>OFGB01002067.1_pt1 | contig 11226 bp, 9 predicted proteins | sample 1521491 | NCBI WGS metagenome assembly OFGB01 (sample SAMEA3504095, study PRJEB24116) | mouse gut metagenome | biome: mouse gut; feature: mouse-associated habitat; material: faeces | place: Denmark | collected 2011
AAGCAATGGCGTGAATCAGGCTGTAATAAACTCTGATTTCTGCCCGGATGGAGCACTAGAAAAAAGGACGAAAACACTTCAGGTTGCCAAGACATTTCTAAAATACAGACAGGAGGATCTGGAACGGATTCTTTCTGATGAATGGATTGTTTTCAGAATCAACCGGAGCATACAGGCAGAAGGTTCTTTTGGAGATTTAAAACAGGATATGCAGTTTCGGAGATATGTAAGCAAAGGGACGCCAAATGTGTTTGCAGAAAGTATACTGCTGGCAATGGCAGGAAACATAAACAAGCTCCATAATAAGATTCAAAAAGGCAGGGCCGGGACGCATTTGTTTCCAGTGAAAAGCTGTCGCTATTTTCAAACTTACTCTATATATTTTCGTTCCCTAAATACTCTTTCATCAACTTCATAGCCAATTCCATTTGTGGGCTTATCCATTTATTTTTGTGATAAATATAAAATGAATGATACTTTTTCTCATCAAGTTCCGTTTTGACTGGCATAAGAGAACCGTTTTTCAATTCTTCCCCGATAGAATATGTGGGAACAACTGCAATTCCCAAATTATTCATAACACATCTTTTTACAGCTTCTATGCTTTGTACTTTCATGGGCGCATTGAGAACAATGTCTTTTCCGGCAAGGTATTTATCCATATCCAACTGATAATACCCGTCCGGCTCATTACAAATCAAACTAAACGGCTTGCGTTGGTGCGGCGTAACAAAGTCAAGCAGGCTTCTGTCAGCAAAAGGGGAAGCAACAAGAACCGCTTTATAGTTACCAAGCTGCTTATGTATGACGCTATCGGGATAACTTTCTTTTTCACAGTTTATGCCTATATCGGCAGTTCCGTCCACAACAGACTGATTGATTTCCCCGGACTGTATGGAATTGATTATAAGCTGCACATTAGGGGCTTCATGTGCAAATGCCCGGATAAACGGCTGCATATTATAGATTAAAATAGAGTCCGGGATTGCCAGTTTTAATAAACCGGATATTTCAGACAGGCTTTTGCCATAATTTCCGATTTGTTCCGCTCCCTGTAAAATCATATCAATATAAGGCATAATATCCTTTCCCGCCTGCGTAAGTTCCATGCGTCTGCCTATCTTCTCAAACAATTTCAATGCTAATTCTTCTTCAAGCTGTTTGATTTGGAATGTTACCGTAGACTGCGTATAGCCCAACTTGTCCGCTGCCTTTTGGAAACTCCCCATTTCAAGAATTGTCTTGAAAGTGACTAAACTCTTTGTATTCAATTTAACTCTCCTTGATATATCGAATTTATCGAATTATAAAATCAAAATTATTGAATTTTTTTATTCTTTTTCTCATGCTATTATAAAACGGTAAAGAAAAAATAGCAATCAGTTTTCAAGGAGGTACCATATGAATTTCAAGTTTAGTGCGGACGAGCAGAAAGTAATAGACCTTATTCACGAATTTGGTGTGAATGAGGTTGCACCGTTGGCGGCAGAAATTGACGAGCAGGAACGCTTTCCCGAAGAACACCGAAACAGGTTGGCAGAGTTAGGCATGATGGGGATTTGCTACCCGAAAGAATACGGCGGCGCAGGACATTCCTATCTTGCCTATATTGCCGTGATTGAGGAATTGGCAAAACATTGTTCCACTACGTCCGTCATGTTGTCCGATCACCATTCTTTAGGTTCTTTCCCGCTTTCAGAGTTTGGGACGGAAGAACAAAAACAAAAATACCTTGTGCCACTTTTGAAAGGAGAAAAATTAGGTGCATTTGCAGTCACAGAACCGTCCGCCGGTTGCGATTTGGGAAATCAGCAGACAACGGCTGTTGACAAGGGCGATTATTGGTTGTTGAACGGCTCTAAAATCTTTATTACGAATGCCGGTGCAGCAGATGTATTTTTCGTGCTGGCCATGACGGATAAATCACAGGGCACCAAAGGAATCTCTGCATTTATTATTGAAAAAGGATTCCAGGGATTTAAAATCGGAAAGCTGGAAGATAAAATGGGCATCCGCGCTTCTTCCACCTGCGAGCTGATTTTTGAAGACTGCATTGTGCCGAAGGAAAATCTGGTCGGCGAGCTTGGAAAAGGCTTCAAATATGCAATGATGACGCTGGACGGCGGACGTGTCGGCATTGCAGCCCAGGCAGTCGGCATCGCAGAGGGCGCGATTGAAGAAACCGTAAAATATGTTCAGGAAAGAAAGCAGTTCGGACGCCGCCTGTCCCAGTTCCAGAATACACAGTTTGAACTGGCACAGATGCGTGCCAATACCGAGGCTGCAAAGCTTTTAGTCTATCAGGCTGCCTGTGCAAAGGATGACCATGAGGCATTTTCGCATAAAGCAGCAATGGCAAAGCTCACAGCTTCCAGAAATGCATCGGATGTCACACGCCGCTGCCTGCAGCTGTATGGCGGATATGGATATACGAAGGATTATCCGATTGAGCGCATGATGCGTGATGCAAAGATTACAGAAATTTACGAAGGCACATCCGAAGTGCAGATGATGGTTATTGCCGGATGGATGGGCGTGAAATAACAGGAAACCAGAGGTGATTTTTAGGGATATAGGGCTGCCGTATTCCAGGGCGGGAATGATGCTGCATCTGGATGAATCGCTGGATTATGAGATTCTGGAATCCGCGATACAGTCGATGCCGGAAAATGAAAAGAGCGAGGACGAAATTGTGCTGGATGCCATGGCGCACCCGATTCATTCTCCTAAACTGTCGGAGCTGGCAAAGGGCAGGAAACGTGTTGTCATTATCTGTTCCGACCACACAAGGCCGGTGCCGAGCAGGCATATCATTCCGTTTATGCTGAAAGAAATCCGGGAAGGAAATCCGGATGCGGACATTACGCTTCTGATTGCGACCGGATTCCACAGGGAAACAACGAGGGAAGAACTGATTGGCAAATTCGGGGAAGATATTGTAGCGCATGAAAACATTCAGATACATGACAGCCGCGATATGGATGCCATGGAAAATCTCGGAGTGCTTCCTTCCGGGGCTCCGCTTGTGATTAACAAAACAGCAGCACAGGCAGACCTGTTAGTCAGCGAGGGATTTATCGAGACACACTTTTTTGCAGGATTTTCCGGCGGGCGCAAAAGCGTGCTGCCGGGCGTGTCCAGCAAGGTAACCGTGCTGGGCAACCATTGTGCTGCTTTTATCGATTCGCCGTACAGCCGCACCGGCATTCTGGAAAATAATCCGATTCATACGGATATGCTTGCAGCAGGACAGATGGCGAAGTTAAGATATATTGTAAATGTGATTATTGATTCCGATAAAAAGGTCGTGCATGCAGTTGCCGGCGATGCACGAAAGGCTCATGAGGCCGGCTGCCAGTTCCTGCGCCGGTACTGCCAGGTGGCACCGCAAAAGCTGGCTGACATTGCTATTTCCACCAATGGCGGCTATCCGTTAGACCAGAACATGTACCAGTCTGTCAAAGGCATGACAGCAGCAGAAGCTGCATCAAAGGACGGCGGGATTCTGATTATGGTATCGGACTGCGGCGACGGGCACGGCGGTGAGGGATTTTATAATGCCTTAAAGGACTGCGAAAGCCCGCAGGCACTGATGGAAGAAATCTTGAAAATCCCGCAGGCAGAAACAAAGCCTGACCAGTGGGAATACCAGATACAGAGCCGGATTCTGATACATCACAAGGTTATTTATGTCATGTGTGAAAAATACCGCAGCATGGCACGCGAAATGGGATTTGAGACAGCAGGTGATGTAAACGAAGCACTTTCCATGGCTCTGAAAGAAAAGGGCAGGGATGCCCGCATTGCAGTCATTCCTGACGGCGTATCTGTCATGGTCAAAAGGCCGCAGGAATAACACACAGCATATACGATAAGCTTTCATGATACTTCTGGGTGGCAGCTTATCTGTATATACATACAACCAACATATTTACTCCGAAAACAGCAGGGGCTGTCGCATTAAGCAAAAATCATTTTTCTTAATGCGACAGCCCCCAGCTGTTTTGGAAGCAAATATCCTTGCAAAACGCCAGGCATTGTAATAGAATGATACTATTGTTCAGCGGAAGCTGCTTATCTGCTGTTCATTTGCGGCATTGCACGACAGACAGCCATGGAAAAAAAGGGGGAATTTCACGGCTGTTCCAGGCAGCAGAAAGTGGTAAACAGATGGATAATTCAAAATTAAATGGAAAAAAAACCTATGAATATGTATTTAACTATTTCTCCGAACAGATTCTGTCCGGAGCGTTAAAAATAAATGACAAGATACCGACGGAACGGGAAATTGCAGAAAAGCTGGGGGTCAGCCGCAATTCTATCCGCGAGGTCATGCACATGCTGGAAATTACGGGCCTGATTGAATGCCTGCAGGGGAGCGGCAATTATGTGCGCTGCGACCCGATGGAATATATGCTCAAATCCGTCAATATGGTTATGGCACTGATGGAAATTGACTATTCGGAGATTTTTCATATCCGTATCGGCTATGAATACGCGGCCGTCCGCCTGGTAATTGAGGAAGCCACGCCGCACGAGCTGGAAGAAATGCACCAGATTCTGCTGAAAATGGACCAGCCGATGAGCTCGAAGGAAAGCGCAAAGCTGGATGTGGAGTTCCACCATATGCTCGTAAGCGCTTCCCATAACCGGATGCTTATCATGTATAATTCCATGCTCTACAGCCTGATGGACCAGTTTGTTGAAAATTTCCGCACAAGAATCCTGATGAATAAAATGCGCGCAGAGCTGCTGCGCCGTTCCCACTGGGCGATTTACAATGCACTTATCGAAAAAGACCTGTATGCAGCCATGAAGGCGTTTGACAAGCATTTCCGGATTGTGCAGGACCAGCTGGATAAGATGATGCAGAAAGAAGCGGATTAAGGGCGGGCATCTTGAAAAGGCAGGGACTGTGTGATAAGATTAGATAATGCAAAACTGTCTGGGTACAGGAAGAAAAGAGGGATGCTGGAAAATGACTGGCGTAGTGAAAAAATTACCGATAGGCATAGATTCTTTTGAAAAGCTGCGCAGCATGGGTTATTATTATGTGGATAAAACAGGACTGATTCAGGAGCTGCTGGAAGATGCCTGTGAGGTCAGCCTGTTTACCAGGCCGCGCAGATTTGGAAAATCCCTGAATCTGGATATGTTAAAAAGTTTTTTTGAGACGGGTGCAGACCCGAAGCTGTTTGAAGGACTGGAGATTTTGCAAAATGAGGGTATCTGTAAGGAATTTCTGGGAAAATATCCGGTTATTTTTCTGAATTTGAAAGATATTGACGGGGCCTGTTACCGGGATGCGTATCAGGCTTTCAGCGGCATGATTGGAATGGAAATACGCAGGCTGTGTGTAAAGCATAATCTTTTGGATAACAGCAGTTTTTTTGATACGGATAAGGATTTTCTAAGGGAAATACTGGCGGGCCGGTATCAGGACGGGATTGCAGTATGTCTTCGAAAAGTATTCCAGCTTTTGTCACAGGCATGTGGAAAAAAAGTGATTCTGCTGATTGATGAATACGATGTGCCGCTGGATAAAGCATATGAAAAGGGTTATTATGAACAGATGCTGAATGCGGTCAGAAATCTTCTGGGCATGGTATTAAAGTCCAATGCACATTTGCAAATGGCAGTATTAACAGGATGCCTGCGGATTGCGAAGGAGAGCATTTTTACAGGATTAAATAATTTTGTCGTCAATTCTGTCTCGGATGAAGAATACAGCAGCTGGTTTGGGTTTACACATGCAGAAGTACTTCAGATGCTGAGATACTATGGATTGGAGGAAAGCCTGGATTCCATGCAGGAATGGTATGACGGGTACCGCTTTGGCGGAACATCCGTGTACTGTCCCTGGGATGTGCTGAATTATCTTAGAAAGCTCCGGAGAAATAAAAATGCCAGGCCGGAATCCTTCTGGGCGAACAGCAGCAGTAATGCGATTATCCAGAGCATTTTATCGGGAGCTACGGAAACAGCAAAGGAGCAGATGGAGATGCTGCTTTCTGGTGAAGCGGTAGAAAAGAAGCTGGTGCCGGAACTGACTTACAAAGACCTGGAGCAGCCAGACCAGGAGCTTCGCGAAGCATATCTTTGGAGTGTGATGTATGCGGCAGGCTACCTTACGGAAACAGAACGTTTCGATAACGGCGTAAGCCGGCTGGTGATTCCAAACCGGGAAATCTGGGATATTTATAATCAGAAAATCAGAAGCTGGTTCCAGGAAAGCATCCGCAGTGATACCGGCAGGCTGAAAAAATTATGTGAAGCAGTCCTGCAGGGGAATGCGCCTGTGGTACAGTCTGTATTGAATGACTGCATGCATGAGAGCATCAGCATTCGTGATACATCCGCGAGAAAAGAAATGAAAGAGAATTTTTATCATGGCATGCTGCTTGGAATTTTGCAGTGTGAGGGCAGCTGGGCAGTGAAATCAAACCAGGAGTCCGGTACGGGCTATGGTGATATTCTGCTGACAAGCTCCAGGGATAAAACCGGCTGCGTGATAGAAATCAAATATGCTGAAAACGGCGTTTTTGAAAAGGCCTGCCAGAAGGCTATACAGCAGATAAAGAAACATGATTATGCGGATTATTTTTTTGAAAAAGATGTGAAAGAGATTCATATGTATGGCATTGCCTGTTATAAAAAGAAATGCTGTGTCGTGCATGAAAACGCAGGCTGAAAAATACTGGAAAAGAGATTGATAACATGACAGTGTTCGAGTTTTTGCTGATAGGATTTATTGATTCCCTGGCAGCCCACTTTCTGCTGCTGGTCTTTCTGCTGGTGGTTACAGATGAACAGAATGTATGGAAGCGGCTGAAAAAACTGCCGCTTTTGCTGCTGTCCACGCTTGCTGCTCCGGTGCAAATGCTCCTGCTTTCTTTTGTGCTCCCGCATCCGTTCCGGTATTTGGCCGCTTCTGTTTTGGTTTTTTTAATGTGCACGCTGTGGGTGAAGCGGGCCTGGGGGATGGACACATGGCGGGCATTTTCTACTGTCTGCATGGCCGGAATCCTGCAGGTGGGTGTTCCTGCACTTGGCAGGATTTTGTATAACTGGCTGACGGAAATTTTTGGAACAGGACTGGAAGATATGGCTGTCACTGCCGTGGCGGCCGTATTGCTGAAACGGAGTCATTTTGGTACCTGGTTCCAGCTGCTGCTGGAAGACCAGGCGGGCCTGCGCCGGACGGCCCTGCTGCTTTTTGTCATGGAGTCCTGCGTGGAAGCGTTTTTTATCCTGCAAAGCGGCATCCGCACACAGTATCTCACACTGTACTATATCCTGATGCTGGCGCTGGTTTCTGTGCTGGCAGTACTGATTGTTTATCTGGCTCACCGGTTTGATGACAGCCGCATGCTCCGGTTTCAGCAGGATATCATCGCCCAGCAGCAGCTTTATGAGCAGAACCTGGAAGATATCCGCCAGGAGGTGCGTTCTTTCCGGCATGATTACAAAAATATCCTGGCCGGACTGTCCGGGCAGGCACAGGCAGGGGAACTGGATGCGCTGCATCTGGCGCTGTCGGAGCTGGATGCGGATTTTGACCGGCATTTGGGCGAAAAAATCCAGATGTCTGTTCAGATTGGCAATCTGCGGATTCTCCAGGTGCGCAGCCTGCTGCTGTGCAAGATTGCCGCGATGCAGGAAAAGGGTATTGAATGCCGCCTGGAAGTGTTCAACCCGGTCGAGACGGCGGGGGGCATGCATGTGTGGGATTTTGTGCGCTGTCTGGGCATTCTGGTGGATAATGCCATGGAAGCTGCGCTGGAAGCATCGTATCAGCTGCAGCCCTGGGTAGAAATCGTTTTGCTGGCGCAGGAAAAGGATGTGTTTCTGCGCGTGTCCAACCCTTATGTAAATACACTGACCCCGGCAGATATGTGGCAGGGGGGAGGGCTGGTCGACGAAAGGCCGGGGCCGGGGGCTGGGACTGTCCAGCTATCAGCACATTCTGGAAAATTATCCAAATGCCGTCTGTTCTACAGCTTGGGAAAACGGCGTATTTGTACAGGAATTGACCGTGGAGGGCAGAAAATGATTGGGATTTACCTGTGTGATGACGATGACGCTGTCCGTCACCAGATTCAGACAGCTTTGGAATGGAAAATCTGCATGGAAAATTATGATATGCAGGTCGTGTGCAGTTCTGCGTCGGCACAGGAGCTTTTAGACGCTGTGGAGAACGGCGCGGGGAGCATTTACTTTCTGGATGTGGAATTAAAGGATAAGGCGTGGGACGGCTTCCGGCTGGGACAGGAGCTGCGAAGGCGCGACCCCCATGGAACGCTGGTCTATATTACCAGCTATGGCAGCCTGGCCTGGCGCACGTTTCAGTATCATCTGGAAGCATTTGATTATATCGTAAAAAAAGCAGGACAGACCGGAGCGTCTGCTGCCCGCTGCCTGGAAGAAGCCTATGACCGCCTGATGTCGGAGCGGCAGGACCAGGCAGTGATTTTTACGCTGCGGACGGGCGAAGTGGTGCGCCATATTCCGCTGCAGGATATTCTTTTCTTTGAGACGGCTTCGGCACCGCATCATCTCCTGCTTCATACACTCAATAGCAGAATGGATTTCCTGGGCAGCCTCGGCGAGCTGGAATCCCGGCTGGGAGACCGCTTTATCCGCATCCACCGGGCTTACCTGGCTGCGGCTGATAAAATCGACACGGTGGATTATAAGCACAGCAGGCTGTGGATTGGCGGCCACGAATGCCTGATTTCACGGGCCGGAAAAATGCAGCTGCGCAAAATACTGGGAGGGGGCCCGGTGGTGCTGTGAGCATATGCCCAAAAGCGCCCTGCGGTTCATTCAGGAAACACTTGTGACGATTCAGGAAATTTCAGCCATCCGGCTTTGCGGATGTGGTATGCTTCTATCATCAGGCGGGAGCGCTGAAAAGCATAAGCATATGGCAGGATTTCCTTCTGCCCGCCTGGAGCATGACAGAACCGGAAAGGAGCGTGAGCGTATGGCAAAAGACCGTTTTGTGGAAGTTTATTCCCAGGGAGTTATCAATGTGCAGAAAATCATTGTGGACACGAAGACAGGCGTGAATTATCTGCTGGCTTCGTCTGCCATGACCGTAGGCTGCGGAATGAGCATTCTGACAGACCAGGATGGAAAACCGATTATAACTCCGGTAAAATAAGAAAACTGGCGGCAGCCGGATTCAGGATGGAGACTGTTTTCTGTGCTGCCGCTTTTCGCCTGTGTGAAAAATCTGCTGATTCGTAAAATTTTTGCACGTTTTGCTGAAATGGGGTTTGCAGGAAGCAGTGACCGGATTGGAATGGTGATGGATTATTTTCATAAGTGGAATTCCGTTTCCCATACATTTGCAGGTTCGTTTTTTCGTTCCTGAGCAGCGGTGTAAACAGGCGTGCCATCTCCGGCAGTTGCTTTTTCAACAGGAGCAGTCTTCTCCGCTTTATCTTTTGGCTTTTGAGGTTTTATTTTAGGCGGATGAACAGCAGTTTTACAGCGGCATTGACAAGCAGCTCAACAGATACCGGATATTCAGCTGAAAGTGTATGCAGCCTGTCATATAACAAATGTTTATTCCATACACAGCATAAGATTGTCATGCTGCATTTTATAAATTACTATACCTGACCCCTGCCTTTTACATTTTCAAACTATATGAAACCCACAGCAGGGATTATTTTTCCACACCCCATTTCTTACTTTCTGTACATCTGCACCTATCCCAAACCAGAAAAAGAGAGACTTCCTGCCTGATGGCAGAAAATCCCTCTTTCATAAAACATTTCTGTTCAGCCACATATAATTTCAGACTTCATGTTAACCGCATTGTCTATTTTCCATACTGCTGTAAATATGCTTCTGCTCTTTCTATGGACACACCGATTTCTTCCTGCAAGCTATTGAGGATAGCCGCATCACTAAGTCCGTCTTTTTGTCCTAATTTAATAAGCATCTTTGCTTCTTCCTGCTCCATTCCCTGACGTATCCATATTTCCGTCTGTGTTTCAATCACTCTTCCACCCATAATATTTACCAGCCTTTCTTCATTTTTATTTCCATTTGTAATATGTGTAATAATCGTATTTACAAACCCCATAAGATCTGCCATTTCTCCATCTGATAATTCGCTTTCATTATTCAGCCGGATAATTTCATTTCTAAAGTATGTCAGATCATCCACAACTGCTTCTATATTATCTCCGGATATAACATCCTTTTCATACCTCGCAATATAAAATGGAATATATGGAAACAGCATCTTCTCAATAATGTATTCCTTCGTTAATTCTTCCAGAATCACATTGTCAGACTTATAATCCACGCTCTGGCCATCCGGGAACGTAAATGTAATGGTTGTTTCCTTTGGCGTCTTTTCTGTACGCTTTACATAAATAACCGTAAATCTTGGCATTGGTATCGTTGCCTTTCCAATATTCCATACCGCAGACTGCCTCGCAACAATAAAAGCATATTCCGCAATTCTGATGGACATGGAACCGTCATCATAGCTCTGGCATTCTAATAAGTATACTTCATCCCTGATTTTTATCAGAAAATCAGAAATCTGTTCTTCAAGTTCCTTACTTCCGTCTGCTGTTTCATTTTCTGTCAGATAACCCTCGGATGGCAGTACATCCACTTTCACATCCAGTGGCATATCGTCCTGACTTTCTTTTTCTATTTTCAATATCACATAGCAATATTTTTTCTATGTATTATATCACATAGCGACAAAACCTGATATAAGATTTTAATTCTTATCTATATTTTTAACAGCTTCATCATACCATGTCTTTTTAATGCCAGGAAGGCGGGCGGGGAATGGCGCTTGTGGATGTCAAAAGCTCATGATTACAGTGTGAAGGATGTGTATGCCAGGTCTGTCCTGAAAATCAGAGAAAATAAAGAGCCATGCCTCAGGCGGTTTCAGGTCCTTATCTGTGGGGCGCAGTCTTATATTGGACGAAATGTCATGCAGTTTTTGCAGGGGCATGTCAGTTATGAAGTGCATGAGCTGGACATGAGAAGTCTTGAATCAGAACCGTCTCATTTTAAAGGATATGATATTATTGTATTTTAAAAATTTTAAAGAAGTTGCAAAAACGGATTCTGATTATGCGGCTTTATGGCAGGCAGAATATTTCCATTGCAGCTCTCATATGAAAGAGATAAAAAATAGTAGAATAATCTGCTCACCACGCCGCAAAAAATGAATACCAGAAA
>OFGB01002071.1_pt1 | contig 11201 bp, 11 predicted proteins | sample 1521491 | NCBI WGS metagenome assembly OFGB01 (sample SAMEA3504095, study PRJEB24116) | mouse gut metagenome | biome: mouse gut; feature: mouse-associated habitat; material: faeces | place: Denmark | collected 2011
GTCCCGCTGGGGCCGATGATGAGGCCGCTTCGCTCTCCCACCTCCAGGATACTGCCCTTGTAGCTGCTCACCCGGATGGCCGGGGCCTCCACTGCTATAGCGGGGACAACAAGAGTGGATGTGAGGATGGCTGCTGTCAGTACGGCAGCGCTACATTTTTTCGTGTTAGTCATATGTTCCCTCCTGTTTTCAACATTTATGTGGCTTTTGCAACCAACACAATATCGAAAAACCAGTCCAAAGTCGAGAGGAAACTCCAATCTAAAACGGAGAAAGGCAGAGGTAAAAATTAAGCGAACTACACAATGCCGTCTTGTGGCTTGGATTATAAAATTTCCTTCTCGTTGTAGACAGAGGTGCAATCCATCGCCTGAGATTTATGTTGGATTGGAGACGGTTAAGGCAGACCGATTTAACATTGACCGTTTTCTTAGACTGAGGCTGTGCCAATCCTGAATAAGTGTTGCAGAGGTGTCTGACCACATAAACAGCCACAGACAGACGTGGAACACGTGGAAACACTGGTTTCAAAGAGTACCAGAGAACAAATGGAACAGAGCAAAAACGGCTATAAACCAGCAAATATTGTCTAAAAAATCTTTGTTGACCTCTTTGTATATGGCGAGGTAGTTTCTTGTCCCCACACAGATCAGGGTTTCTTCGCAAACCGCTGATAGTACGCCTCCAGCTTTTCCTCACAGATCCGCCCCATCTCCGCCTTCTCTCCCTCCGTCAGTCTCTTCCAAACCGCCTCATCCACCTGGATGATTCCCAGCGTCCTGGTGTGCCGCAGCATCTGCATATCCTCAAACCGCTTGAAGGGATTAGCCAGAATGTTCCGCTGGGCCTCGCTGTCGGTGTAGCTTCCCTTGGCAAAGATGCTGTCCGGCTTCTCCACCACCAGCCCGGCGGCACGGCGGCATTCGTAGTAGGTGCGGAAGTAGTCCGAGATGTTCGAGAGCTTCACACGGCCCTTCTCATCGGCGTGGCGCAGAATCGCCTGGATCAGCACCGGCTTGTAGGAGTAGCTCATATCCATCCTCCGTATCATCTCCAGGAACAGGTCCTTCCGGTTGCGGTCATCGATCAGCGTCCAGCCGTACTGACGGGCATAGGCCTGAACCGTCTCCTCTTTGAAATACTTGAAGGTCCGGTGTTCGCTCATGGGGACCGCCAGGTCGGGGACCAGCCTGCCCTCCCGGACGTAACGCTCGATGGTCTCCGCCTGCACGTCCACCCGGCGGACGAACTCCATCTGGGAGATCATCCCCCGGGCCTCCTCCTGCCAGTCAAAGAGGTCCACCAGCTCGTAGTCCGTGGCGTCCACGGGCCAGTCCAGCAGGGCGGCGGGCTTTTCCCGGCGGTCATAGAGGGCGTTCTCCGCCATGCGCTTGTCCCAGGGGGACAGCACCAGCTCCCCGGCCCGGTACTTCCGCAGCTTGAATAACCGGTGCAGGGACATGGGCATGTTGTACTGGCTGGCGTTGTCCACGAAGTCGAAGACCATCAAACTCTCCTTGCCCTCATACAGCCGCATCCCGCGCCCCAGCTGCTGGGTATAGAGTACCCGGGACATGGTGGGCCGAGCCATGAACAGCACCTCGATCTCCGGGCAGTCCCAGCCCTCGTTCAGCAGGTCGCAGGCGCAGAGGACCTAGACTTCCCGCCTGACGAATTTATCCTGAAACTCCTCCCGCTCGGAGCGCTTTATCCCGCCGGACACCGCAGCAGCGGGAACGCCAGCTTTCCGGAACAGCGCCGCGATCTCCTCCGCGTGCCAGACAGAGGCGCAGAACACCACCGTCCGCCGCCCCCGGGCATACTGGAGCCAGGTGTCCACAATCAGGCGATTCCGCTCCGGCACATAGATCTTCGTCTCCAGATCCCGGATATTGTACCGGACGCTGTTGAACCGCACCTTGGTCAGATCAATATTGGTGTGGATACGGATGCAACGCACCGGTGCCAGCTCTCCCAACTCCACCGCGGTCTGAATGTCAAGCTTGTGGGCTGTGTTCTTAAAAATTTCCAGGATACTTTTGTCATCCATCCGCTCCGGCGTTGCCGTCAAACCAAGGGTAAAAGCCGGCTTGAAATAAGCCAGCACTTTTTGATATGTATCCGCCGCCGCGTGGTGGGCTTCGTCGATAATGAGGTAATCGAAGGCATTGTCCTTGAACTCCTCCAAATGCAGGGCCACGCTCTGCACGCTGCCGCAGACCACGTGGGCGTCCGGCTGCTTGACGCGCTCCGTATACCGGCCCAGCGATACCTTCGCCAAAGATTACGGAATGTATGGACTGCCTGATCGACTAGCTCGTGGGTGTGAGCAAGAAGCAGCGTCCGGCCCCCGCAGCGCTTCGCGTCCAGAACAGCCGTCACCGTCTTGCCGGTCCCGGTAGCATGGCAGAGCAGCGCGATGGTCTCCCGGCGCTCCCGCATGGCCCGCAGCGCTTCCAGCGCCTCTTTCTGATGCTCCTTCAGCTCCAGGGAAGCTCCGTCCAGCACCTTGCCCCGCTGGGTCGGGAGGTAGTCCTCGATCTCTTGGAGCCGCGGGCGGCTGCCAAGGAAGACCCGCAGCTCATCCTTCACCGTCTCCGGCTGGAGCTGCATCTGCCGCACCGCCCACCGGTACACATCCCAGCCCAGATAGACCATGCTGTTCTGCTTGAGCAGGTCGTCATAGAACTTGCCGGACGCAACAAGGCCCTTGTGGTGGGACGCCTCGTCGTCGATCTCTATGGCCACCCGGCGGCCATTGCTCTCCAGAGCAAAGTCCGCATAGCGGCTGTTCTGGTAAATGTCGTAGAAATGGTATTGGGAGTAGAGATACCCGGCCTTTTCCCGCCGCGCCTGCTCCAGCTCCCCCCAGGTCCAGCCCCGGGCCCGGACCACCGCCCGCAGGACCTCCAGCAGGTCAGCCAGCTCCTCAAGGGACTTGCTCTCCTGATACTCCTCCAGCTCCTCGGTCAGCTTGGCGTCCAGCATCTGGAGACAGCGGCTGTCGGAGAGGACCTCCACCGTGCAGGTCTTCCCGTCTGATGCAATGATCTCCGGGATGCGGTCGCGGACCAGCTTGTTGTATGTCTTTGTCATGACACAGCGGGCTCCTTATCCATATGATCTATGTCGAATTATAGACTGAATGACAGCCCCTGTCAACCTGCCGTTCCCTCCCGCAGGGCTCGTTTGATCTCCGAAATGACACGCAGCAGGAACTGCCTCTCATACGCGCTGCAATCAGCGACGACAGGGGCGAAAGCGTGGTGAAAGGCTGCGGGGGGATACTCCAGGCTGTCCGCCAGGAGCTCGTCCGTGGAAACCTGGAGCGCATTTGCCAGACTGACCAGAGTCTCCATGCTCATGATCTTTTTTCCCCGCTCGATATGGCTGATGTAGGCCGGACAGCATCCCACCAGCTCAGACAACTCCGCCTGTGAGAGCCCGTTTCTCCGCCTGAACCCCCTGATCTTTGCTCCAACTGCCGCATAATTGATACCCATACAAAAACCTCCTGAAAAATTTGCAAAGCATTGTATCGGTACCGGCCATTCAGCGGCGGCAAGTCGAAAAAAGCGGGAAATATGGACCACAGGTCAGGATCATGACCTGTGGTTCATCGCTTTCCCCTGTAACCGGAGGTATAATAGCGCTATTCTTTTACAGGAGGATATGTATGGAATCTACGGATATTTTTGACAGGATGAACGGCCTGGCTCAGCAGCCGTCCATGCTGCCCGCGCCTACAGGTCAATCCACTTTGCAGGAGCGGATAACCGCCCACAGGACGTGGCTCCAGAGCATTCCCCGCGAGCGCCCCGACCCCGCAAGACGGTATCGGATCGGCGTCTATATCCGCTACTTCAACCAGACGCGCCACAGCGGCTATCTCGCCTACCACAAAAAGCAGTTCGAGGATACTGTCGCCCTCTGTCCCAACTGGGAGCTGGTGGACTTTTATGTCGATGAGGGCGCTGCGGCGCCCAGCATGGCGTCCGCGCCCGCCTGGTGCCGCCTGCTGGAGGACTGTTCTGCCGGGAAGGTGGACCTGATCCTCACGCAGAAGATCTCCAATGTCTCCAGGAGGCCCCTTGAGATGACCTTCTGCGCGAAGCTTCTCGCCCGGCAGGAGCATCCAGTGGGGATCTATTTCATCTCCGAGGACATTTTCACCCTGGCGTCCTACTACACGGCGGACCCGGCGGATGGTCTGTTCCAGCCGCCGCCCGACCGGCAGGTTCTGCCGGAGGAGCGGCAGTGACGGGCGGAAAGCGGCGCGAAGAGGAAGAGCGGGCCAAGCTCCGCGTCCGCAGACACCTCCACGTTACGGTGGACGAGGCCAACTATACGTACTTCCCGGAAAAAAAGCCCGTCGATTTTCACAGCAGCGACCTCCACCAGCGCGTGGCCGTCTACGCCCGTGTTTCAACCGGAAGTATCAGTCAGGTCAGCTCCTTTGAGCTGCAAAAGGAGTACTACAAAAAATTTGTCACCTGCCGCCCCAACTGGGAGCTGGTCCAGATCTACGCTGACTCCGGCGTTTCCGGCACCTCGCTCAGGCATAGGGACGCCTTCAACCGGATGATAGCTGACTGTAAGGCGGGAAAAATCGACCTCATTATCACGAAAAATGTCTCCCGCTTTGCCCGGAACCTGATCTTATGTATCCAGATTGTTCAGGACCTGGCCGGGCTGGACCCGCCGGTGTGCGTGTTCTTTGAATCGGAGCAGATTTTCTCCCTGGATGAGACCTCGAACGAGGCACTCACATTCCTTGCGCATATGGCGGAGAAGGAGTCCCATATCCGCAGCCGCAGCATGGAGGCGTCCCTGCGGATGCGCCTGGACCACGGCATCCCGCTGACGCCGAAGCTGCTGGGCTACACCCACGACAGCGAAGGGAACCTGACCGTCAACCCCAAAGAGGCTCCCACCGTAAAACTGGCGTTTTATATGTGCCTCTACGGCTATTCCACGCAGGAAATTGCGGACACTTTCAATTCCTTGGGGCGCAAGTCCTACCTCGGGAACGTCAAGTGGACCGCCAGCGGCGTCGCCGGCATTCTGCGCAACGAGCGTCACTGCGGCGACGTGCTCACCAGAAAGACCTACACCCCCAACTACCGCGACCATCTCGCAAAAAAGAACCGGGGTCAGAGGCCCCGGAGCTGGTATAAAAATCATCACGAGGCCATCGTTTCCCGGGATGACTATGCCGCCGTCCAGAAGATACTGGACAACGCGCGATACGGGGCCCGGCAGGTCCTCCCCGTGCTCCGCGTCATCAAGGAGGGCTCTCTGCGCGGCTTTGCCGTCATCCACCCGCGTTGGGCGGGGTTTGGCCCGGGAGATTACCTGTCCGCCTCCCAAGCCGCGCCCTGGAACGAAACGCCTGCGTCACAGATCGAGGCGAATGCCGGGGACTTCGACCTGCGGGGATTTGAAGTCACCAGAGGGGAATTCCTGCGGCCCGCCCATCTGCCGGCCGTGCGCTTTGGAGGCCGGCAGGTCCATTTTAACGCGGCATGTGTCCGCGCTCTGGGCGGGCAGGAGTATGCGGCCCTGCTGATCGACCCGGTCCGCAAACGCTTTGCCGTGCGGCCCGCGGGTGAAAAGGACCGCTGTGCGGTGCGGGTCTCGACGGTCCAGCGGGAGGTCCGCCGTCCAAGGACAGTCGCCGCAACAGCGTTTCTAAGCACGGTCTTCCAGCTTTTCGGATGGAACAGCGCCTATCAGTACCGCATTTCCGGTTCTCTCTGGAAAAACGGGCACGAAACTGTATGTGTTTTCCGCGCGGAAGACGCGGAGGTCCGCCTCCCTGTGCAGATGCTGTCCGGCGGGTCCCAGCCGCTCTTTTCCGCCGGGCGCTATGTCCGGGCAGTCCCGGAATCCTGGACAGCCGCCTTTGGCAGACCGTTTTACGCGCACCAGTCAGAAAGCCTGCGCTGTCCGGAGGGGCTGGCCTGCGGGGGAGAGCCTGTTGAAACCGGAGAAAAACTCCAGGTGACCGGCAGAGAGGAGTTGCGGCGGTACATCCGGCAGGAATTGCGGGAGCTTCAGCCAAAGGAGGTGGCGGATGGATGAGCGACAGATCACACAGTGGACATCTGACAGCAGTGCGCCCAACAGCTTTCAGGTGGTCCGGCAGGAGTTCTTCTCCCACACCAGAGAGCCCATGCTGACCTTCAGCCGCTGTCGCATCCATGTCAACGCGGTCTGTCTTACAAAGTTTGAGGGTGCGATGGGCGTGCAGGTGCTCATCGACCAGGAGGCGCGGGTCCTTGCCCTGCGCCCCGGTCAGGAGGGGATGCGGGATGTCTGGCCGTGGTGCGGCGTCTCCGGCGGAAAACGTCGGCCCCGGCAGACGGCTTGCAGGCTCTTCTTTGCGAAGGTGGCAAGCATGATGGGCTGGAGCCCGGACTGCCGCTACAGGGTCCTGGGTAGGCTGGTCCGGGCTAACGGCGGGGCACTGCTCGTGTTTGACCTGACGGCGGCGGAGGCGTTTCCCCAGGGCGCAGGCCCCTCCGCGCCGGTCTTTCCGGAGAACTGGCGGGATTCCTTCGGCCTCCCGGAGCCGGAACACCGCCGCTTCCTGGGGGTGCGTACCTTTGACGGCCACGCCATTTTTACCGTTACGGAAAATGCGCAGGAGGGAGAAGATTCACATGGATAAACGAAGCTTACGGGAGCTCAAGATCGACAGGGAACTCCAGAGCCTGGTCGTCCCTCTCTCCAGAGCGCAGTATGCACAACTGGAGGCCGACGTGCGCGCGGGCCGGTGCCGCGAGCCGCTCCTGACCTGGCGCGGCTGTATCCTCGAAGAGTATGAGCGATATGAGATATGCGCCCGGCATCACATCGAAATCCCCGTGGCGGAGACGGCTTTCAAGTGCCGGGAGGCCGTGACCGCATGGCTCTGCGCCGGACAGCTGGAACGAACCGACCTCACGGAACAGACCAGGCGATGTTTGATGGGAATATGGCTTGAGGCGGAGAAAGCCCTCAACAGGGAAAAATACGGCCACCCCAAATCAAAGGAGACCGAGCGCCGCATTGCGGCCCGCGCCGGCGTGGCTCCGGCGAGCGTCCAGAGGTACGGGAGGTACGCAAAAGCACTGCGTCAGATGGACGCGGTGCACCCCGGGCTGCTATCCCAAGTACTGTCCGGCAAATGCGCGCAGCCGATCCAAAAAGCCGTAGAGACGGCAAAAATGCACATAGAAAAACGATCCGCTTCTGTGAAGGATATGCCCGCCTACGACCCGGACGCAACACTCACAGGACTTGCTCTGACAGCCCCGTCGTGGGCAGGCTCCATCCGACGGGTCCGTGAACGGGCGGATATGCCCGCGGTGTCTCCCGCCGCAAAAGTCCGTCTCGCGGCAGCTCTGGAGGAACTGCAAAACGAGATCGCTTCTATACTTTCTGTAATTGAGGAGGATCCTGATGGACTTTCGTGACTTTGTTCCCAACGTCTGCTTTGAGCAGATCCCCATCAAGAACCTGGTCTCCAACCAGGACTATCAACGCAGTCTCTCGTCGGCACACGTCGCCAAGGCCGCCGCGGAGTTCGATATCTACCAGATCAATCCGGTCAAGGTCAGCCGGCGCGGCGGTGTGAATTACGTCTTCAACGGACAGCACACCATCGAGATCGTAGCGGCGGTCTCCGGCTCCCGGGACACCCCTGTCTGGTGCATGATCTACGACGACCTGAGCTACGAGCACGAGGCAGACATTTTTGCCAATCAGATGCGGTTTGTCAAAAAATTACAGCCCTTTGAGATCTTCAACGCCAATATCGAGGCCGAAAATCACACCCAGATGATGGTCCACAGCCTGCTCCGCTCCTATCAGCTGACGGTGGGCCCCAAGCGGCGTCCCGGCGTGATCTGCGCCATTTCAACGGTGGAAGCCATCTGCCAAAAATATGGGTACCCGGTGCTGGAGCGGGTCTTGCGGCTGATCGTCGGCACCTGGGAGGGGGACATCAACTCCTTTACCGCCAACATCTTCAACGCCGTCGCAAAGCTGGTGGTGACCTATGGGGACGCCCTCAGCGAGGAGCTCTTTATAAACCGGGTGGGGAATCTGTCCATCAAACAGCTCACCCGGATGGCAAAGGACCGGCGTCCAGGCTCCATGGGCTATGCGGAGACGATGGTGATCGAGTACAACGGAAAAAAGAAGAACCAGACCGGACGCCTTCTCATTGGTGCGCTCTACGCGAGAGAAAATGCCCGGCTGGATCATCCGGAAGAGACATAAGTCCGCGCCATCATGCCTCTTGCTTTTCCCTGATCCTGCGCTCCACCCGCTCCATCTCGTCCCACAGCGCCGGGCGGCGGGGATATGCCTGATGGAGCTCAGCAATCAGCGTCTGCGCCGCTGCGATCCCGCCGAAGTCCACCAGTGAGCAGAGCAGTTCACAGAGATTATGATAATCCCTGCGGTTGTCGATCCGCTTTGCAGTCTGGCGGATCACAGCGGAACACATTTCACAAATTTCCTCGCCGTACTGGGAGGCCAGTATTCCGCCGTATTGGAACACCGTATCCTGGTAAACACGCACCTGCTCCATCAGCAGAGCCGTCTCGTTTTCCTGGGCCAAAATCTCCATATATTGGCGGGCAGGAAGCGCGGTCTTCAGCTCCGTGAGAAGTTGCGGGAAGGCTTCCTGCCACCTGCCGTCCTCGATCAACAGCGCTTTTGTAGTCTCATAAAACTTTCTGTATCCACACAGTGCCAGCTTACGGGCTTGTCCAATCTGTTGCTCCCGCTGTCCCCAGTCCCGATAGATTTCATAGAGGAGCTCCTGCCATTCATAGTTGTAAGACAGCGATTCCGGTGCTTTTTTCTCTATGCGCTCCCGGCACAGCCGTTCCGCCCCGGCATAGTCCCCCGCCTCCATGTGCTCATGCACCAGTATCCGCCGGAACTGGTCTACCTCCACATGGTCCTCTAAGTACGCACGGCCCGCCGCCTGCCCGTGAGCGGCACATACGATACGGTACCGGACAAGCTCCTCCTGCTCTGTATAAAAACGGCTGTCCGCGAAGCGCTCCCACCGGCGGTCGCTCAAGCGGTCCAGCGCACGGTAGAACGCGCTCTCATTCTGCGCGTCAGCCAGGACCGCGATCCGCTCCAGGAAGTCAAAACGCTGGTCCTCCCAGTCTTCAAAAGCCGCGTCCTGCGCAGTGTCGAGGAGTCTTCGCACCCACTCCCCGCGCTCCCCGCCGCTTCTGGCGAGGCTCTGGACGGCAAGTTCCACCGTCTCCAGCGCGGCATCCACTGTGCGCCACAGCAGATCAGGGCTCTCATCTGCATCCTCTCCTAGCAAATTCATTCCCGTTAGCAGAACAAACAGCGCGATCTCCAACGCTTGGTCACACTGCCCGCGTTCGACCCGTCGGTGGGCCTTGATCAAAGCGTCCTCCAGGTCCCCGCAGATTGTGTCACAGCTGTCCCAATCGATGTAGCCACGCTCTCTATTGGCGCGGACCGACGCCCGCACCAGCTGTTTGATTGACGCCAGCTCCTGCTCTCCGCTGTCTTCCAACGCGGACAGCACTTGGCTCTCAAAGCGCTTGTCTTTACGGCAGTGCTCCAGAATCAGCTCCGCAAGCTGTTCTTTTTCCGCACGCTCCACAAGGTCCCGGATGGAGATTTTCCTTGCATCTCCCTCCTGAGTCTCTTCTTTCGGCGGCTCCGCCTGGATGGCCAGCAGTGCCGCCGCCGTGTGCTTGCACACGGGGCCCCAGTCGTAGGGGCAGTCACACTCCCAGGCTTCCACCTCGCCATCCTCGTTGAAGTCGATATCCACCAGGTAGGGCTCGTCCTCATTGCCGGATACCTCGGCTGTCATGTGGAGGTCATCCCACTCAATGCTCTCCACGTTCCCACTGCGGAAGTAATCCTGTCCGCGGGATAAAATGACAGGATCAACGCCAGCTAAAAACTGCTGGATGCCATTGGATAGGGACATCTCTGTCCGCCTCCCTCCTATATATTCTCGAGTTTCTCAAATTCTTTCAAGTTCAGCTCCCGCTTCAGCTCCTCCTCCGTGGGCAGATAGGGCAGATACTTCGCGGCGTAGATTTGCCGGTTGTCCTCCGGCAGGGTCAGCTGTATCAGCGTATCGCTCTTCTGCGCGCACAGGAGCAGGCCCACAGGCGGATTGTCCCCCTCGTTCATCTGATAGCGGGTGTAGTAATTCACATACATCTGCATCTGCCCGATGTCCTGGTGGGTGAGGAGCCCCGTCTTCAGGTCGATCAACACAAAGCACTTCAAAATGTAGTTATAGAATACCAGATCAATATAAAAATGCTGTCCGTCCACATTGAAATGCTTCTGCCGCGCCACAAAGGAGAAGCCGCGCCCCAGCTCCAGCAGGAACTTCTGCAAATGGTCGATCAGCGCCTGCTCCAGGGTGGACTCATAGAAGTGCTCATTTGCCGGAAGATTCAAAAATTCCAACACATATGGATCTTTGATGATCTGCTCATACTCCGGCTTCGGCTCCGTAGTCTGGATCTCGGCCGCGACGCTCTCCTTGTCGCGGCTTGCAAGGATGCGCTGGTAGAACATGGTATTGATCTGCCGCTCCAGCTGGCGGGAGCTCCACCCGGCCTTTGCGCACTCCTCCAGATAGAACGCTCTAGCCTTGGCGTCGTTTACCTTCATCAGGGAGCGGTAATGGGTCCAGCTCAATTCGGGACGCAGTGCGTCCTGAATTGGGAACGTGAGGTAGAATCGCCGCATATTGCGCAGATTGCTGATATCGAACCCTCTTCCAAATTCCTCCGTAAGCCGCTCTGAAATATATTTCAGCACCTGCTTGCCGTAAGCGGCCCGGTCGTTCTCTCCGCAGGATTCAAAGATCGACTTGCCGATCTTCCAATAGGCGGTCACCATGGCGGCGTTCACCGCCGTGTAGACCTGCCCCTGGGCCTCGATCACATAGCCCCGGATCGAGCGGTAGGCGTCCTCCGACTGCGGGACATCCGGAATACTTTCTTGTTTCATCAGCTTCTCCATAAACGTATCCTCTTTCATTTCAACGTGGTATCACTCAGCTTTTAGACTGTATTATACGCCATTCCCACAGAAATAGCAACAGAAAGCAGGCTCTAAAGAAAACGCCGGCAGCCGTTACTATTAGTTTGCAGGGAACAAGCACCAGTTAGCTTGCGACCAGC
>OFGB01002072.1_pt1 | contig 11200 bp, 7 predicted proteins | sample 1521491 | NCBI WGS metagenome assembly OFGB01 (sample SAMEA3504095, study PRJEB24116) | mouse gut metagenome | biome: mouse gut; feature: mouse-associated habitat; material: faeces | place: Denmark | collected 2011
CGGTTTTGGCAGGAATGACGTGATCCAGCTGACCGGGCGCAGCGGCGTAATCCTGCTGAACAAGGCGGACGTTAACGCGGATGACCCTGTGGAACTCCTGCAGGCAGAACTCCGGCAGGAAAACGAACTTGCCGCAGGGGAACGGGAAACGGTGAAAAAACGTATGAAACAGCTGTTGGACGAAGGGAAAAACCTGGACGAAGCCTTAGATGAAGCCTTGGACGAAGCCCTTCGCCCTTTGTTTTGAAGGAGGTGCTTGTTATGAAAAAATCAATGCTGGCAATCAGCCTGTGCTGTGCCTTGAGCCTGCCCGCTACGGCAATGGCAGCCCCTCCCCCACCGCTGGCGCCTGTGCAGGAATCAGCAGCGGAAAGCGGACGGGAATCCCTGCTGCGGGAGTTGGGGCTGGCGCAGGAGGAAGAACCTGCCCTCCCCGCCCCGGTTGCTGTGGAACGCCGGAACATTGACGGTACGGAGTACATCATAAAGGTGTTTGAAACGGCGGGGGATATTGCCCCGGAAAAGCTGGTGGACGAGGACTTTGAGCAGGATGGGTTTTTGTTCCGCCATCTGACGACCGACAAGCAGGCCAGGGAAGCCGCTGATATCAAGGAAGTCACAGAGGAAGCGAAAGCCGAGGGGCAGTCCGGAAAGCTGGAGGACGTGATCCGGCAGTTCCCCGCCACGAAAGCTTATGACAAGGACGGTTATAAAGGGACGCTTGCACTGGATACGGGCAGCATTGTCACGGAGGTGGCGGGCTATGCCACCAAAAACTATACGGTTTCGACCACAAAGGAATACCCCGGCCTAATGTACGCCGACCCGTCCTATGTGGCGCAGAGCGCGACAAAGGATGGCTGCACCCTGCCCCTGACCGATGTCAGCTGGACGGTCATGGGAACGGGGCTGTCGGGCGATACCTTAGTCCCGACAGAATACAAGGCAGTCGCCACCTATGCGAAAACCATGAGCAGGCAGGTGCCGACCGGGTATATTTCCACAGCGCGGTATACGGGAAGTGTGACAAAAACCACAGCAGACACAGTAGTTTATACGCTGGCATATGCTGGCTCACCGCTGGATTCCGGGCTTCCCCTGCCGCTGAAGATTGCCACAGGGCTGGGCGTGCTGCTCCTGCTGGGCGGCGGCGGTTTTGCCCTCGTGCTGTTCCTGCGGAACCGGAATGGCGCGGATATTTATAACCTGATTGACCGGGAATACGTCCATCTTGGCAGGCAGTCGGTGAACCCGAAGGAACCTGCCATCGACCTGAATGAGTTCGAGGACATGGTGCAGGGCGAGGCATTCCGGCTGATACTGGATAAGAAAACGGCAAAAGTGCTGTTTGGCAGGAACATCAGCGTGACCTGCAGGGACGTGACGATCAAGCACCGGGTGAATGAGAGGAATGGAGAGTACCAATTCGATTTAGACTTTGGAGGTGTTTTGGATGCGGAATAAACAGGGATTTTTTATGCTGACCGCCCTTTTTTCCATGCTTACATCCTGTATCCCGGCGTATGCGCTGGACATGGATCTGAGCTACAGCTATAAGACGGAAAGCAGGGACGAGTTTGTCATCGTGGGGGAAACGCGCCTGAACTTCAACGGCGAGATCCCCGACTATTTAAGGGACATATACAACATCACGCCGCAGACGCCATATGATTCGCAGTACGGCAGCAACATCATCGAGCCGGATAAGCCTGTGCTGAACCATACGACATATGCGCCGAGGTACGCGCCATCGGGCGGGTTTACGCAGAGCCCTTCCGGGCTGGTATCCGGCAACCCGATGGATGGAGGTTCGGCAGGGAGTGGGACAATCCCAGGAGGCAATTCTGGTAGCGCGGGCAGTTCCGGCAGCGGAGCAACCGGCGGCAGTACGTCAAATAAGATACCGGAATATACCTATACGGATTTTGACGGGGAAACACCGCAGTACCCGCTGACGGCCATTGAGCAGGTGCGGCAGGAGGATGGCAGCATCGGCACATTGAAAATCCCGTCCATCAGCCTGAACGTCACGGCATATGACGGGGATACCTTTGCCGCCATGAAAAAGGGCATCGGGCATATCGCCTCGACCTCCTGCTGGAATGGCAATATCGGCCTGGTTGGGCATAACCGCGGGACGAGCGATTATTTCGGCAAGCTGAAAAAGCTGAAGCCCGGCGATGAAATGAGCTATACCACGAAGCTTGGCACAAGGACGTATGTGGTGGATTCGGTTTCAAAGATTTCGGATACCGATTGGTCGAAACTCCAGTATACATCTGATAACAGGCTGACGCTCATCACCTGCGTGGAGGATGTCGGCAGCCAGAGGCTGTGTGTGCAGGCAGTGGAAAAACGGTAAAGAGCCTGATTATCTTAGTGCGCTAAAAATACTAAAGAATCAAGTTTTTTCATATTTTACTTGAATTGTAAGAGGAATTATGAGAAAGTGGTGGTAGAGATGGTTTAGGGAAATAAAACACAAATGGGAGGCGGTATCATGAAAAAGAACTCAGAGAAAAGAATATCCGTGAAAAGAGCGTTTTTGATCCCGATGGCAACAGCCATAGGCATAGCAGCGGCAATGCCGGCGTTTGCGGGACAGATTTATATCGGGGACACGGAAACGGTGGTGTCCTATGACGAAAACGGAGGCAAGGTCATCACGATGGTCTTCGACCCGGCGAACACGCCTGATTTTTTCATGGAGCAGTACCTCACGCCGCCGCAGCCGGTAAAGACCGCTGAGGAAAAACGGAAACAGGCGGAGCCGCTGGACGAAGCCCCAGAGGTCGGGACAGTGCTGGCAAATATCCACTATGTGAATGAAAGCGGAAATATTGCGTTTACCGAGCCATACCTTGGTGGCAGCTGCGGGCAATGCACATGGTATGCCAGAGGTAGGATCTGGGAAATGTTCGGCATTAAGCTGCCACTGCTTGGCAGTGCCAAGGAATGGATTGCCAACGCATGGTACAGCGATGATGTACTGGCAGTGACGGATCTATCAGATGTGCCGGAACAGGCAATCGCAGTGTTTCGCCCCACAGAGGAATTCAGGGACTGGCCAGGACACGTCAGCTTTGTAGAGTATGTGGAACGGGATGAAAACGGGAAACCGCTGACAGTCTACTACACAGACGCAAATGGCGTAGGCGATCCGGAAAAGAACGCTTACAGTCCCGGCTATGACGGCTCCGTAAAGGCAGTAAGCTATGAGGAGTTCCTGCATCCATACGGTGTAGAACTGATCGGATACCTCCTGCCGAAAGACAGATAACAATGTAGGAAAAAGACCTTGGGGCAAAACCCCAGGGTCTTAGGCTCCGCAGATGCGGGGCTTTTTTTAATGTTCAGAAAAGAGGAGTGAAGAAGATGTCAAGATGGAAAAAGTTTATATCTATGCTTCTGGCGGCAATCATGCTGCTGTCAACAGGCGTGCAGGCGTTTGCGGGAACCTCGCTTGAAACCGCATTAAATAAGGTTAACCTGTACACAAAAGGCAGCCAGGGCGCACAGCTTCTGACATGGAAAGGTGCAATTGACCCGCATAACTTTGCGGCAACGATTATTGTCTACCGAGCGGAGGACGGGAAAGAATACCCCGCCTACTGCGGCAACCCGAACCGTGGGGGCGTGGAAAATTTCTCCGGGAAAAATTACGATGTAGACGTTGACAAGCTGGACAGCGACCCTGCGGTCTGGGGCGTTATCACGAATGGTTACCCTTATAAAACGCCGCAGGAATTAGGCGTAAATACAGAGTATGAGGCATATTATGCGACCAAAATGGCGGTTTGGGCTGTTGTTCATAACAATTATAGTAATCTCAACGATTGGAAAGCCAACGGCAGCCAGAACGCCCATGTAGAAAAAGCGATGAAAAACCTCGTTGCCATAGGTCGTGCAAACCAGCATGTTTATAAAACATGGCTTGCCACAACACCAAAATCATCAGAAATCGCAGTAGACAGCATTGACAGCAGCTGCTATTCGCAGGAATATACATTGAATTCAAATGCGGATATTCGCAGCTACCGTGTCGTCATTGACGGGAACGTCCCCGCCGGAACAAAAGTGACAGACCTCAACAACAATGAAAAGGACAGCTTCGATGGAACGGAAAAAAGTTTCAAGGTCTTAATCCCAAGGGATTCTGTAAAAAGTAACGGGACTTTCCGCGTGCTTGTCAAGGGCAAGTTGGAAAATAAGGCGGTTATGTTCGGCATTTCCCACAGTGCAAGCAAGCAGGATTACTATGTTGCACCCCTTCCCTCTTACAATGGTGACTCATGGGTAGAGCTGGCATATAGCGATGACGGAACTGTAACGCCTGTACCCGATCCCGAAACGCCAGGCACACCAACAGATCCCGGCACACCCAGTACGGATTTGCAGATTTTGAAGGTGGACAAAGGCACGCAGAAAGGGCTTGCCGGGGCAGTGTTCAAGGTCGAGGTGGACGCTACAACGATTGGGCATTACGTCACAGACAGCAGCGGTCAGATTACGATTGAGAATGTGTCCGGCACGGTTTCGGTGACGGAGGAAGTGCCGCCGGAGGGCTACGTCCTGGACGAAAATAACCATAAGGATATTGAAATCACAGACGCGAAGCCCATTGTTATCACGTTTGCCAATGAGGAAATGGCAGAGCTGGAGGTCACGAAAGTAGATCAGGACACAGGGGAAACTCTTGCGGGCGCGACACTCCGCGTGGCCTATGACGGCGGGCATGATTCCTTTGATGTGTATACAAACGCATCGGGCAAGGCTGTATTGAGCGGCTTGAAAAGCGGAACGTATACAGTTACTGAAATTGCATCACCAGATGGTTACATCCTTGATAAAACTCCCCATCCTATCAAATTAGAGCCGGGGAAAAAGGCAACCATCAGCATCCCGAACCGTGCGAAGCCGGGGCTTGTGATTAAAAAGTATGATGAGGACACCGGCCTGCCGCTGGAAAACGCGGAGTTTTCCGTTGCAAAAAAAGGCGGTTCCATCGTCTATGAGGGCATGACGGACAAGGCAGGGCAAATCAGGCTGGAAGGGCTTGACGAGGGCTGGTACACCATTACAGAACTTGCGCCACCAAAAGGATATTTGATTGCCACGGAAAGCAAGGACGTTTATCTGGAACCCAACAAATGCGTCGAGGTGAAGTTTGACAACAGGCTCCGCCCTTCTTTACAAATCATGAAAATTGACGCGCAGACAGGCGAAGCGTTGAAAGGCGCGAAATTCAAGGTGACAAAAACAGAGGATAAGACCGTCAGTGAGTACGTGACGGACGAAGCCGGAACGATTTTAATCCATGACTTGGACGAAGCAGTATACACAGTGGAGGAAATCGAAGCACCGGAGGGCTACCGTATCGACCCTGACAGCCACAGGGACATCGCGCTGGAATGGGGCAAGACGAAAACCTTGGTTTTCAGCGATACGAAAAACCCTGTGCTGGAAATCCAGAAGATAGACAGCCAGACGAAAAGCCCTCTTTCTGGTGCGAAGTTTAAGGTGACAAGGACGGAGGATAACACCGTTAGTGAGTATCTGACGAATGAAACTGGGAAAATCAGAATCGAAAACCTGACGGAAGGGATTTACACAGTGGAGGAAATCACCGCTCCGACAGGTTATATCCTAGACACCCAGCACAAAGAGATTGAATTGGAAGCAGGGAAAACAAAAACCCTGATTTATGAGAATACGAAAAAGCCAACGCTTGTCATTACGAAAACGAACGTACTGACGGAGAAACCCGTCCCGAATACCGTTTTCAAAATCCAGAGGGAAACGGCAAACGGCGGCGTTGTCACATTGGGGACATACAAGACCGATAAAAACGGGCAGATTATCCTGAAAGATGTAGAAGCTGGCTGGTATATTATCACCGAAATCAGGGCGGCACAGGGCATGAGCCTGCCGAAAAATCCTGTCACGAGGAAGTACCTCGCGCCGGGGGAAAATGCGTATTTGGATAGCATTCAAAATGCACCACCTGCTGTGAGTGAGCCGGAAACGGGCGGCAATGCTGGAACCGCCGATAGCACACAAAACGGCGCGTCCGGCGGAAACACATCTAACGGGGCGGTTTCCAACGGGACGCCAACGAAACCAGCAGGAAATGAAATAAAGGTTACATACGGCGGCGATTACGGCATTGGGGAGGAGATCCCGAATTATCCGCTGAACAGCATCGTAATCAAGAAAACGGACGCAAATACGTCTGAGCTGCTGGCAGGCGCGGCGTTTGAGGTGCGGAAGGTCAGCGAGGACATTTCCGGCAATTCCGGCACGATTATCGGCAGATACACAACGGACAAATCTGGTATCATCGTGATTACAGGGCTGGAAGCCGGGGCGTACATCATTGAGGAGGTCAACCCTCCGACAAACTATCTCCTTTCCGAGAACAGCCAGCAGCAGGCGTGGCTCAAGGCAGACGGGACTTCCGTTGTCGAGGTCGTGTTTGCAAACTACCCGTATGGCTCTATCCTGGTTACGAAGGTAGACGCGGCGACAAACAAGCCGCTGGCTGGCGCGCGGTTCAAGGTCACAACGGGCGATGGAACGGCGGCAGGCAACAGCAACGGCGAGTTTGTTACGAACACAAACGGTGAAATCCTCGTGCCGAACCTGAAGCCGGGCAGTTATGTGGTAACGGAACTCGAAGCCCCTGACGGATACGTCCGCGACACCACCCCGCAGACCATCGAGGTCGGCATAGACGGAGGGACATACAAGGTCAGCTTCAAAAACCAGCCCATTGGCAGCCTTGTCATTCTGAAAAAGGACGCTGACAGCAGGGAACCGCTGGCAGGCGCGCAGTTTAAGGTGACGACATCCAAGGGCGAAGTCGTAGGCAATTCCAACGGTCTATTTGTCACCGACAGCAACGGCAGCATCACGATTGCAGGGCTGGAAAAAGGCAGCTATATCATCGAGGAAATCAAAGCCCCTGACGGGTATGTTTTAGAAGAACAATCAAGGACGATTGCGATTGATTACGGCAAGACGTACACCGTGGAATTTACCAACCGAAAAATGACTTCCCTGGTCATTAAAAAGGTAGATGATGTATCAGGTGCGCCGCTCGTGGGCGCAAAGTTTTTTGTGGAGAAGCAGAACGGCGAGCACGTCGGGGAGTACACAACAGATAAGACCGGGACGATTTTAATCCCCACCCTTTCCCCCGATTGGTATGTAATCCGCGAAACCAAAGCCCCGGAGGGTTACATTTTGGACGAAACGCCGAAAACGGTCGAGGTCAAGACCAACGTGCCGACTACGGTGACATTCAGCAATAAGCCGCTTTCGGGCATCAAGATAATCAAAACCGATTCCGAAACGAAAGCCCCCTTGCAGGGCGTAACCTTTGCTGTGGCGAAGATGAACGGTGAGAAAATCGGCAATTTTAAGACCGACAAGGACGGCATGGTTTACATTTCCAACCTTGTAGACGGCTATTATACGGTAACGGAAACAGAGGGGCTTGCGGGCTACCACTGGGACAAGGAGCCGAAAACAGTAGAGGTCAAATCCGGCAAACAGACGATTGTCGAGGTCGAGAACCAGCCCTATTCCGGCCTTGTAATCGAGAAGCGCAACAGCCGGACGGACGAACCAATCTCCGGTGTGGAGTTTTTGGTGACAAAGCTGAATGGGGAGCAGATTGGATATTACAAGACTGATTCCTCCGGCATGATTGTCATTGAGGGGCTGGAAAACGGCAAGTATCTCGTAAAGGAAACAAAGGCGGCGGGCGGCTACATACAGGACAACGAAGCGAAAGAGGTAGAAATCCGCGATGGGAAACGCACCACGCTGAAGGTCACGAACGACCCCGCCTCATCCGTCCTGATCCGCAAGATTGATTCTGTCACAAAACAGGGCATCGAGGGCGTGAAGTTCCTGCTCTACAATGCGGACAACGAGCCAATCGGGCAGTTTGAAAGCGATGACCAGGGCTACATCTGGATTCGTAAGGAGCTGCCGGAGGGCAAGTACAAGCTGCGTGAGATCGAACCGGCTCCGGGCTACCTTTCCGACAACAGCGTGAAAACATTTTATGTGCAGAAAGGGAAAACAACAGAAATCACATGGGAGAACACCATGGAGGCCGGGCAGATCGTCATCACGAAACGGTCTTCGGAATACAACGAGCTGACAGGGCTCCCGGCAGGCTCCCCGCTTTCCGGCGCGGTGTTTGAAATCTACAATACCACAGGGAACCTTGTGGACAAGATTGTTTCCGATAACCGCGGCATTGCCGGTTCCAAGGGCTTGCCGACAGGCGTTTACGTCATTAAAGAGGTTTCCGCGCCCCGTTATTATGCGCTGAATACGCGGGAGCTAATGGCGGAGATCCGGCACAGCGGGGATATCGTGCGGTTCGAGGTACTGAACGGCAGCATCTCCCTTGACCTGACGGTGCAGAAGAAAGGCCCGAATTCGGCTTCGCCTGGACAGACGCTGAAATATGATATTTATGAGGTGTCAAACGGCTCTTCCGGCGCTTTGGAGAGTTTTTATATCCATGACAGGATTCCGACAGACGCAACACGCGCGCTGAAGGTGGTCACAGGGACATATTCAGAAAGAATGTACTATAAAATCACCTATAAAACGAATTACCGGGATTACCGGACTTTGGCAGACAACCTGCTGACAAAGAACAGCTATGAATACAGTCTGCACCCGAACGCACTTGGCCTTGCGAACGGCGAGTATGTGACGGATATCCGGCTGGAGTTCCCGAAGGCCAGCCCCGGCTTCAAGATGCTGGAGAATATGTCGGTATACTGCCAGGTGATGCCGAGCATCCCGAAGGATTACCGGATCATCAACCGCGCGGATGTCGGCGGGCGGTACGGCAACGAGTGGGAGAGTGCGAACACGAGTTGGAACACGACCGTATGGGCAGCGCCCACGCCGACCGTAAAACTGCCGAAAACAGGGTATTAAGAGGGAAAGACCTTGGGGACGCTATTCCCCAAATGTCTGAAATGAGTCTAAATCAGCCTTGACTTTTCAAAATCTGAGCAATATACTATACAGAATATATTATTATGAAATTTGTAATAATATGTCGGCATAGCTTATAAATGTTGAAGAAATGGAGGGCTGATTATGACTGTACCTGCAAAACGTTATACCGAAGAATCTCTTCAAGGAATGGACAAGAAAGCCAATAAAGCAGTTTTGGCCATGACAGGCGCAGGCGTCGGTGTAGGCTTTGCGCCTGTCATGGTAGATGTCGCAGTGCTGATGGCGGCAATGGGCGGCGGGGTTGTATCGATTGGCACCTGCTATGATATGCGGCTTACGAAAGAGGACGCCGCAGAGCTGATCAAAGAATTTTTCAAAGCGGCAGGAATGACGTTCAGCATGGTATTTGCCGGCCAGAAAATAACAGCCTCTTTTTTGAAGTCAAACCCTGTTACATATGTTCCAACCATGATTGCAGACGCGGCAATGTGTGGTACGATTGCTTTTGCCGTTGGGGAAACCTCCAAAAAGTATTTCAGGCGGCTGGCTTCCGGGAAAAAGGTTTCAAACAGTGATTTGAAGAAATGGATGGCAGAAGGCAAAAAGAGCGGAAAAAGCATTGCAAAAGAATATGCGGAGCAAAAGGCAAAGGACATGAAAAAATAGCAGGAGGGCTTAAAGTGGGACTGATTAGTTTTATCGCAAAAAAGATTTTGGACATGGACGATGTCGATGTGGATGATTTTGACGATTTCGATGATGCTTTTGAGGACAATGCAGAAGAATGGGATTCCCTGGGACCATCTGAGGACGAAATAAATGACCTGATGGAACAGGCTGCACAATCGGCAGATATAGATGCAGACCCTCATGACGCGGAGGAACTATCTTTCACAGGCAGGAAAATATGTGCAACAAGGCATGGCTGTACAGGTATGACGAATTGCGACTCGTCTTATGGTGCCCCAATTGGAAGGTGAACCATATGTTACAGATTGATACAGAAAACATTGAAACGGTCGGTTTCATTACAACACACAGGTGCAACCTGGACTGCGTTTACTGCTATATCAGCGAGAAACAGGAAAAGGACATGCCTTTGGAAATGGCGGTGTCCATCCTTACCCCTCTCCTCTCCAAAAAGGACGCGCCGCCGCTTCAAATTATGCTGATGGGCGGTGAGCCTCTGCTGGCATATGATATGATACAGGCGCTTATATTGTGGTGTGCAGGTAAAGAATGGACAAGGGAATACCATTTTTTTGCAAGCACAAACGGGACACTTTTGACAAAGGAGCGTAAGGAATGGATTTCCCAGTACAAAAACGTTCTTACATTGGCGCTTAGCTATGATGGTTTGCCGGCAGTGCAGGATAGAAACAGGACACAGTCTGCAAGCCGGATTGACCTTGATTTTTTCCTAGAAAACTGGCCGCAGCAGAAGATACAAATGACGATTGACGCACAGTCTGTATATAGTATGGCGGAGAGCGTAGTCTATTTGCTGGAATATGGCTTTGATGTGAATGCAAATGTCGCATATGAGAAAGCTCCATGGCCCGCAGAAAGTATCCGTGAATATGCGCGGCAGTTAAGGAAGCTGGTTTATTATTACAACGAAAAACCCTCAGCTAAAAGGATTTACCAGTTTTGCCATTCTTTTGCCGCATACGCTGCCGCTATCGGGCAGCCAGTGGTACAGGAACGGCAATGCGGCACAGGGGATGGATTTGTTGTATATGATATTGATGGGAATCCTTACCCATGCCATATGCTTTCTCCGCTTGTGTTGGATGCGGCACTCCTGAAAAAAATGGAATTGGACCCGCAAAATGAAAAAATGTTTTCTGACGAAAGGTGTGAAAGCTGCCCATATACTGTGGATTGCCCAACTTGCATTGGATGCAATTACCGGTATCGCGGAGAATTCGGGCGGAGGGATAAAACACATTGCCTGCTCATGCAGATAGAGGTTTTAGAGGCAATGAAACTGGAAACCATGCGTATGGCAAAAGCAAAGATTACAAAAAAAGATATACAGACAATCAAGGCAATCAATCAGTTGTACCAATATATTAACAAAAAAAGATAACAAAGGAAACAAGAAAAAGCTGGTCTTTCGGGATCAGCTTTTTTGTTTGTCAGGAGGGATGCGTATGGAAAAGAAAAAAAGCTGGCCGCCCTTTGCGGCGGCATGGCTGGCGGC
>OFGB01002079.1_pt1 | contig 11174 bp, 13 predicted proteins | sample 1521491 | NCBI WGS metagenome assembly OFGB01 (sample SAMEA3504095, study PRJEB24116) | mouse gut metagenome | biome: mouse gut; feature: mouse-associated habitat; material: faeces | place: Denmark | collected 2011
TTATCGATTTTGCCAGGTTCGCTGCAGGTTTTTAAAATACGGCAAAGGCAAATATTGTTGCCTTTGGGCCTGTGGGCAGGTAAAAGAAGTCCTTGACGGCCTCTTATGCGAATGATAAAATATTTATATCTTAAAATTATGATAGGAAGGAGATACAAAAATGAAGAAATATTTCTGCAACCCCTGTGGTTACACCTATGATCCCGAAAAAGGAGACCCTGAGCATGGAATCGCTCCCGGCACAGCTTTTGAGGATATTCCTGATGACTGGTGCTGCCCTCTGTGCGGCGTAAGCAAGAGTATGTTCCAGCCCTGCATAGATAACTACAATTAAGACGAATTTAAAAGGACAGGCATCTACAGCCTGTCCTCTTTTTTAACCTAAAGTATTTATCCGGTATCAGTTTATCTTGGAATAGCCAAATCCATTGGCGAAAGCGTCTATCTTTTTCCCCTCTTTGCAGAAGGAGCACCCTTCCGGTTCATACGCCTTATAGTCAGGAATGTCCGCTATGGTAAACAGGGATTTAATGGGAATGCCCATAACACTGTTGGCAGCGCTGAAAACCGCGCTGATCCCGCTGATCTTCGCCCCATAATAGCAAAGCGCCTGGGAAGCCTTCACAATGGTCTGCCCTGTTGTGGCGGAAGTGAGCAGAAGGAGCACATTCTTTCCCTTAATCATAGGAAGCATATTTTCCCTGAAAACAAGCTGCCCGGAATTCACATATTCAGGGGTAACTATGTATATGGTGCTGTGGGCGTTCATGGAGTAAACCCCTGCACGGGTCAGATCCTCCGCAAGGAAAGCGCCGATAATTTCACAGCCGTCAATGCAGACGATCGTGTCAACCACCGTTGTTGCAGAAATCTGTTCGCTGAGTGCCTTTGCCGCTGCGGAAGCCTCGCTGAGCCTGGACTTCAAGGTAGTCATATCCAGAAAATAATTTACATGGGAATTGGGCGTCACGAAATGCCCAGGTATTGCTTTCAGTACAACATTCGGATGCACTTTTGATTTGATCTTAATTGTTTCTTGCATTGGCATACCTCCTCATACTTTACAAAATTTTACAACAACTGCTACTTCTATAGTAAATCATACGGCAATATTATGCAATATTTTCTTTTGCCCAAAGGGGTAAAAGTTTTCCGGGCTGCCCCATATATCTTTTTGCCGTCAAAAGTTATGATATTCTGTCTTAAGGCTTTCCGGGAAGCCGTCCTCGTTGTATGTAAGGATAACCCGGTGGACGCCTCTCTCCCAGGTATAAGTTCTCCCCTCCTCCGATACCTTCCGGGGCTTTCCCAGTATCTTTGTGAGGGTATTGGCAGATAGCTGGCCAAAGCTGGCACCTTCCAGCGAAACTGTTTCGCTTTCATAGTAATCAGGGCATACGGCAACACTGTTTATTTTGCACTCTGACAGCGGTATCTCCGTGTTTTTTTCATTGACCACGGAAATCAGCGCCACGCATTGCCCGTCTTTTACAAGGATAATGGAGGTATAGACCGTCTTCTTGTCCGCCTGGGCGTCCAGGTCGTAAACCTCTGAATACACGCAGGAAGCTTCATCCCCATCCCCTGACGGCCGCCCAAGGCTTAAGTCGGAAAAATCATAGCCTGCCGCCGCCAGGTTCCTCACCCGGGTCCTCCCCGGGCGTACCTCCACATTGCCAAAGCGTATCACATAAGGGTCTCCCATGAGCAGGGCTTTCCCGTCCAGCAAATTGGCAAGGATAAAGAAACCAAGCGCCGCCACTGCCACCATAATAATGGCCAGCAGCTTCCTTCCCCTGTTTCCAACCTCATCCTCCCTGCCAAACCACCCTTCCTCTTTGTCAACTATCCCCATATGCTACTCTCCTGTAAAACTCAATTCCCCTTTTATACCAATGTGTAGCTGTTTAAATACTTTTCCTGTTCCGGTGTCAGGACATCAATCTCTTTCCCTAAAAATGCCAGTTTTCTCTTCGCCACATCCATATCCACAGCCCTGGGCACATCAATAAGCTTTTCTGTAAGCTCGCTGCCATGCTCCACCAGATACTTGGCGGACAATGCCTGGATGGCAAAGCTCATATCCATAATCTCCGCCGGGTGCCCGTCCCCTGCCGCCAGGTTTACCAGCCGCCCTTCCGCCAGGATAAAAATCCACTGTCCGGTGGGAAGCTTATAGCCCATGATATTCTTTCTCTGTTCCCTGGTTTCCACTGCAATCTCCCGGAGCCTTGCCATGTCGATTTCACAGTCAAAGTGTCCCGCATTGCAAAGGATTGCGCCGTCCTTCATCACCTTAAAGTCTTCCTCGTCGATAACCTTGTCGCACCCGGTAACTGTGACAAAGAAATCCCCTACCTTCGCCGCCTCATTCATAGGCATCACGTCAAAGCCGTCCATCACCGCCTCAATAGCCTTGATCGGGTCAATTTCCGTCACGATCACCCTTGCACCAAGCCCTTTGGCCCTCATGGCAGTTCCCTTGCCGCACCAGCCGTAGCCTGCTACCACCACGATCTTTCCCGCTACAATCAGGTTGGTGGTACGGTTAATGCCGTCCCATACCGACTGCCCGGTCCCATAACGGTTGTCAAATAAGTGCTTACAGTCTGCATTGTTCACCCGCACCATAGGGAATTTCAGCTCTCCCGCACGGTTCATGGCCTCCAGGCGGATAATACCGGTAGTGGTCTCTTCACACCCGCCGATAATTTTGGGAATCAGCTCCGGCATCTGGGTGTGCACCATATTTACCAGGTCGCCCCCATCGTCAATAATAATATTCGGCCCTGCCTCCAGCACATGGCGGATATGGGATTCATATTCCTCCGGGGTGCAGCCATACCATGCATGGACTTCAAGCCCTGCCTTGACCAGCGCCGCCGCCACGTCATCCTGGGTGGACAGGGGATTGGAGCCGGTTACAAACATCTGCGCTCCCCCGGCTTTCAGCACCAGGCATAGATACGCTGTCTTTGCTTCCAGATGGACAGAAAGTGCGATTTTCTTTCCCTCAAAGGGTTTGGTTTTTCCAAATTCTTCCTCCAGGGTACGGAGCAGGTCGCAGTTCCTTTTTACCCACTCAATCTTGCGCTCGCCGGATTCGGCTAAATTCATGTCTCTGATTTCACTGTTCATTTTAAAGTCCCTCCTGTAAAATTATAAGATTCTTCAGCCGAATTTTTATTATAGTGATGGTCGTCTGCCCTATCATCACTTAAGCGAATGCGCACGGCCTTGTAAGACAGATACTGGGCTGCACACAGCCAAAACCTGCGCTGGCAATCGCCTGTATATTAAGCGGGCATTTTCCCGTTTAATATTCCTTCTTATCCAGGCCCATCCGGGTGATGGTTTCATTTACCTTCTTATACACCAGTTCTTCATCCAGCGTAAGGACCTTCCGGCCTTCCATGGTAATCTTTCCGTCAATGATCACCGTCTCCACCTCCGAGCCGTTGGCCGAATAGCACAGCCCCGCTATCAGGTTGTTCCTTGGCGTCAGGGAAGGGGTGTTCAGGTTAAGGATTGCGATATCTGCCTTTTTCCCAACTTCCAGGGAACCGATTTCCTCCCCAAGCCCTAATGCCTTGGCACCGTTTATGGTGGCAATGCGCAAGCCCTCCTGCGCACTGATACATTGAGGTGTCCTCTTAACTCCCTTGTGGACCAAAGTCAGCAGGCTAAGCTCATGGAACATGTTCAGGCTGTTATTGCTTGCCGCCCCGTCTGTTCCCAGGCAGACATTGATCCCCTTCTCTAACATGGCAGGGACCGGGGCAAAACCATTGCCCAGCTTCATATTGCTGGCAGGGTTTGTCACCACACTGACATTCTTTGCCTTTAAAATATCCAAATCCCTATCTGTGACTTGCACGCAATGGGCAGCGATTGCCCTCCCCTCAAAGAGGCCGTTCCTCTCCGCCATCTCAATGGGGGAACAGCCATACTTTTCCTTGATCTGCGCAATCTCGCTTTCACTTTCCGACAAATGCACATGGATGCCCATGTGGTTCTTCTGGGCCTCCTGGGATACAATGCGCATATAAGCCTCGTCACAGGTATAGGGGGCATGGGGGCCTAACATAAAGGACAGCCTGCTGCAGTCCCTGGCCGCGTCCCTTTCCTCATACGCCTGGCGGAGCCGCATCTGCCCGCCTTCATCGTTCCCGTTCCCCACCAGCCCCCGGCTGACCACACCGCGCATGCCGGACTCTTTCACTGCCCTGGTGGTCTGGTGGATATTCATCTGCATATCGTTAAAGCAGGTGGTGCCGCTTTTCATCATCTCAATAATGGCAAGGCATGCCCCCCAATAAGTGTCCTCATCCGTCATTTTCTGCTCAATGGGGTCAATGGAGCCGAAAAGCCAGTCCATAAAACTTAAATCATCCGCCACATTCCTCATAAAAGACATATAAGAATGGGTGTGGCAGTTGACCAGCCCGGGAATGGCAAGCCTGTCCTTCCCGTCAATCACTTTCTCAGGCATAAACCCCTCAGGCTTTGCGCCGATGGCGGCAATCCTGCTGCCTTCAATATAAATATCCGTCTCCTTTACTGTATCCTTTTCCCCTTCCGGCAATACCGCCAGAATGTTTTTTAACAAAATTTTCATTGCTTCTCCCTTCTTTGCTGAATCTGCCATCCTTCGCCTGCAATGCCCTTTGCCATCCTCCACGGCTGGCAGCACAAAATACTGCTTGCTTTTATAAATTAACAATATTCCGTTCTTCCCCTTTAAGGAAAGCTTCTATATTCTTACAGGTTTCGGATACGCATCTGCCCCTCGCCTCAATGCTCGCCCATGCCAGGTGGGGGGTAATGATCAGTTTATTGCTGTCCATGATTTTGCCCAATGGGTTGCTCTCCCTCATAGGCTCTGTGCCTGTCACGTCCAGCCCGGCACCCGCAATCAGGTTTTCCGTAAGGGCTGTGTATAAGTCCTCATCATTTACCACAGGCCCCCTTGCCACGTTAATCAGTACAGCGCTCTTTTTCATCATTTTCAGCGCTTTAAGGTCTATAAGGTTCCTTGTCCTGTCACTAAGGGGACAATGAAGGGACAGGAAATCCGACTCCGCCAAAAGCCTGGCAAAATCTACCCTCTCGTATTCTGTACAGGTACTCTGCCCGGAAGCGGAATAAAAAATAACCTTACAGCCAAATGCCCGGGCAATGGATGCCACCTTCTTGCCAATGTTTCCCATCCCCACAATCCCCCAGGTCTTCCCCGAAAGCTCCGTAAAGGAAAGGTCAAAGTTGGAAAAACGGTCCTGGGCTGCATAGGCGCCGGACTTTACATACTCATCGTAGTGCCGCAGCTTTTCCAGCACATAAAAACACAGGGCAAAGGTATGCTGGGCAACTGCGTCCGTGGAATAATTCACCACATTCGCCACCTTGATCCCCCGGCTTTTACAATAAGCAATATCCACGTTGTCATACCCGGTGGCAAATTCACAGATCAGCTTCACCCTGGGTGCCTCTTTTAATGCCTCTTCCCCCAGCGGCGCTTTGTTTGCAACGATAATTTCCGCATCCCGGATCTTCTCTTTCACATCTGCCGCCGTGGTGTTGGGGTAAACCGTAACATCCCCGAAGGCGCTAAGGCCTTCTACAGATACATCAAGCCCTACGCTGTTCCTTTCCAAAACAACAATCTTCATTTAACCCAAATCTCCTATTCCAGTTTCTTAATTCCAGTCCCGCATACGCCCCATCTGCCGCTCTTTCCGGCAGAAAAAATCCTGCCTGCTTCCCATACACGGTTTTCCTGGCGGCTTTACGGGCTCCTGCTGTTTTACACACGCTTCCAGTTATATTATACATAATTCTATCCGTTTTGGACAGATGGCAGATGGAAGATTTTAAAAAACCCTTTCCATATGCGGGATATCCTATTGACATTTTGATATCATAATGATATCATTTAAGCATCATAAAAAATCAAACAGGAGGAATTGATTATGGAAGAAAAAGTACTGAATTATAAAAAGAACGGGATCCCTATGCTGCTGCTTTTTCTGTGCCTGTCCGCTGCCGGGATCGCCTGCTTTATCCTTGGCGTTATCAGTATAGAGGCTGGCCAAAGCCCTGTGCTGTTCATTATCGGGTTCGGCTATACTGCGTTGGGCTGGATTCCTTATATGGGCCTGAAAGCGGTTAAGCCCCAGGAAGCGCTGGTACTGACTCTTTTCGGGGAATATGTGGGAACCCTTAAGGACGCAGGCTATTATTTCGTTAACCCTTTCTGCACCAGCTTTAACCCGGCGGCCAAAACAAAGCTGAAACAAAGCGGGGATGTGGATGGCGGCGCTGGCGCTGTTGCCAACAACGCATACCAGCAGGGAACGCCCAGTAACAAAATTTCCCTCAAGGTAATGACCCTGAACAACAACCGCCAGAAAATCAACGACTGCCTGGGTACGCCTGTGGAAATCGGTATCGCGGTCATGTGGCGGGTTACCAACACGGCAAAGGCTGTTTTCAATGTGGATAATTACAAGGAATACCTGTCCCTCCAGTGTGACAGCGCCCTCCGGAATATCGTCCGCCTGTATCCCTATGACACAGCCCCCAATGTGGATACCACAGGGGACGGTATCGCTGACGAGGGAAGCCTCCGGGGCTCCAGTGAAGTTGTGGCGGAAAGAATCCGTGCCGAAATACAGGGCAAGGTAGAAGACGCAGGGCTGGAGATCATGGAAGCGCGGATCACTTATCTTGCCTACGCGCCGGAAATTGCCGCCGTTATGCTGCAAAGACAGCAGGCTGCCGCTATTATCGACGCCAGGAAAATGATCGTGGACGGCGCCGTTGGAATGGTAGAGATGGCATTAGAACGCCTTAGCGAAAATGAAGTTGTGACATTAGACGAAGAGCGCAAAGCCGCCATGGTATCCAATCTCCTGGTGGTACTGTGCGGAAACCGGGATGCCCAGCCTATCGTAAACTCGGGAAGCTTATATTAGCTTATGGCAGATAATACCAAGAAACAAATCCCCCTGCGTCTTTCCCCAAAGCTTTATGACGCAATCGCTTCATGGGCAGAGGACGATTTCCGTTCCGTTAATGGACAGATAGAATATTTATTGACGGAATGCGTCAGACAAAGAAAAAAGAACGGGAAACCAACGCCTGATGAATTTGATATCCCCCCGAAGCTGGATATTTAAAACCTTGTTTTTGCCGCTGTTCCCCCGAAAATTGTAGAAAAAGTCAGATTGGGATGTTATAATTATGCCTAATCCTAATTGACAATAAGTAAAGGAGCGCACTTATGGCTAAAACTTTTATTATGGACCACCCACTGATACAGCACAAGATTGGTTACATCAGGCGTATTGAAACAGGCACCAAGGATTTCCGGCAGACCATCAAAGAAATTGCCATGCTCATCTGCTATGAGGCAACAAGGAACCTGCCCCTTGCGGATGTGGAAATCACCACCCCCATCTGTACCGCCAAAGCAAAGGAACTAAAAGGAAAAAAGATGGCTGTGGTCCCTATCCTCCGGGCAGGCATCGGCATGGCGGACGGTATCCTGGAACTGATACCGGCTGCCAAGGTAGGGCATATCGGGCTTTACCGTGACCCGGAAACGTTAGACCCTGTGGAGTATTACTGCAAGCTTCCGGCAGATTGCGCTGAAAGGGAGATCTTCGTTATAGACCCTATGTTAGCTACCGGCGGTTCCTCCGTTGCCGCCATCCGCATGCTGAAAGAAAAAGGCTGCCAGAAAATCCACTTCCTGTGTATCCTTGCCGCACCGGAGGGCGTTGCCAGAATGCAGGCGGAGCACCCAGACGTAGACCTGTATATCGGCGCTTTGGATGAGAAATTAAATGAACAGGGCTACATCGTCCCTGGGCTGGGAGATGCCGGGGACAGGATTTTCGGCACCAAATAACAATTGAATTCTGGCCATCCCCATTGGCAGATACACAAAATGCCCGGAAGCAAAACCTCCGGGCATCTTTCTTATCCCTGTACCGCCTGCAGCCAAACCACCCTCCGGAACGCTGACTAAAATAACCAGATACTGATCAGTTTGGGCAAAAGCATGGACATCCCCACACCATAAGCCAAATCCAGCCAAAACATAGACCCCAGCGCCCCCAGATAAATCAGCCCGATAAAAGGCGCTGTTATCATTTTAGCCAGGATGTTCACCTCTTTGTTTTTCAGTACGCTTCCCACCAACGCTTTGGCATCCCCTGTGCTGGGAAAGGCATGCATCAGGATGGACACCCCAAGCCAGTAAAGGATATAGCTGCTTAGCTTCACCAGCATTCCCAAAGTCCCGCCGGCAGAGCTGTATCCAAAAACATTGGCGTAAGCGGGCAGGGTCACCAGCATCCCCAAAACCGTATTTACGAAAAACGGGCCCAGCCCTGTAAGCAGGTTTTTCCAGGGATTCGATGTGGGTTCATGGAGTACATAGCCACATGGGTTCTGCACCTGAAAATATTTGACCTCGTAAACAGGTATCCTGCTGGCCCTGCAGAAAATCTGGTGTGCCAGTTCGTGTACCGCAACCCCCGGAAAAGTCACAATGGATATCAGTATTCCCGGTATTATCATAATTTTATCCCCCTTATTCCCCTACATAATAATCTTCCAGCGTTATCTTCCCGTCCAGAAAAGCATACAGGCCCTCGTCAAAAATGCCTGTCTCCTCATAAGCCTCCACCAGGGCCTTAGCCTGCTCCATGCTGCCGTTTGCCGCCAGGGCTACAATATAGGTATCTATTACATAATCCCCCTCCGGATAAATCCCATAAGCCTGCCCGGCAAAATCCAATCCCTCATCCAGTCTGCCTTCCGCCAGGGCCAGGGTGGCCAATGCCCTTAAAACCGAATAATCCTCTTTATTCATCCGGTAAGCTTCCTCCAGCTTCCTGCGGGCCGTTTCAAAATCCCCACTCCGTCTATAGGAATTAGCAATCTGGGCATACGCGTCATAATAATGGGGATTGGCTTTTAAGCACTCCTCAAAACAGGCATTTCCCGTTTCCTCGTCCAGGGACATATACCCCATATAATAGTACAGCAGCGCCTGGTCATAGGCGGTGTTGCCGATATATGACGACATTTCCTGACTGTATGTTTCTAAAATTGCCTCCACATCCTCCTCGTCCCCCACAAGAGAATACACGCTTTCCCAAATCTCATCATTTAATTCCTGGGTATCATAATAAATATCCAGCTTCCTTATGTATCCGGAAAGCTTTTCGTACTGCCCGTCTGAAACCTCTTTCCCCGCAAGGTATTCGTCTATTGCAAAGGCTGCATAATCATAATACCCGTATTTCATCCCGATATCCGCCAGCTTGATCGCCGCCTGTTTGTTATCAGGGTTTTCTTCCAAAAGGGAAAGCAGGTTATCCATAGCCGAAATTACATACCCTTCTTCCGCCAAATCCCCTGAATTGGCATAGGACTCCAGGTTTTTAAAGCTTCCTGCCGACATACTAAAAGTAAATACCATAAGCAGCAAGGCCACCGCCCCTATGATATAAAAATAAGGCGGTATCCTGAGCTTGATCAGCTCCTCCCGGCAGTCCCTGCACAATTGGGATTCCGGGTTTTCACTGCGGTCTATGGACCTTCGCCTGCACCTTTGGCAAAGCCCCTCATCCAGTCCCGCAAAAGGATCCTGGTTCTCATTGTATTCCTGATATTCCTTTTCCATAATCCCCCTCCTTCACATACATACTGCTTTTTCATTATAACATCTCTTTATTGTAAATGGCTCTCTCCCCCCCGATAAATTTCCCCCTTGTCCTTGCGCATACCACATGGGCGCTGCCAATCTGCCTGGTCTGGGTGCGTACAGGGACCGCCACCGCCGCCAGGTGCATGCCTATGAGCGTATCCCCAATATCCATGCCTGCCTGGGCTGTAATAAACTCCACCGCCGCCGGGTGTGCAAATCTTTTGTAGGCAGCCGTCCCAAAGGAGCCTCCTGCCTTGGGCTGGGGAACCACATTTACCACCGGGATCTTTTCCCTTTCCGCAAGCTCTCCCTCCACAATCAGCGCCCGGTTCAAATGCTCACAGCACTGAGCTGCCAGGTAAATGCCCTTCGGGGCCAGGACCTCCATGAGCCCGTCAAAAATGGCTTTCCCAATCTCCGGGCTGGAACTGCTGCCCACCTTATGGCCGGCCACCTCACTGGTAGAGCAGCCCACCACCAGGATCTGTCCCTTTTGCAGCTTGGCCACTTCGCAAATCTGCTCCGCCGCCTGTCTGGCTTCTTCCCGTACTTGGTCTAACATAAAACTCCACCTCTATGTTTTTGTATTTGATGTCTCTATTATAAACCAAATCCAAGGCTTTACCATAGCCAAAGAGGGTTTTTTCCCCATATCCAGATTATTTTCTCCGGGCCTTATACTGCACCACCAAAATGATGCGGACAATCTCCGAGGCAATCAGGATCCCCCCCGCAATCCCCAGGGAAGCCAGAAGCGCGTCTATCCCCCGCTGGGTAAAGACCTCCATATCACTGTAGATGGCCCCCTCCATCGCATAGTAGAGGGCGCTGCCGGGGAGCAGGGGATGCTGGCTCTCCCGCTCCAGCCCGGCGGACATCACGGAAAGCATTTCCGCCTTGGCGGCTCCGGCGCACACCACAAACCGCCAGGGCTGGCGATTCTTGGAGGACGGAGCCTGATATCCCGCCCGGAGCACCAGGGCAATGGTTTTGGGGGAGATCGGCGTGTTTTTATACTTACGGATACTGCGCCGGTCCTGAATCGCAGACAACATAATGACTTTGCCATCTCCTTTTGCGTTTCGTTCGGAAATCGGCGGGGGAGGGAACACCCCCCTTACTCCACATCCCGATAATACAGCCCTCTGGTCCACTCGTTGGGCTTATAATCCCCCCGGCCCAGATACCGGTCCAATACCTGCACACATTCCGCGGCATTCTCCGTCGTGAACGCCAGCCGCACCGCCCACAGCCCCAACCGCTGATAATCCCTGGGCTTGTCCGCCAGAAAGAGCTTTTTACAGTTCAGAATCTCGTTCCGGCACCCAAAGGCCTGCACCACTGGGAACCGTTCTCCTTTCCGGTCGGTGAGCTGGTTCAGGTTGGCGCAGGTGTGCTGGCCGCTGTGGTGATGAATGATGCAGTGCTCCGTGAGCATCAGGGGCAGCCGCCC
>OFGB01002084.1_pt1 | contig 11158 bp, 7 predicted proteins | sample 1521491 | NCBI WGS metagenome assembly OFGB01 (sample SAMEA3504095, study PRJEB24116) | mouse gut metagenome | biome: mouse gut; feature: mouse-associated habitat; material: faeces | place: Denmark | collected 2011
AGCCACCGCTACGCCGTCGAAAATCCGCCTTGCAGATGAGCGAATATTCTGCGGAGTTTCGCCAGATATAATTCGGTCAGCACACTAGTGAAGCACCCATAAGTGCAATCGTAAGCGCGTGTATCGAACTGTTCTGGAATTTCTTTTAATTCATTTTTTTACTGCCTGCAGATGTATCTTTAATAATTACCATAATTATTTTAGGTTTAATGGACATATTCTTTCTGTAATCAAAAGTCTATTGTACCTCCGGCATAGATTATGATACAATTCAAAAAATTTCACCTGTTGGACTGAGATCGTACAGGCGGAGGAAATTCGGAGGAAGCATATATGGCGCAGAACCACCAGTACAATTCGATTGAGAATTTACTTCAATCAGTGAAAGACGAACTAAAAGATGAACCAAGGCTCTTTGAGATATTCAAAAACTGCTATACACATACGCTGGATACCACGGTGAAAACCATGCCGGATAAAACAACGTATGTAATTACGGGAGATATTCCGGCAATGTGGCTAAGAGACTCCGTAGCTCAGCTTCGGCCGTATCTGATCCCGGCGAAAGACGAGCCTGAGATTGCAGATATCCTGACAGGGTTATCGAAGCGGCAGTTTATGTATATTCAGATCGACCCATATGCGAATGCGTTCAATGAGCAAAACAACGGAAACTGCTGGGAACATGACGATACAGAGATGAACGGATGGGTGTGGGAGCGCAAGTACGAAGTAGATTCTCTTTGTTATCCGTTACAATTCGCATACCTGATCTGGAAGAATACCGGGCGAACGGATCATTTTGACGGAGTTTTTAAGGCGGGAGCAGAAAAGATCCTGAAAGTTTTCCGTACAGAACAGTATCACGAGGAGAGGTCCCGCTATCGCTTTATACGGCGGAATACCTATTATACGGATACACTTTCAAGAGATGGCAGAGGAGCCCTGGTAAGATCGGGAATTGGCATGACCTGGTCAGGATTCCGGCCCAGTGACGACGCGTGTACATATGGGTATCTTGTGCCGTCTAACATGTTCGCGGTTGTCGTACTCGGATATCTGGCAGAAATAGCGGAAGAAATTTTGCGTGACAGGAGGCTGAGGGACGAGGCGGAAGCTTTAAGAAAAGAAATCTATGAAGGAATAGAATCTTACGGGATTACTAGGACGGAGGAGTTCGGAGACGTGTATGCGTACGAGACGGACGGATACGGACAGTACAATCTGATGGACGACGCCAATGTTCCGAGCCTGCTTTCCATGGATTATCTTGGATATGAAGGAAAAGATAAAGAGACGGCCGGGAATACAAGAAGGTTTATCCTAAGCGAAGCGAATCCGTATTATTATGAGGGAAGCAAGGCGGCCGGCATTGGAAGTCCCCATACGCCGTCGAAATATATCTGGCATATCGCCCTGGCTATGGAAGGTCTGACCGCACAGTCAAGAGAAAAGAAATTAGAGATCCTTAGGAAGCTTGCCGAAACCGACGGCGGCGCAAAGCTTATGCACGAAGGCTTCCATGCAGACGACGATACACGCTATACACGGGAATGGTTTTCATGGGCAAACGCCATGTTCAGCGAGCTGACGCTTAATTATTGCGGATATCGTGTGAAATGCTAAAGATATGAATAATGTGCATCAAAACTAGAATTCTTTGAATTGATATAGTTTATCCGGCATAATACAATATGATTATAAGAAGGAGGTCGGGTTATGTTTTTGACGGACAGAAAATTAGAAAGACGTATCAGCGAGATTGAACAGTATAGATACAGGGATATTATAGGATTGAAAAGCTTTGAGGCGGCAGAGGATCATCAGGGAGTGGTGAATCCGGCGATTCCGGCATTCCGGGAATGCGAGACTTTGGAAGTGGGACAGACATGGAAAGGGCGTGACCGTTTTCTCTGGCTGCATAAGAATATACAGATTCCCGCGGAATGGAAAGGGAAGAAGACAGTCGGTATCTTTGATTTCGGTAATACCGGAGGAGGAAATAATTCCGGCTTCGAATCCATGATTTATGTGAACGGGAGCATGTACCAGGGAGTAGACGTTAACCACAAAGAGGTGTTTTTTGAGGATTCTCTCTGCGGCAGGGACGTGGACGTTACTTTTCGTCTGTGGTCAGGTCTTGAGGGCGGCGGAATCCCGACGGAGCAGGAGCATCGGATTGCCCGGGCTGATCTGGCGTGGCTGGATGAGAAGGTTGATGATTTTTACTATATGGCGTCTATGGTGAGACAGACGATAGAAGAGCTTGACGAGTCAAGTCCGGTCCGGCATGAACTTCGGAGGGCGCTTGACAGTGCGTGCCACTGTATCGACTGGTCTTATCCGGGAAGCGAGGGCTTCTATGAATCGGTTCATCAGGCGGACGATGAGCTGAACAGAAGCATCGATTCAATGGATAAGAATTCCATGATTAACGTATACTGCGTGGGACATACCCATATTGATGTGGCGTGGCTCTGGAGGCTTAAGCATACAAGGGAAAAGTGCTCCCGCTCGTTTTCAACGGTATTTCGTCTGATGGAAATGTATCCGGAATATATTTTCCTGCAGACACAGCCTCAGCTTTATGAATATATGAAAGAAGAGTTTCCGGATATCTATGAAAATATCAGGAAAAGAGTAAAGGAAGGACGATGGGAAGCCGACGGCGGCATGTGGGTGGAAGCCGACTGCAACCTGACAAGCGGGGAATCCCTTACCAGACAGATTCTGATCGGCAGTAAATTCATTAAAGACGAGTTTGAAAGAGATGTGGAGTATCTGTGGCTTCCGGATGTATTCGGATATTCGTGGGCGCTTCCGCAGATCTTGAAAAAAGCCGGAATCAACACGTTTATGACCACAAAGATCAGTTGGAATCAGTACAACCGTATGCCTCACGATACGTTTATGTGGAAAGGGATCGACGGAAGCGAAGTCCTGACTCATTTTATCACAACGCCGGAGCCGTGGAACGAACGGGATTCCTGGTTCTATACTTATAACGGAAAGCTGCTTCCAAGGACGGTAAAAGGCGTATGGGATTCATACAGTGAGAAGCACATGAACAGAGATCTGCTGATCTCGTTCGGGTTTGGAGACGGCGGAGGCGGTGTAAACCGTGATATGCTGGAATACCGCAGAAGGATGGATAAGATTCCGGGACTTCCGAATATTAAGATGTCCACCGCGGGAGAATATTTCCGTAAGCTGCATGAAACGGTGGAACAGACGAATCAATATGTCCATACATGGGACGGGGAATTATATCTGGAATATCATCGGGGAACATATACAAGCCAGGCTTATAACAAACGCATGAACCGCAAGATGGAATTGCTCTACCGCCGGGCCGAGTGGCTGACGGTGATGGACGCTCTCCTGGCAGGAGATATAGGAAGAGCAAAGCAGGAGGAATTGACGAAAGGCTGGAAACATATCCTGACGGATCAGTTCCATGATATTATTCCGGGGTCTTCCATTCACGAGGTTTACGAAGATTCCAGGGAGGATTACGCATATATTGTAGGAATTGCCCGCGGGGTAGAACAGGAAGCCTTTGAAAATGTGCTTGAGCAAAAAGAGAATACATATACCGTGTTCAATGCTTCCGGATGGGATATGGATCAGATCATCACGATTCCGGGCGACGCCGACGGCGTCTACAGGGATGCGGCCGGAAACGAACTGATCTCGCAAAAAGGACATGGAGCGACGTATGTTGAGGTGAGAGGCGTGCCGGCGATGGGGACTAAAGCGGTCATCTTTGAAGAAACTTTCGAGGAAACCAAGCCGGACGTGCCTAAGGCGGCGTTTACGGTCAACGGAAAGGATATTGATTCGCCTTATTATCAGATCTCTCTGAACCAGTACGGGCAGATTACGAGATTATATGACAAGACCTGCGCCCGGGAGGTGATTCCCGAGGGGCAGAGGGCGAATGTGCTCCAGGTATTCGAGGATAAGCCCCTTGATAACGACGCATGGGATATTGATATCTTCTATCAGGAAAAGATGCGGGAAATCACGGATCTCACAGCATTTGAGATAACAGAGATGGGTCCTCTCAGCATGAATATCCACATGGAGTGGAATTACATGAATTCTTGTATCAGGCAGGATATGATTCTTTACAGCGGTAACAGAAGGATTGATTTTAGGACAAATGTAGAATTCCATGAGCAGCATCAGCTCTTAAAAGCGGCGTTTCCGGTGGATATCCGGTCAACCTACGGGACATATGACGTTCAGTACGGCAACGTAAGGCGTCCCAACCATTGGAATACCAGTTGGGATATGGCGAAGTTCGAGACGGTGGCGCACAGGTGGGCGGACCTCTCTGAGAGAAATTACGGCGTAAGTATACTGAACGACTGTAAGTACGGACATGATATTAAAGACAATGTACTTAGGATATCGCTCTTAAGGGCGGGAACACATCCGGACCATCTCCAGGATCAGGGAGAACACGCCTTTATCTATTCCCTGCTTCCGCATAAAGGAGACTTTGTAGAGGGAGAGGTCGTAAAGGAAGCTTTTGCGTTAAACGAACCGATGCAGGCTGCAAAAGGAGAGAGTATTCTTGGGTATGACAGTTTCCTATCCTTCGATAATGAACAGGTGGAAGTAGACGCGGTTAAGAAGTCAGAGGACGGAAAATATATCGTGGTTCGTTTCCATGAGTTTGCGGGTTCCAGACAGCAAGTGGCGCTGAAGCCCGGATTTACCTGGCGGGCATGGGCGCAGTGCGATCTGAGAGAACGCCCGGCGACGGAATTTGTACAGGATGAGATTCGTATGGATCTCCATGCATATGAAATAAAGACAATATTGATAGAAGTGTAGATACAGTACACTGGTACAGCATTGCATAATCAATTTAGGAAGGAGTTCCCGGTATGGATGAATTATTTCATATTGAAAAAGTGTTAGGGTTTTGTGAGAAGGTGTGTTATTTTTTCACTGTAAATCTGCTGTTTGTCATTTCAAATTTCCCGATATTGTTATTCCTTTTGTTTATCGGCGCGGGACAGATCAGGGAATGCCTTCCGTTGTTCTTATTGTGTCTGATTCCGATGGCTCCGGCGTTATCTGCGGTGATGTATACGATGAATCGTTTGATTCACGGGACGGAAGGAAAGGCGGTTAAGGATTATAAAAAGGGCTATTGTTCTGATTTTTTACAGAAAGTCGGACTTGGCGCGGGACAGATGCTTGTGATCATCATGTGCTGGACAAATATAGAATTTTTTACATTGCAGGTGAGGATATTTCCGTTTACAATTATATTTATGATATTATTTGCCGCGGCGGTCCTTGTTACGCCTAATCTCTATATGCTTGCAAGCCGTTATGAGATGAAAAATATACAGATAGCCAAGACAGCGGTTACGCTGTTGATCGCTAAGCCGGTGTCTGCTCTGGGGAACATCGTAGCGCTCGGCGTCGTCCTTGCGGCGTTTGAGATATCGCCAGGAACGACGGTGCTTTTTATGGGAAGCGTCTATGGATTCCTCGTAATGTTTATGAATCAGAGCGTTCTGCGGAAATTAGAAAGTAAATAAATATCAGGATTAGAGGGAATGTGGAAGAAACGCCGCATTTCCTCTTTGTGCCGTCATATAATCTGCACAGTCTGTCGGAGGGAGCATGAAATGGATATCAAAGGACCAAAACAATTATATAATAAATTATTGTTCATTTATACATTTATCCTGGTTTGTGTCATATCAGCGTTGGTTACTTATTTTTATACCAGTACTAAGAACCGTTTTTTAGAACAGAATCTAAATTATACAGAGATGATGAGTGAGACGGCTGCCTCCTATCTGGAGGATTCTTCTGATATGGCAGAATATATTCATGAAGATTTATACAAGTCGGATATGGAATTAAAGGACGTTCTGCATTATATGACGGACGAGCCTTCGGACTATCTGCGATATCGTCTTGATACCTACAGCGAGAACAAGATCAGTGAATATAATGGAATCGATAAGTTTTTCGTTGACGCGTTTCAGGCATACGGCAGCCTGAACCATATCACGTTATACAGCTATACGCGGGATGAGATTACAGAATACACGAGGGACGGGAAAAGCTACAGAAGGGAGGGAGACGCGGGATTTAAAAGGATGCTTGAAAAGGGCGACCTTGTGGGAGAAGACTGCTTCTCTTACCTGAAAGAGATACGAGATCCGGCGACAATGCAGGTAAAAGGCTGTATGCTCCTGGGATTCAGGAGTAAAAGGTTCGAGGGGATTCAGAAGTATTATTCCCGGGCGGAACTGTTTGTATATAACGAGGCGGGAACGGTCGTGTTTGATTCTACGGAGGGGCACGATATTTCTGAAATTATTGAGGCGAAAGACAGAGGGGATCTGGAAAATGTACTCGAAGCTTACGTGGAGCAGATCACTGCCGGACAGTACCATGCCGTAAGCTATCTGGAGAAGAAGAGGGCGGCAAAAGTTCCGGTATCGATTATTATTATGATTCTGTCAGTCGGAATCGTCGTGATGATTTTGGGAGAATTTTTCGTAAGATATCATCTGCAGAAGCTTGCGAAGAGACTGAACCGGATATTGGACGGAATGACCCAGGTTATGGACGGGGACTTGGACGTGCGGATTCCGGTAGATAAGAACGGTGACGAACTGGATGTTATTTCCAGATGCTTTAATGAGATGTGCGTCAATCTGGACGATCATATCAAGAAGCGTTATCTCGCGGAAATCGAACAGAAGAACGCGGAGATGTCGGCGCTTCAAAGCCAGATCAACCCCCACTTTTTATACAATACACTGGAAGCTATCCGCATGAAGGCCATTTGCAACGGCGACCGGGAAGTGGGAAAGATGCTTTACAGTCTTGCGGTTACGTTCCGGGCTCAGATTAAAGAAGCGGACGTCATAACGCTGGCGCAGGAACTGCATTACAGTAAAAAATATATGGAACTTTTTGAATTTCGTTATCAGAATCAGTTCCGGTCTGCGGTGGAGTGTCCGGAAGAGTATCTGCAGACGCCGGTTATAAAATTCGTGCTGCAGCCTGTTATTGAAAATTATTTTATACACGGTATACGTATGAAGGAACAGGATAATTTTATACGGATTGCGGTGGAGAAAGAAGACGGCTATAGGATTATCGTGGAGGATAACGGAAAAGGGATGACGGAGGACGAGATCAGGGCAAAGAATGAAGAGCTTGATCATGATATTATGAAGAAGCAGTCTTCGATCGGGATTTCCAACGTGAACCGGAGGCTTAAAGCCGTCTACGGCAAGTCGTATGGAATCCATATAGAGTCAAGGCAGGGAGGAGGTCTCCGGGTTATATTAAGCTTTAAACCGGAAGAAAGCGAAGGAAGAGGAGAAGAAGAGATATGATGAAGAAAGTAATGATTGTGGAGGATGAGGAATTAATTCTGCAGGGATTACGGAATATTCTGGATTGGGAGGCTTTGGGGCTTGACGTGGTGCATATGGCCCATGACGGAACGGAAGCGCTTGAAATGTGGGAGAAAGAGCCGGTACATATTGTGGTGACGGATATCAGTATGCCGGAGATGGACGGATTGACGCTTCTTCGGAAGATCAGGGAAAAGGAAGAGCAGGTACGCTTTATTATCCTGACGGGATACGATGAGTTTGATTATGCCAGAGAAGCAATTCGTCTGGGAGTTGAAAATTATATCTTAAAGCCGATCAATGAGGAAGAGTTAGAGCGTCAGCTTCGGGAAACCGTGCAGAAATTAGAAGAGACGGATAAGAAAAAACTACAGTATATCGATGAAAAGACGCAGTGGATAAATTTTTTAAGCGGGAAATCCTTGAAAGAAGAATACAGTAAATATGAAAAAATACTGGGAATCGGCGAAGGACACGGAAATTACTATGCGGCCGTCATGAAGTGGAACGCGGACAGGCTGAAGGAAAAGAAGATTGCGGAAGTTCTTGTGGAATTGAAGAAAGAGAGCGGATTGAGGATTGTACATCTCCCGCCGGATAATCTGCTTATGGTACTGTTGGACAGCGGCACGGATGAAGAAGGAGCGTTAGAGTATTTTTCTGAACTGCAGAACAGGATTGAAAGCAGTTTTAACATCATGACTTTTATCGGCGTAGGTTCATGCTTTAGCAGTATCGAGCAGCTTCCGGAGGCATACAAGACTGCAAAGAAGCTGCAGAAATATCTGATCATCGAGGGATATGGAAGCTGTATCAGCCAGAGACAGATCGGAAGCAGGAAAACGGAAGTGGTTCGTATGGATGAGGCGCTTCTCAGAAAATATATTTTGAAAAAGGAAAAAGAATCTGCCGCCGCTTATATAGAAGATTTGTTCATCAGCAATATGCACAAAGACGCTTCCGCCGGTTCTCTGTATCAGACGGCGGTGAGAACAGCGATGCTGCTCCAGGATATTAAGAAGGAGTACAGGCTTGAATCTGACAGGTTTTATGATCTGACAGAGTTGATTGAGACGATCTTCGGCGCGGACGACATTCTCGGAATAAAGGCAGCGTTTATTTCAGAGATCACAGAGATTATGGAATGCATGCATGAGGAGGATACGCTGTATACCCCGGTGGTACGTCAGATCATTGCCGAGGTGCAGCACAATTATAAAGATGATATGAATCTGAAGACGCTGGCTTATAAATATCATATGAATGCGTCTTATCTCGGTCAGATCTTCCAGAAAGAAGTGGGGTGTTCCTTTGCCCAGTATCTGAGCAACACAAAAAACGGAATTGCCAAAGATCTGATCCTGAATACGAATATGAAAATAAATGATATTGCAAAGCAGGTAGGATATCCGGATACCAGCTATTTTTACCGGAAATTCAAACAATGCTACGGTGTGTCGCCTGCTTCTCTGCGTGAAATGAAAAAATATTAGAGTGGACAAAATCGTGAAATAATGGACAAATTATTTCACGATTTTTTTGTCCTAGAATTTGTGCAATGAACCTAAAAGTTTTCAACTTTTCATGAAAAGTGCACAATGATATAGTTAATATGGATCAAGAAAACACCGCAAGTTGACGAACCGCTAAGGGGCTGGAAGAAAAAGAATAAGTCAAAATATGTGAATTATTGTTAAAGAGTTCCTGAGTCGACAGACGGTACAAAAGGAGGGTTAAAAGTGAGAGTAAACACAAAAAAGGCTGATAAGCCGAAAGGGAATTTCCTGATCCGGCTGAAAGCGAACAAGGAGCTGCTTATCTTAAGCATGCCAGGGGCGATCTGGTTTCTGTTTTTTGCATACCTGCCGCTGTTCGGTATCCTGGTAGCATTTAAGAAATTCCGATTGTCCGGGGACGGATTCTTCTACAATTTATTTACGAGCGAGACCGTCTGGTTTGACAATTTTAAATTTCTGTTCAGCAGCGGCGATGCATGGATCATTGTAAGGAACACAGTGCTTTACAATTTTACATTCATCATACTCGGCGTGGCGGTGCCGGTAGTACTTGCGTTACTGCTGAATGAGATTAAAAACAAAGGGATGATGAAGATCTATCAGAGTTCTATGTTCCTGCCGTATTTTCTGTCATGGGTAGTCGTAAGTTATTGTGTATTTGCATTTCTGAATCCGGAAAAAGGTTATTTTAACGCGGTTATCCAGCAGTTTGGAGGGGAACCTGTTTCCTGGTACACAGAGACAAAATTCTGGCCGTTTATCATTATTTTCATGAGTCAGTGGAAAGGAATGGGGTATAACACGGTAGTCTATCTTGCGTCAATCTGCGGGATCGATAAGACTTACTATGAGGCGGCGGTTCTGGACGGGGCGACCAAATGGCAGCAGATCAAATACATTACGCTGCCGCTTCTGAAACCGGTAATCACGATTCTGCTTATCATGTCCGTGGGAGGAATATTTAAAGCAGACTTCGGATTGTTCTATCAGCTGCCGAAGAATTCCGGGCCGCTGTATCCGGTAACCAACGTACTTGATACATACATTTTCCGGGCGCTTAAGACAAGCGGTGAGATCGGGATGAGTTCCGCGGCGGCGCTGTTCCAGTCGACGGTCGGATTCGTATTGATCATGATCGCAAATAAGATCGTATCAAAGGTCGACAACGAAAACGCATTATTCTAGAAAGGGGGGAAACGAACATGGCCGAAAAAGTAATGTCTAAAAGAAAACTGGAGAAAAGGATTAAAAAGATAGAGGCGGAGGAATGTAGATATAACCAGATCAAAACGCCGACGAATATCATATTTAACATATTGCTGACCGTATTGTCGCTGATCTGTGTGATTCCGTTTATCTTTGTCATTATCATCTCATTTACGGACGAGGCTTCACTGTCGATGAACGGATATCGGTTTATTCCGGAAAAGCTAAGCTTCTATGCTTATGAATATATCATTAGCGCCGGGGAAAATATCTTAAGAAGTTACGGCGTGACGATTTTTATCACTATCGTTGGAACCATCATCGGATTGCTGCTGACAGGCACTTACGCGTATGCGTTATCCAGGAAAACATATGCGTACCGTAAATTCTTTACGACCGTAATTACGATTCCGATGTTGTTCAGCGGCGGTATGATCGCGAATTACTTGATCGTAACCAAGGTACTTATGTTAAAGGATTCTCTCTGGGCGCTGATCTTACCTCTTTGTCTGAATTCGTTTAACATCATTGTGCTTCGGACATTTTTTAAGACGAGTATCCCGGATGCGGTGGTAGAATCAGCCAAGATCGACGGGGCGTCCGAGTGGAGACTTTTCTTCCAGATCGTGATTCCGATGGCGCTTCCGGGACTTGCGACGATCGGTCTTTTCCTGACGCTGGGATACTGGAACGACTGGTTTAACGCTATGATGTATATGGACAATAAAGATTTGATCCCGCTGCAATATCTGCTGATTCAGATCGAAAGTTCCATCGACTGGCTTGCGAATAATAAAGCCACGATGGGAGTCGACGGGATTACGGCGGCGGCGAATATGCCCAAAGAGACGATTAAGATGGCAATCGTTGTGATTTCAACGTTACCGATTATTTTTGCTTATCCATTCTTCCAGAGATATTTCGTGAATGGATTGACAGTTGGGGCGGTAAAAGAGTAGAATTAGAAAGGAGAATATATCATGAAGTATAATATGTTTAAAAGATTTGCAGCGGCGGGGCTTACGG
>OFGB01002085.1_pt1 | contig 11158 bp, 8 predicted proteins | sample 1521491 | NCBI WGS metagenome assembly OFGB01 (sample SAMEA3504095, study PRJEB24116) | mouse gut metagenome | biome: mouse gut; feature: mouse-associated habitat; material: faeces | place: Denmark | collected 2011
AAAATTCCGATATAATCAAAAAGCATGTTTGTAAATTCCTTCCCGCCATATGTACGTCTCATTTTGCGGTATGTCTGGCCCTTATTCGGTGAACGTAGCCCGCTGCGTCTCCCTTATCCGGGCCCGGTTTCCCAAAACTGTGACGCACAGCTGCCAGAAAACAATGGTCAGACACACTCCGGGGAATTACAAAAGGAATGAAAAATGATGCAACAACTTGTTTGTCTGGAAAAGGGGCAGGCTCTCATGGCAATGCACAATGACCAGGGGTATGCAAAACAGTACCGGGATATGATCAAGGGAAAGGGAGACGACAGATGGAACACACGGATATATTGACGGCGGTATCTGCGGTCCATGCCATAGTGGCAATGTATGGAACCGGGTACATCCTTTACCGTTTTGCAAAGCCATTTATGGAAAACAAAAAGGGGGCGGTCCGCATTGGCATCACTTATTTTGCCATAATGCTGCTCTTGTATCTGGTGCCGGTGGAGATTAACACATTTGCGGCATACAGTCTGGGGGTATTGTCGGCGTTTCTTGCCATGTGCAGGATAGACCGCAGGAATTATAAACAGAAGACATTTATAGCGGCAACATTCTTTTCCCTGCACTGGCTTTCGGAATATATGACCAGGATAATAACGGATGCCATATATAACATAAAGGCTGTATCGGATGCATTTTATATACCGGAAAGACGCCCGGTGGCAAAGATTTTGATATTTGGCGGAGTGGAACTGCTGGATACGGTAATCGGCTTCGCATTATTGGGAATCAGTGTAAGATATATTGTAAAAACCTATATTTACAAAAGGGAGGACATGAGCATAAAGGAAATGTTTATGTTGATGGTACCTTCCATCACAGGAATGACAGGATATGGAATTCTGATACAGTACCAGACCAGTTCGGGAATGAGCTGGATGGAGCCAATTTATGGTTTATACAATGGACTGGCATTTCTGCATTTCGGCATATCCATTATTACGATTGTGGTAATGACTGTGCTGTTCCAGAACTTCAAGGCAAGACAGGAAGAAAAGCTGCAGAACGAACTGCTTGCCACACAAGTTGACAGCATAGAAAGGCATATCGGGCAGGTGGAGAGCCTGTACCGGGAGATACGGGGTATCAGGCATGACATGGCAAACCATATCCTCACGTTGGAAAGGCTTTATGCCGGAAACCATGTGAAGGAAGCAATGGATTATGGCGAGGAACTAAAGGCCTCCCTGTCCCGGATGGCAGGGGAGATAAAAAGCGGAAACCCCGTTACGGATGTGATCCTGCAGGGATTAAAAAATGAAGCAGAGAAAAGGCAGATATGCTTCCGGTCAGATTTTTATTATCCCACCGGCACGAACATCAACGCTTTTGATGTCAGCGTGATATTGAACAATGCCCTGCAGAACGCAATGGAGAATATCATGCGTTTTCCGCTGCATTCGGCAGAAAAGAGGGAAGCGCCATATATATCCGTCCTTTCTTACCATAGAAATAATGCCTATATCATCGAGATAAGCAACAGCTTCACCGGAAATCTGCAATGGGATGAAGAACAGGGACTGCCCGTTTCATCAAAAGAAAAAACGGAAGGCCATGGTCATGGGCAAACCCATGGTCATGGTCAAACCCATGGGCATGGGCTGGCCAATATCCGCAGGGTGGCGAGGAAATATTCCGGAGAGATAGCCATTGAATTGCGGGATGCCGAATTCCGCCTCAGTATTATGCTGATGATGGAATGAAATAACTTTTTTGTCAGAAGAATCAGTCTGGCACCTGGCATGGCAGGTATCATAATGGGTTCACGGCAGAAAAAGGCTGGTTCACCGCATATCGGTTTGGTTTGCGGAACTTTATTCCGAAACAATGATGGAGAGCAGGATAAAAATGAAAGGCAGAAGGATTTTGCAGCGACGGGTAAGCCGGGAGGGGCTATCCGGCGGGGCGGTATAGGAAGAAGGAAGCGCCGGGTAAGGATGTGGGCTTTGTAGAGCCTGCGGCTGCAAAAGAGGAGGGTACTTTGAAGCAGGGCAAGAGCGGCTCCCGGTGACAGAGGGGCCGCTGCTGAAAAAAACAAATTTCAAAATGATATCAGGAGGAAATGGAAAATGACAATCAACGGTATTAACGGAGCAAACACACAGATGGGCCAAATGGGAAGGAACCAGGCCACAGACTTTTACAGCCAGAACATTCAGAACCAGATGGCCAATGCGCAGAAACAGCTGCAGGAGCTTTCTTCCAATGAGAATATGACACTGGAAGAAAAGATGAAGAAGCGGCAGGAAATACAGCAGCAGATCAGTGACCTGAATATGCAGCTAAGACAGCATCAGATGGAGCAGCGCAGAGCCGCCATGGGAGGCGCTGAGAAACAGCAGGCAAAAGGTTCCTCTATGGACGGCATGGCTGGCGGCATAGGAAACGCAGGAAATAGAAAAGCGGGAAGCAAAAGCGCAGGACTTTTACAGGCAAGTATGACGGCAATTATTTTTGCGGACAATTCCATAAAACAAGCAAAGGTACAGGGCAGCGTGGCAACAAAAATGGAAGGAAGATCCGGAATCCTTGAGTCTGAAATCAAGCTGGATCAGGCCAGGGGCGACAATACACAGAAAAAGGAAGAAGAACTTGCCCGGGTAGAACAGAAAGCACAGGCAGCGGCATCAGCACAGCTTTCCACACTGGCAGACGCAGGCAGGACAATGGAGGTAGCAGCAAAGGCAGACCGCAGGGAGGAAAAGGATGATGAGAATGATAAGGATACAAAGGCCGCAAACAGAAAGGATGCAGATGGGAATGTGTCCGGTACGGATCCGCAGGAAGAAAGGGTAAATACTAAATCAGACGTTTCCGTCTCTGATGGTGTGGCAGCAGACAGGACCACACCCAGGCAGCCGGCGCCCTGTGTGTCGGTGGATATTCGTTTATAGGAGTAAAAATGCAGATAGTAATATGTGACGATGAAAAAGAAATCAGGGATATGTTTGCGGAAATGATCGGGAAACTTTATCCGAAAGCAGACTTGTCACTGTACCGGTCAGGAGAAGAACTGCTGTCGTCAGATAAGGAGCCGGATATCCTGCTGCTTGATATCCAGATGCCGGGAAAGAGCGGTATGGAAACGGCAAAGGAACTGCGCAGAAAAAACAAAAAGGCCATCATTATCTTTGTGACCGCTCTGGACGACTATGTGTTTCAGGCATTCGATGTAGGGGCCTTCCATTATCTGGTAAAGCCTTTTGACGACAGAAAATTTGCAGAGGTATTGCAGAATGCAGTACAACAGTCTGAGGACAGAAAAAAGCTGGAGGATGCAGGCGGGAAAGGGGAAATGCCCAGTCTGATGATAACCGCAGGGGGAGAACATATCACTGTCAATCTGGAAGATATTGTATATGCGGAGGTATTTGACCGGAAAGTAATTCTGCATACGATGGAGGCAGATATAGAATACTATGGGAAAATGAAAGAACTGGAAGAAAAAGCAGGAGATGAGTTTTACCGTACCCACAGGTCGTTCCTTGTGAATTTTGGATATATCAGGAAATATGATGCAACAACAGTGTATCTCAAAAAAGGACAGGCGCTGATAGCAAGACAGAACTATCAGAGTTTTGTAAAAAGCTATTTAAGATACAACCTGAAGAAGGGGCGGACATAAAAACTGATCAGGCAAAGCAGTAAGAAGAGAGGGAGGCGTATATGAGATTGGGAGAAGCATGAAAAAATATGAATCATTATATTGACAATGGATATTACTGCTGATAAAATTACAAAAAGTGAAGGAAGGACAGGTCCATGATGAAATTATCAGTTGGCATGAACAAAATGAACCAGCAACAGCAGCTTATTGTGAAAACCGACAATGGGCTTTTTGCGTTATGTTCATAACAAGAATCTTTCCTGATTGACTGGAACAAAGCGGCCGAAAGCTCAAAGCGAGTTTTTGGCCGTTTTTTCATGCGCAGGGGCGCGCGATTTTAACTATTTTATGGATTCTTATGATGGAGAAAGGAAGTTTATGATGCCGGAACAGTCAGGGCTTCCCCGGAAGAACGGGAAGCAGTGAAGAATGAATTTTGAAGATTTTCAGTCCGGAGTTTGTGTCTGCACAGTCTCCACAGACTCTGCCATGTACAAAAGCTGTGCAGAAATGGGTAAAATGATCATAAATAGCAGAAAGGAAAAATGTATATGATATGTAAAAAACTGACACCAAATGAGAGGCCTGTTTTTCCCAAAAGGGCAATCATCACGGCAGGTATGCCATATGGAAATAAGAATCTGCATTTTGGGCATGTGGGCGGTATGTTTATCCATGCCGATATTTTTGCAAGATTTTTGAGAGACCGTATTGGAAAAGATAATGTCATTTTTCTTTCGGGAACGGACTGTTATGGCTCGCCTATTATGGAAAGCTTCCGCAGGCTGCAGGAAGAAGGGTACGACGGTTCGCTGGAGGATTATGTACAGGACAACCATGAGAAACAGAAAAAGACTCTGGCGGGTTATGGCATCAGCCTGGACTTTTTTGGTGCATCAGCGCTGGGAGAAGCCGGGGCTATCCATAAAAAGGTATCAGCTAAAGTTTTCCGGACATTGTATGAGAACGGGTATATTAAAAAACTGTCTGTGCCACAGTTCTATGATGAAGAAAAGAAAATGTTTTTAAACGGAAGACAGGTAATAGGGAAATGTCCGATACCGGGATGTACTTCGGACAAGGCATATGCGGACGAATGTTCGTTGGGACATCAGTTTTTACCTTCTGAACTCATTCATCCTGTCAGCTGCCTGTCAGACAAAAAGCCGGTTCTGAAAGAAGTTGAAAACTGGTATTTTGACCTGGAACATTGTATCAGTATGGTGAAGGATTATAATGACTTTTTGCGTAAAAACACAAACACTCGTAAATATCAGTTAGAGACGGTGGAGGAATTTCTGAAGAAGCCCCTGTTATATGTGCCGAGGAAATATATAGAGGATCTGGCAGGGCTGGCGGCAAAATTACCAAAGCACACACTGACTGACGAGGAGAAGAAACCTTCCGTGGTCTTTGAATTTGAAAACCTGGATGACAGAGACAGGGCAAAAAGTGTTCTGGATTCTGAGAATATTCATTATACCTCCGGAAAGACGCTGGTTCCGTTTCGTTTGTCCGGCAATGTGGAATGGGGAGTTCCTTTTCCTGAATGTGAGGATTTAAAAGACCTGACCTTCTGGGTATGGCCGGAATCATTATGGGCGCCCATTTCCTTTACTTTAGCATATCTGACGGAGAGGGAAAGGGAAGATGAACTGTCCAAATGGTGGTATGATGAGGAAGCGGAAGTTTATCAGTTTATAGGAGAAGATAATATTTACTTTTATGCCATCGCCCAGACGGGATTATTTACGGGATTGCAGGTTCCGAGGGAAGAAACTCCCAATATGGCAAAGGTGCATCTGTCCCATATTATTGCCAACCGCCATTTGTTATATATGGATACCAAAGCCAGCAGTAGTTCCGAGAAAAAACCGCCTACGGCGGACGAGCTGCTTGATTATTATACCAGGGACCAGCTGAGAATGCATTTTATGAGTTTGGGGCTGTCTTCCAAAAGCGTGGGATTTAAACCCCAGGTATTTATGAAAGAGGAAGAACGTGTGGGGGTTGACATGGTCTTAAAAGACGGCAATTTGATTACCAATGTATTCAACCGGCTGATTCGGACATGTTTCTATGCGATTCAGAATAACTGTGGTGGTAAAATACCGGAAGGAGAAGCCTGTGAGGAAATCAGGCTTATGGCGGAAAAAGCAGTTCTCGATTATGAACGTCATATGTATAATCATGAGTTCCATCGGATTTCTTATGTTATGGATGATTTTATACGGTCAATCAATAAGCACTGGGTTAATAATGTAAAGATAGCTGATGCTGCCGATGATGTGGCATTCAGAAAGCAGCTGGTGATTGACTGCTTTTATGCCTGTAAGGTTATGGCTGTTCTGATCCATCCAATTGCACCGGAAGGATGCGAAATGTTCAGGGAATATCTGAATTTGGGAGAGGAATTGTGGGATTGGAATTACATTCTGAAACCGATTTCTGCTTATGTTAAAGATATGGAAAGTCATGAATTGAAGTATCTGGAACCAAGAGTCGATTTCTTCAGGAAGCATAATTGCCAGTTGGGGGAAATGTAATTACGGAAATGACTTAAGCAGAAGGAGAAATACATGACATAAAGTTACGCTCACGACAGATTTAGGCTCATTTAAGAAAAAAACGGTCATGGGAAAAGAAAAGGCTTATAATGGGCTTACATCGAAAGGAGGAGCGCGGCTATGAGGAAGACAATACACATTACCTTGCTGGAATTACTGAAATTACTGAAAAAGAGGGAGTTCCGGTTAGGGCTGATCATGGTGCTGGTTATGGGGGGAGGCATGGCATACGGTGCGTATACGTTCCCGGAGAGTTTTGGGGTACACAATGTAATCGCATTTTTTGGAAACTTTGCCAGTATTTTAATCATGTTTCTGGCGGCAGGAAGCCTGGGGGAAGAATTTGACCTGAAAACGGCCACATTTGTTTTTACTTCAAGAAGCAGAAGAATTCAGATCATCACGGCAAAAATCGGGAGCATAGTGCTGATGAGCATGCTGACAGGTTTATGCGGCGGAATTTTATATGACGCGGCATGGATTCTCTGTAAACAGCCCTGGACCGCAGCTACGCTGCTTGGGAACCTGGGAAAGGAAATCCTGATCTACATGATTTACGGCTTTGCCGTAGGCGCAACGGCAGTGATGATCACCTGCTTTCTGAACACCACCATTACGCCTTTTATTTATCTCATTATACTGTTTTGGGTAATGCCCGGTATTTTGCAGCTGATGGGACAGAAAATAGCAGCCCTGGGAAAGGTAATGGATTATGTGCTGTTCTGTGTGTCCGACCAGTTGCTGATGTATCAGGACTGGAGCATCAAAAATATTGCCGTATTTCTTATTACGGGCATTGCCTTTTCAATGGTCGGTATCACTGTCTTACAGAAAAAAGATATTTAAAGGGCAGAACGATAGCGCAGCAGACCGGATGGTTCGTAAAAACGCAGAATGCGTACTATAGTGCGCATTTCTGCGAAATCTGAACCTGCTGTATGAACAGGCCGTCCCTTATGGAAGTTTCGTGATAAATATGATCGTACCGGTTCAGGATTTCGGACACATTGGAAAGGCCGATGCCATGCCCGTCTCCCTTTGTGGTGATGCCTTTTTTCTGCATCTGGGCCACAGAAAGGCCCTTGTCAACAAAGGTGTTTGTTATGATAAACACAGTGTCCCCATTCATTCTGCCCAGATGGAAATTCAGGATGGGATGTGCAGTTTCCAGGCAGGCCTCCATGGCATTGTCCAGATAAATTCCAAGCATCCTGATGAGGTCAACGGGGTCCATGGCAATGGAATCCGGTTCGATTTCATCCGGAATATCGATGGTTACTTCGATATCCTGATTCACTGCCAGGAGCAGCTTGGTATATAAAATACTCTTCAATTCCAGGATTCTCACACGCAGTAAGTTGTTCAGGGCGCCGTTTTTCTGGGTGAGATTCTTTTGCATCGGCAAAATGGAATCATAGAAAAACCTTTCCATTTCCTCATATTTTTTCTCATCCATATAGGCGGCCAGGCAGGCCATGATGTTGATGTAGTCATGCTTGAAAGCCCGCAGATTGTCATAGACCATTTCCAGATTTCGGGTGTATTCATTCAGGTTTTCCAGATATTCCACTTTTTTCAGGGCTTCATAGTTCTTTCCGGTGGTGTGCAGCACGATAAAGATCATGCTGACTGTAAACAGAAAGTAAAGCACCAGGGAAGAAACCATCAAAAAGTATTCCGTGTGCGTAATCTCTATATTGTCAAAAAAAGAAGCCATGGTGAGAAGCATAAATGCGCAGAGAAGAAGGGTCAGGGCCAGTAAGACAACCAGTTTTCGGCCCATTTTTTCAAACGTGGCTATGAAATACTTCTGCAGCAGCCGTCTGATCAGATACAGAACGGGGAAGCTGGCCATCATCGTGCAGATATGATACAGCAGCATAATAATCAGGTCAGAATTGATGTCTTTCACGGAGACGTCCCCGAACAGATTCAATAGCAACCCCACCATATTTCCTAAAACGCAGTTCAGAATATAACCTATGGGAACGTAAAAAACAGTGTATAATTTTCCGGTAAACTTCGCCAGCAGGGCAGAATTTACCGCCAGTATCATAGGCAGCAGGGGATAAAAGGTCAAATATATCATACAGTAAAAATGTATGAGTAACGAAAAAAAGAGAACGGGATATTTTTTTAAGGAAAGCTGCGGGTGGGTCAATATAAAAATATCACAGGTTATCAACAGCGCTATCATTGCGGAGGCAGTCCAATACAGCAGTTGCATATCAATCTCCTTGAAAGTTCTATGGTCATGCAATGGGGTTCCCGCCAGGGTTTGGCAGGGGATACAGAGCTGCCACCCCGCTATCTGATTATACTGCAATGGGGATAAATTGGCAAGAAAAAACAGTTATGACGGAAAAAGGGGCATTTACGACAGAAACGGAAAACCAGGAATTTTTGCGCTATAATGGATCTCAGACCATGGCACCGGGATGATGGAACCTGGATCATAAAACCTGGACCATAAAATCCGGGGTATAAAACCAGGGAGGATTCCGGGAACTGAATTTTGTGAAAAACTTATCAAAAAAATACAAATTATAGGAGCAGGAGGCGCAGAATGAGAGAGAATTGTGTGTTGAGAGTAAACAATGTGAGCAAAAGGGCAAAAGATTTTCAGATTTTAAATAAAGTATCTTTTGAGCTTGGAAGCGGAGAGATTGTGGGGCTGATCGGGCCCAATGGAGCCGGGAAAACCAGTATCATGAAAATCCTGGTGGGACTGACCAGAAATTATACGGGCGAAGTGGATTTAAGCGGTGTCAGGGACATCGGCTGTATGATTGAAACACCCAGTTTTTATCCGTACAATACGGGATATCAGAATCTGATGTACTTTGCCGGATTAAACGGCGTGGGAAAAAAGAAGGTAAAAGAATTGCTGGAACTGTTGGGACTTGCGGACGCTGCACATAAGAAGGTCAAGGCATATTCCCTGGGCATGAGGCAGCGGTTGGGAATTGCCCAGGCTTTATTAAAGGATCCGGATGTCCTGGTACTGGATGAACCCACCAATGGACTGGACCCGGAGGGGATTTACGAAGTCCGCGAATATATCCGGAAAATCGCGGAGGAAAAGAACATCACCGTATTGATTTCAAGCCACCTTCTGGGCGAACTGGAAAAAATGTGCCACAGGGCAATCATGATCAAAAAAGGGGAAGTCATCCGGTTCATGGATTTTGGCGAAGACAGCAGGGAGAAACAGATCACCTATGTAATGGAAAGCCTGGATACGGAAGCAGCACAAAAAATTCTTCAGGAAAATGGATACCATGTGGGTTCACAGAATGAGCAGGAAGTGCGGATCCGGATTAGCGCAGACGAAAAGAAGGATGTGGCAAAATTACTGGCATCCCACAATGTGGTAATGACAGGGCTTTATGAGGCAGGAGAAACCCTGGAACATACATTTCTGGAACTGATGAAGGACTGAGGCGAAGGGCTTCCTTTTTTCCAGGACAATGGGATCCCGGTGGAGCACGGATTCTGCCGTTGACAAAATTCAGGCATTTTGTATAATATGATACCAGGGTAAGGAGAAAATGCTGTATGTTGAAAATATATATATGTGAAGACATGGAAGCGGAACGAGATAAAATACAGCAGGTGATTGAAAACATTGTCCTTATGGAAGACCTGGACATGGAACTGGGCTGTGTTTCCGAAGATCCGCATAAGATCCTGGAAAAAGTGAAAAAAACACAGGAGGTTGGAATTTATTTTCTGGATATTGCCCTGGGTACGGATATGACAGGACTGACCCTGGCACAGGAAATCAGGAAATATGATCCCAGAGGCTTTATTATTTTTGTTACCACCCATTCGGAAATGAGTTACCTGACCTTCATCTATAAATTAGAGGCTCTGGATTTCATTTTGAAGGATGTTCCTGAGGATTTGGGAAAAAGAATATATGACTGCATGATCAAGGCGAACCAGAGATTTGCGTCTGTTCATAATAAAGTACATGCGAATTTTTCCGTGAAAGTGAATGAAAAGGTATTTACAGTAGACTACGACGATATTCTCTTTTTTGAAACATCACCCAATGTACACAAGATCATTTTACATTGCAAAAATCGCCAGATGGAATTTTTAGGGAAAATAAAAGAGATTGAAAGAGAAGTGGATGGGCGGTTTTACCGCTGTCACCGGTCATTTCTGGTGAATAAGGACAATATCAGGGAGATTGATTTCCAGAATCGTGTGATTTACATGGTCAATGGGGATGAATGCCTGCTTTCGTCCCGGATGATGAAAGGGTTAAAATAAGAAAGCCATGGCTGAAACCCGGTGACTGGTCTTTTTCAGGGGACGGCATGAAAGCCTGTGGATTTTCAAATGCCGTCAGGATAACATAATATGGAATAGGGGTTCACGGTGAACCGACCGGAATATCAAAAGAGGATGGCTGTAACGGGCTGTCCTTTTTTGCAGTCAATGTCATATTGTTGAAACATATATGTTATATGATAAAAAGAGTTTGCATAACAAGGAGAAAAGATATGGCAGCCATTCTGATTGTGGAAGATGACAAGATGACAAATGATGTAATCTGCGACTATTTATGTGATGCGGGACACATGGTATATCAGGCTTTTGACGGGACGGAAGCGCTGAAGCGAATGGAGGAGGAAGAGGTAGAGCTTGTCATACTGGACATTATGCTTCCTCACACAAACGGCCTGCAGGTGTTAAAGGAAATACGAAAAACCAGCATGATTCCTGTTTTGATGCTGACAGCGCTGAGTGATGAGGGCACGCAGATCAGCAGCTTTGACTCCCTGGCAGATGACTATATCACAAAACCTTTATCCATGGTTCTGCTGGGGAAGCGGGTTCTGGCGCTGCTGCGCCGGTCAGGAAAAATGGCCGGAAGAGACTTGTGGGAATATGAAGATATCAAGGTGGATTTTAATGGCTA
>OFGB01002087.1_pt1 | contig 11154 bp, 8 predicted proteins | sample 1521491 | NCBI WGS metagenome assembly OFGB01 (sample SAMEA3504095, study PRJEB24116) | mouse gut metagenome | biome: mouse gut; feature: mouse-associated habitat; material: faeces | place: Denmark | collected 2011
TGTCATAATACGCTTGATGGCCGGAACTAAAGTTAATGCAAACAAAGTAGTTGTAAGGAGTATAAGAACTTGACCAATAATATTCAGAACAATCGAAGTTACCTATCCGAGCCCTCAATTCATATAATGATGCAAGTTCGTAATCATTAGGTAGCCTCCAGTCCGTATATCCACCTACTGTCGAATTCTCGCATAAATTGCTCATGTCATCTTGGTTACCTTTCCCAACGTCTTTCTTTTGAACCGCTATACCCAAGACACCTAATTCAATGTAGTCGCCTCTATCCAGAAAATCAAGTAAATATAGAATCTGCGTCTCACCATACGCAGTCCCTTTGTGGTTAATCGCGTATGCTCTAATATAAGTTGTTTGGTCAGTTGTAAAATTTGTCAACCGATATTCATACGAGCCTGCTCCGTTGCCTGGGACCACAATCTTCGTGTCATAGATTGTAGGTTCTTCATATTCCGTACTTAAGACAAAACCTCGTTCGGTATAAGCCGGTGTCCCTTCGTCTGAAATCGTAGCGTGAAGCACTGCAGTAAGATTGTCGATATCGACGGAAGTAGGTGCATCAGTAGTGAGCAGCGGCAGTTTTTCTTTTGTGTCGAACGATATTGCATCACTATAAACCGTACCGCCGGGACTTACTGCATAGCCACGTATGTAATATGTTTTTTCAAGCGACAATTGCGACAAAGATGCGGAATAGGAGCCAGTTTCTGTACCGCTTACTGCGATGAAACTATCTGTGAGAGTCGGTGCCGACGTCACTGTACTGTAAACAAAGCCTTTTTCCGTGTATGGCGGATCACCGGCATTATCAATTGAAGCATGAAGATTAACTGTCAATGTCTCTATGTTAAGCTCAGTAACTGCACGTATTGTAACGGTCGGAAGTATAGCCTGTGGATTGAATTGAATTTGATTTGTACTGTACGCTGTACCGACTTCGTTCACCGCATACGCTCTCACATAGTAGGTAGAACCGTAATCAAGATTTACTAAAGGTGATTTGAATTTGTTGTCGGCATCCACAGCAACCGTTACCTTCTGAATTGTGCTCTCTATTGTAGGATATTGGCCTTTAGAATATACGAATCCCCGTTCATTATAGGATGGAATTCCTGTAAATGTTATTTCTCCATTAGCCACAGCTGATCTGGACGAAACGTCTGTGACACTAAGCATATTTAAAGTAGCTACTGTTTTCTCCTTTCCAACGGCTTTGACTTTTACTTCAGAACTACCTTCACCATTATCTGACACAATCACCAATGTTGATTCATTCGCTCCATTCTTCAGTTTCTCCCTGTCGATTATCACCACAATAGTAGATGTCTTGCCATAGGGAGTAGTTCCTTTTGCAGGGGATATCTCTTTTATAAAAGAAATGCTCGACTTGTCATAATCGATATGCCACGCCAGGTTTTCGTAGGAACTGTTCACGATGTTGAATGACAGAGTGGTCTGTGTCAGGTTGTCGCCAAAGTCGAGTGTTGACTTGTCAGCGGTAACGTACGCTGGAATTCGTTCCAGCAGCAGATTGCACTCGGATTTTGTCCCTGCAACGACAGTCACTTTATTGGAATCATCATTATAGCCCTTTTTGCTTACCTTGACAGTGTAATTACCGGCTTCAATGTTGGTGAAAGCAAATGAGCCATCACTGCCGGTTACTGTGGATTTCCCGCTTGGGTCCAAAGTCACCTGTGCGACAGATATCGGTTCACCTACACTTTTGTCGTAGACAACTCCTGCTATGTCTCCAAATTTTTCTGCCACCTCGACTGGTTCAGCACAAGAGATTGCCAGCATTGTCAGAACTGGTATGAATACATATTTTCTCATATTATGTCAGTAAGAATGATTATTTCAGCTTGTCGGAATTATTGCCATTGTGATATCGGCATTGACAGTTTCGCCGGAGACGGCTGTAATGGTTTTCCTATTGGACTGATATCTGCTTTTTTGAACAGAAACAGTATACTGTCCTTCTTCCAGATCGGAGAAATTGAATTTCCCGTCAGCGCCGGTCAGAATGCTGTTGGCTCCAGGAATGATAGTGACTGAGACATTTTCTAACGGGGTACCGTCTGCAGCGTCTGTAATGACACCGGAAACAGAAGCAAAAATGTCATAATTGTATGTGCCGCAGCCGGAAAGCAGAAAAATCACCGCCCCGAGAAGTAGAAGACATTTTTTCATTTTATATGTCTTTAGGCTCGGCGCCCCCCTTTCCGAACGGATACAAAATAAAGACGTGGGAGTCTTACTCTTGCTTATCCTGAGGCGGGCCTTGGCGAGCCTACCAGAAGGATAAACAACGCAGCTAGCCCACGTCAAGGATGATATTACAGTAAGTCCGCACTTTTTAGTGCAGAGACTGAATCGTCATCGATTGTGGACGCTCCCGTTGCCGTTTCCTCTTCTGGTAAAGTATAAACCGCCAAGTTTGCACTCAGAAGAAAAGCGTCAAATAACGTCTTCGTATGTCTGCCCGCCCGACCCTGCAACCATCCCGAAAAGCAAAATCCAAGTGGATTCAATTCCGAAAAATGGATGCCGGGCTAGCTAAGCAGCTGCAAAACTACGAAAAGTTTTGTAATTTCATAAACATTTTCGTTTGGAATCACCTAAGCCATAAATATATTCACGTTATATAATCCTCAATATTGTATTTCAGCTTTCTCTAAATCATTGATTTTAGCTTGTGTTACATACAAAAAACCATGTCAATCCGCGAACTTACATGGCAAATTTATGTTGTTTAGGATGTGGCAAATTTACGGCAGGTTTAAATTGTCCGTCATTTAAAATGCGTTCCTTTGCAAAATTTTGTCGATAAAAATCATTTTTACATATTCTTATGCACAATCGTCAGATTGTGACACAAGTGCGATTCCCATATTAAGAAATATTCCGAAACATATGATTTCGCATTGCAGACAACATCAGTCAAGTTTGCCACATCCTTTTCTGCATGTTTCTTTTGGCAAGCACTGAATACCAGTCCAGCAGGAGAAATTTCGCCTACGCCTATTCGAGAGTACGATATCCGACCGGTCAAACAAAGACACGATAGAAACTTAATGCACCCCATAACGGATAAGTCCGCTTCACAGGACATAATAACCTACACGTAAACAGTTCCATAGTTCCGAATTGTTTGTCCGTCACGGTCAAAATGCCGATCTGGCCGAGCGGAGGAAGAAACGATTTCACCCGCTTGATATGCACTTGGGCATTCTCCGCACTAGGACAATGCCGCATGTAGATTGAGAACCGGAACATCACGCCCCCGTCCGTCACCAACTGCTTGCGGAAATCGGAACCAGCCTGACACAGATGGAGCAATTTCTCGAAATTTATTCCTTTGGATTTTTTCAAAAACGCACAGATTATTTATTTGGATTTTCTTCATTTTAGGCGATTTATTTGTTTGGATAATTTCAGGTTGCTATTTTTGCACACAGAAACAAAACGTATTTTTAATATGTATTGCAAAAGACTTATCGACAAATATCTATTGGAGTGGGCATCAAGAAATATCCACAAACCATTGTTGCTTAGAGGTGCCAGACAGGTGGGAAAATCCACAGCAGTTCAAGAGCTATCTAAAAAGTTTGATACTTTTGTTGAGATAAATTTTGAAAAGCAGCCTAAATACAAAGCTCTATTCAAAGAAGACTTGGACGTTAAGCGTATTGTGCCACAAATATCCGCTATGCATGGAACATCTATTAAACCAGGTAAAACGCTTTTATTCCTTGATGAAATTCAGGAGTGCCCGCAGGCCATTATGGCTTTACGCTTTTTCAAAGAGGATATGCCGGAACTTCATGTTATTGCTGCCGGTTCTCTTCTTGAGTTTGCATTAAAAGAACTTCCTACATTCGGAGTCGGAAGAATACACTCTATGTTCATGTATCCAATGACCTTTGATGAATTCCTTGAAGCAAACGGTCAACAACTACTCATTGAAGCCCGTAACCAAGCATCAATAGACAATCCTCTTCCGGAACCATTGCATGATAAATTGGTAGAATTTCTTCGTACATATATGCTGGTTGGAGGAATGCCTGAAGCGGTCAAGACTTGGGTTGAGCATCACGATTATGTAAGGTGTCAAGAAGTCCAAGATGATATTGTTGTTACATATGAAGATGATTTTCCGAAGTACAAGAAAAACGTAGATGCTGTATTGCTACGCCAAACACTACGAAGTGCAGCTGTTCAGGCCACTAAAAAGTTCGTGTACTCAAAAGTAGGTCCAGGGTATAAGACTGCAGAAGTAAAAAAAGCAGTAGAATTACTTGCCCTTGCAGGTATCCTACACCCTGTGACACACACGGATGCCAATGGTTTACCATTAGGTAGCGAAGAGGACAAGTCATATCAAAAGATGCTGCTACTTGATACAGGATTATTGCTTCGCTTATTGAACATGTCATTGGGAGATATATCCGGACTTACTGCGCAGATTCTAACTGCAAGTGCTGCTGATTTAGCAAATAAGGGACCGATGGCAGAACTGGTGGCAGGACTTGAAATGCTACATCATATGAGTCCGAATATTCGCCACGATCTGTACTATTGGGTAAGACATGCGAGAAATTCTCAAGCAGAGGTTGATTACATATCCAGTTATTTGCAGGTGGTTGTTCCGATTGAAGTTAAAGCGGACACACAAGGTGGAATGAAGAGCCTATGGTCGTTTATGCGAGATAAGAAACTTCATTATGCCATCCGATGCTCAATGGAGAATTTTGGAAAGTTCCACTATATAGATAACGAGGATAATGCCGAAGTAAGACATGTTCGTATTTGTCCAATGTATGCAATTGCCCAAATAGAGGAGGTAAAACAAGGAATTGAGAAATAGCTCCGAACAATGGTAATATCAGACAGTAAACAAAGAATACCGCCTTGCAAAATGCCACACCACCGCCACATAATCTCAAATTTGACGATTAGCGCCAATGACATTATATTTGCAAAAAACAACGCAATGATAGACGTAGATAAAAACACCTGCCCGCACAATCATGTGTGTCCGCTCATCAGATTGTGCCCCGTTGACGCCATAACCCAGGACCGGGACGGATATCCTGTCGTGGACCACAGCCTCTGCATAGAATGCGGTACATGTGTCGAGAACTGCCCCAAAGGAGCGATGCGTCAGCTGTAAAAGCTATCACACACCTTTTTTCCGGACTCCGCGCACAGCCTCAGCTTCAAGCGGATTGTCCGGCCATGAGTGTTTCGGATAACGCCTTCTCAGTTCCTTGCGCACCTCATAATATGTTCCGCTCCAGAAACTGCGCAAATCAGATGTGAGCTGTACTGCCTTGTAGCCTGGAGACAAGAGTTCCATCAGAACAGGCAGACGGCCATCATCCACCCTCGGCGTGTCCAGAAGCCCGAAACATTCCTGCAGACGCACACGCACTATAGGAGCATCCGCCCCTTGCCGGTATTCCAGACGGATACGGCTGCCTGTCGGGACAGTGACATATTCAGGCGCGAGACGCTCAACCTCCAGCTGCCGGTCATATGAAAGCAGCCCCCATAACACTTCGCACATGTCAATCTTCTTCAGTTCCTGCACTAACCTCGCATTCCCGGCATAAAAAGGGAGCCACTCCTCTGCCATGCCCAAGACAGATTCCGGACTCATGTCTGGCAGGTCCAGCTCCGGATGCCAGGCAGACACTGCGGATATTCTGCGTATCATGCCAAACGCCTTGTCTGAAAAGTCAAACATGGACATGCCATCTCTAACGGCCGCCTCGCACATTACGCCAATGACTGTCTCCTTGGATACGTCATGGAGAGGCACTGTCCCGATGACAATAGCACCGAGCCTCGTCTCACGCTGCGCAGACACACATCCCTGACGGCTGTCCCAGAATACGCGGTCACGGGTCTGCGCCATAGCCATGACATCCTCCCTGTCCAAAGGAGCCGCAAGAAAAATCCTGCCGTCGCCATCTTTCCTTGCATTGATACTGCATGCGACTATCCACTCGCATGAGGACAGCATGTCCGTCTCATCCATGGCTGCAATGCTGCCGTCTGGGAACTGGAACCGGCCTCTCCCCTCTTTCCACGCCTTGCCGATTCTTTCAGGATATGCCGCAGCGACAAGTTCACCAATCCTGTAAGGATCGGCCGCAGAATCGTCAGTCCCGACACCGGAGATACGGCAATATTGCAAGGCCTCCTTTGAAATCCGTCCCCATATGCCTCCGGAACCTTTCCTGCGGTTTTTCCTCAATTCTGAGACCCTGATGTCCATTCCCGTCTCCATGATACTCCCCATAGGGTCGCGTTCCTCCAGCAGGGCCGCTATATCCGCCGCAAGCGCCTTGTCCGCCGTTCCGGAAGCCTTCAGGAGCATCTGTCCTATACGCGGGTGGCACGGCAATCCTGAAAGGGCACGCCCATGGCTTGTAATCCGCCCATTCCCGTCAATGGCACCAAGCGATTCCAAAAGCGTCCTTGCACGGGATATATTGGCCGGCTTAGGCATATCAATCCACGGAATATCCCCGATACGTTCTCCCCATGCGGCAATATCCAACATAGTTCCGGCGAGATCCGCCTCAAGAATTTCAGGAACACGTACAGGCGGCATATTCTTTTCTGCCCCCAAATGCCACAACCTGTAGCAGGCACCGGGAGCGACCCTTCCTGCACGCCCGGAACGTTGCTCCGCCATGTCAAGGCTTATTCTTACAGTCTCCAGCCTGGTCATGCTGCTGCGCGTGTCGAAAACCTGTTTACGGCAAAGGCCCGAATCAACGACAACCCTCACGCCCTCTATAGTAAGCGATGTCTCAGCAATTGGAGTCGCAAGGACTATTTTGCGTTTCCTCGGTGCCGAAGGAGCGACAGCAAGCCTCTGCTCTTCAAGCGGAAGCATTCCGTATAACGGATACACGCGTGTTTCACCCAAGCCTCCTTCAAGCATATCAGCACACCTGCAGACCTCACGTTCACCCGGAAGAAATGCAAGGATATCCCCCTCATGCCTGTTGTGAGCCATACGTACAACCTTAGCCGTAACCTCCGCGACATTGAACATATCCGCCTCATCATTCCAATGCACAATTTCAACCGGAAACATCCTGCCGCGGCTCTCCACAAGAGGAGCGTCCAGTTCACGGCACAGCCGCTCCGTATCCATGGTAGCCGACATCAAGACAAGCTTCAAGTCGGGCCTGAGCACATCCTGTGACTGCCTTGCAAGCGCAAGAGCGACATCTGCCGCAAGGCTTCTCTCATGAAATTCGTCAAATATCACGACAGACACGCCCTCAAGCGACGGGTCATCAATCAGCATACGTGTAAGAACACCCTCTGTGACAACCTCAATCCTTGTCCTGTCAGACACCCGTGTGTCAAGCCTCATCCTATATCCGACTGTCGCACCGGCTGGCTCATCAAGCATATCGGCCATCCGCTGCGCAATCTGCCTTGCAGCCAGTCTCCTCGGCTCCAGCATAACGATACGCCCGTCATCCCCAAGCCCATCCAGGATAGTCAAAGGGAGCAAAGTGGATTTTCCGGCCCCCGGAGGAGCAGTTATGACAAGCCGCGGATGCAAAACCAACTGCCGGTTCACCTCATCGGCAATCCCGGCAGCAGGCAAATCCGCATAATATTTTTCCTTTACGCTCATATTTTCAAGACAGTCTTGATGCGTTTCATTCCGCAAAGTTTGCAATTAACATGGATAAAACCAAAAGTTCCATTGTTTCTTGTCGGCAAGCAACATGATACGCCCATGCAAATCACTTCATATCAATGAATAAACTGCCAAAGATGTTGTATATCAAAATACTTTGATTATTTTTGTCCTCGCCACATTGGAGCATGCGAGTGTCAGCCTGAAGCTTTGGGCGACGACAGTGCTTAAAACATGGAAATCAGACGGTTGGAAGACAGATTTTGGCTGCCGTCATGAATGGGAAAGATGCGCATGGATGACGGACTTCCTTCGAAGGAAACAATATTCGGATTATGAAAAAAATATTTATTGCAATCTTGTCTGTCTTGTCCGGGCTTATGGCCTACGGACAGGAGAAAGGAGACATGTACGTATCCGGCACTTTCAAAACCGGTGCGGGAAAAGGAGAAAAAGTCAGTTTCTCAGATGTGACCGGCACTTATGAACGGACCGTCCGTGAAGCTCCCGCCATGGTATTCTCTGCAGAATTCGGATATTTCATCACACACAATTGCGCTCTCCGCAGCGCCGTCTCCTACGGATTGAAAAGGAAGAGCACAACGACAATATCGAGAGATGAAACATCAGCAGTAAATGCCTATGCGCATTTCTTCTCTTTCTCTCCAGCAGTCAGTTATTATGCGAGGATATGTGACAAGTTCTACTACAGGCCCGGAGCAGTCCTGTCTTTCGGTGCCGTGAAAGAAATATTAGAAGGTGACGATGTCCCCGAATTAGCCGAGATGCCTTTCGTGTTCGGCATTTCATTCGAACCGGCAGCATTTGAAGTCAGACCGATAAAACAGATGGGCATCATATTGAAAGTCGGTGCATGTGACATTCAGGTTCTAAAATCCCAACCATCCTTAGAGCTCCGGCTCCTTGCCGGCGCCATCGGCCTGCAGTTCTATTTCTGACGTGCCCGACCTGTCTGAACCGGCAGAACTCTTTGATAATCAAATAGCCAACTATCAACATCCATAGATTTTTATCCGGGGGCTTTCTGGCATATTGTTTTCGATTTATGAAGCAATAGCCAGTAAAGTCATTTTGCATTCCGCTCACTGATTAAATTCGGTTTAAAAAATCAGCCGTTTTTTAACCGAATTACATTTGGGAAGCATTCGGTAAAAAATATTGCGTTTCTTTAAACCGTTTTCATGATAAATGTCTGGTCCCAAGGTAAAATGACTTTCCTTTGCCTGCCAAGTTGTGCTGTGTCAGGGCTCTGACAATATTCGATTCCCCGTCCTCGGGAAACCTTTTTCAAACAGCGCACTAATAATAAATCACTTACATGCCACAACTTTATGTACATACCAATTATCCTCATAGAGAACATAATCTTCGTCACGATGAAATCGCTCCTTGACATCATCAAGTGAGTATCCCGGCTGGACACGGAGCAAGCTATATGCAAAGCCTTTTCTTGTAAAAGAGAAATGTACATTACAAAACTTATCGACTGTAATACTGTCAGCATCAAGACGTCTTAGATGTCAATAGTAAAAATCCATATTGCCCCAGCTGGCTAATAAGGGAAAGTCATCATAAGCGAGTCAAATCCGTATTTTTCCGCAACAGACAGGACGAAAGCACAGACATCAATATAATATGTTTTCCTGAATACATTATCCGGCATATCTTTGTCCGTATTATAATTGAAATGTATGATGCCGTCCGAATCTAAAGAGACAATCATCGTATCAAACATATCGTCAGACATTTTGCAGCGTACTGATTCATTAAATTCAGAAATGAGGAAGTCATCTTTTAAGGTCCGCAACTCCATCGCCAATCCGTCAACTTCGTCAGACCATGGAATCAGCCCCTCCTTACTAAAAAAGACTTTATCAGCATATCCCGTGTATTGCAAAACTTTCCTTCCGTCATTCCGGGCATCACGCACAATCATCGGCAATTCATAAAACGAGGCGAACATATCCTGTATATCCTTGCCATATATCCCGTTAAAGGCAGCATAAATCTGATAGCGGTCAATGTATTCTCCTGTCCGGAAAGGAACAGGTCCACCGGAAGTCATCATGTCACAGACAAGAATGTTATATTTTGCTGCTCTAATAAGCACCTCATCAGAAGACCCGGATGCAATACATTCACAAAAGCATTCACTGGCACCCTTAAAATTGCATTCATACATGTGATGCAGGCCATATGCCAATGTCCTGTCAACAATGAGACTGTCACCTGCATATTCCTCCTCAATCAATTCCCCAGATGTAAAGGAGCGATAGAATGCGCCATCATCACCGATAGCGTACTCTGTTGTAATCCTTTCATCATCAGGCATGAAAATGCTGAATAATTGTCTCTTATCTCCATCGTATGACACGTTCAGCACCTCAAAACAGTTATCGGACATCTGGCAAAGGCGTTTCAAGGCTACCAGCCCGTTATCAGAATAAAAAATGTAATCATATTCAGGTTCAATGACAATGTTTCCGTCAACATCCAATGCTCCGATACCGCATTGATACTCAAACAGGCATATCCCGTTGACAAAGCCCCGGTGTCTTGAATTGTATGGGAAGACAGCCCGGATCGTCAAAGCTGTATCCAATACGAATGACGCATTGAAACCAAGTTCGGCAATCACAAAGTCATCACCTGACTTTCTGTTCCTATGAACGGAACTGAAGATAGCCGGCAGACTGTCCCTGACATTATTTGTGTTACGATCAATAACTTTCAGGTTGAAATAGCCTCCAGTGCCATCCGGGAAATAATAGAAACGCTGCGCATAACTGTCTGACAAGAATGCAAACAGTAACAGGATGATGAATATCAATTTATGTCTGGTTTTCATGGGATTGCATGTTTATAATCATTAATATGGAAATGTCATTACCAATTCCGAAAGTTGATATTCTTCAATCAGGGACTGCATGAAAAGCCTGATGTCAAGATAGTACGACAGGCGGAACCTGCTGTCCGGATATTTCTTGTCATCACCTGTGCAGAACTTGCATGTCCCGATACTGTCAACACTTACAACCATTGTGTCAAGTGCGTCATAAGAAATACCCGACAATGACAACGACTGAACAAAAGCATCCCTACGTTCAAGCAAGCTGCCATACAGACTATTCCCGTGCATTCTTAAAGGATTCATCATATTCCTGTCATAATATAACTTCCCCGAATAGACGGCATATGGTAACATTTCATCCTGATAAAAGTCACTCATACACAACAAAGGCAGTTCGTAATGCGACTTGAAAAAACCGGCTACTTTTTGTCCATACAATCCGAAGAGAGTAGCATCAATCTCATATTCATGAAGGTTGTCCCTTTTAGGAAGACGGCAGGCACGGCCTGTGGCCATCATTTTACATACCATCACATTAATGGGTATTAAAAATATTTAAAAGTTCTTTGAAAGTATTGATAATCGGAT
>OFGB01002099.1_pt1 | contig 11119 bp, 10 predicted proteins | sample 1521491 | NCBI WGS metagenome assembly OFGB01 (sample SAMEA3504095, study PRJEB24116) | mouse gut metagenome | biome: mouse gut; feature: mouse-associated habitat; material: faeces | place: Denmark | collected 2011
AATAGATTTAATTGTACGGGGGTCAAGGTCTCCGGGATGATTCGGAATGGAAATCTTGCCAGGTTTTATTGGATGGATGTAAGAATAATGAGAACCTTTTGCTTTCTTGAATTGCCATCCGTCCGCTAATATTATTTTTTCTATTTCCCAGAATCTCATACCGTAATCTCCTTATAATTATATTATACGCATTATGCGCATAATTATCAAGAGTAAATTTGATGAAAAATTCCTTTAATGTAAGTATGGGGATGTACCTGCATTACTTACTGCGGGTTTGCTTTTTATATCGGAAATTCATCAATGCAGTGAGCTTTCGATGTACTTTCCAAGGCTGCGGAAGTCTTTCTGTTTTGGATTTGAGCAGTTTTAATGTAGAATCAGAATGTGACAGATATGTGGAGAATGACTGGATATCAGTGGACTGGAAACGGGAAAAGTGAAAATTACTGGAATCTTAAAACACTTAAAAGTGCTGCGTTCATCTTGTGTTTTTAAGAGTACTATGTTATTCTATATTAGAAAAGAATGAGCAGATGAGGAAGATATGAGCCAGGAAACAGGGGAATGAGGCTTTTCAGGAAAATTATGATGCAGATATTGATATAATTTCGCTGAATAATGAATTCTATAATGCTGACGGCAGTAAGGTGGTAAGCGATACGGCATTTCTGGTGAACAATATGCTGTATCATTTTGAATGTCAGTTTTCCAATGATAAGGAAATGGCTTTTCGGATGTTTGAATATGATTTCCATCTGGCAATGTCGGACACAAAAAGAGAAAAAAGAATGGATGAATTTGTTTTTCCCAAGTCCTGTGTGGTATATATTACGACCAACAAAAATAATCCTAAGAAGTTAGGCATCCTCCCACAATAGGGGAAATAAAGATCTTTTATATGAAAATGATAGGTGTTCTGGACTCTGCATATAATGAAGGTATAATTAAGCAGTGGGAGTATAATGCGATACTGGAGACCATACAAAAAGCGGAACAGCGTGTATTTAATAATTATCCCCAAATTAAAGAGGAGGTAGACTCTATGGTAGCGAATACATTAAATCTGCAGTCAATAAAAATGAGAGATGAATTTTCCAGGCAGATGGCAGAAGCAGAAAAGCAGATGGTAGAAGCAGTAGAAAAGACTTGTTTGTCCAACATTGAGATGATGAAACGGTATGGTGTTACCTTTACAGAGGATCAGATTCAGGAAATGCTGCAGCACGCGTTGGAACAGCAGAACAGAAAGTAGAGAGTATGTAAATAACTGCCACTGCCGGATAACCTGTGTCATAGCCAGGATAACTGTATGTGGACAGTCATCCTGGCAGCCGGCGCAATTATTCCACTGTGAATTCTTCTGTGACATAAGAACCTTGCCAGGTATTTCCGCTTGATCGATGATATTCTCTCACAACAGAACCATCCGCCATCGTATAATCAATTATAAATATCTGGCCTGTTTCAATTTCCATGGGATAGTTGTTATAGGGCAGAACATTTCCGGTTGTGGCGTTGTCTTTAAAGTCGTCATATGCGTTTTCAAGGCGCCAAAATTCCCTGCACTGGTATTCAGGAAGAACCGCGGATAAATCTGTTTGCCCAAAATACAGGGCGGTATACTCTTTTTCTCCAATTATGATGATATCGGTTCGATAGGCCTCGTTAAGAGAAGTCAAATCTTCTGTATGCAATGCATCCTTGTAATGTCTATGGAGCTGGTTTGCCATGCAGGGAACAGAGGCTGTTGCATAATCCATTGCTTCTATGTCAGTGTGAGCGGAGCCATATATTCCCATCACGCTTACACCATTCAAACTGTCAAATTCCCGCATAAAATTTTTTACCATTGTGTTTTCGCGGTATACACTGTCGGAATGCTCATAATAATACTGCCCTTGCTCCATATTTTCCTGTGCCAGCCTGTACAACTGGGACTGCTGCTGCCCTGTGGACTCAAGATATTCTAAAAAGCGTTTTCCTGTTGTGTTATATTGATGGCCCACATCCGTACCATGAAAAACAGTTTCGGGGCACTCGTTTTTAATTTGCTGATAAAAATGAATTACTTCCTGAGAGTGCATGTCTGTTCCGCGCCAATCCTCATAGAGCGAATTTAATATCTCATCATTATCAGATTTCATCCATAGATTCATATACTCTGCTGTGTAATAGGGAAGCTCTATAAACAAATCCCGCATTCCATTGTCATGATAATAGGAAGACCATAATTCAAGCTCTTTCTCTAAGATATTTTCGACAGAATGCATTTCGCCGTATAAGAAAATTTCTCCAGAGGTACTTTTACTTTTTAGGAAGAAGTACCTTATGAGACACCCAAAGAATAAAAGTGCGGCAACAGCCACTGCCATGATAATCACAGATTTTTTGCTCCATTTTGTTTTCATGCTCACCACTCCTTTGTTCTGGCCTGTTTCGTTATCAGTTTCCTTATCAATAACATATAATTTATATTATCACCAACCGTTATGGCTGTCAACTTTTTGTCTTTTCAAGCTTTAGGGAGAGCAGGCCTGTACCTTGTGTTTTTAAGAGAATCGTGTTATTCTGTACATGAAAAAACGAAGGGCCGGTGGGGCGGCACTGGGAAAGCTGTTTTTATGGAGGGGTTGAATATGGTACTGATTGTCGTGTTCTGGATTCTGCTGTTGGGGGCAGGGGTGAGATATTCAAGAGAAATGGCCCCTACGGCGCTGAACAGAGAAAATACGGCTGCGCTCAGGGGAATCTGTGCGGTGGAGATTATGATGGGGCATCTGGGGATTGCCACAGGCGCTCTGGTTCTGTATCCTAACCGAAAGGCAGGCGTATTATTTGTCGGGGTCTTCTTTGCCATCTCCGGCTATGGGCTTATGTACAGTCTGTCATGCAAAGAAAATTACCTGGATGCGTTCCTGCGAAAGCGCCTGTTAAAACTGCTGGTTCCGGCATATGGTGTCTTTGCAGTGGGGGTTCTGGTTCGCAGCTGCCAGAAGGAAAATATGGGGGAACTGGGGAATTTGCTCAATCCGGAGCGCTTTTTTAATGGCACGAACTGGTATGTCTGGGAACTGGCCGGCATGTATCTTGTTTTCTATCTCTGGGCAAAATTCTGTCGGAACTATGAGAAGGGGCACTGGATTCTACTGGGACTGTCGGTGCTTTTTACAGCCGCCGCCTTCTGGCTGCAGTTGGACAATCCATGGTATGGAAGTACGCTCTGCTTTTGGCTTGGCATTGTATATTACATAAAAAAAGACAGGTTTGAGCAGATTTTTGTGTGCAGGAGGGCGTTTCTGAAAAGCGCAGTCTGTACTTTGGTTATGATTGCTTCCATAGGAATATTCTTTTATGTCGGGGGGTAGTGGGAAACCTGGCGGCAAGGAATATGGCCTCTCTGCTTTTTGTGGTTGTCCTGCTGACAGCCCTGTACAGGTTCAAGCTTGGCAACAGGGTTTCCCTGTGGCTGGGAAAGTATTCCTACGAGATATTTTTGTTTCATCCTCTTTTTATATCTTTTTTCAGGGACTGGATTGCCAATGATGTAATCTACTGTCTGGCAGTGATGGGAGCATCGGTGCTGGCTTCTGTGCTTTATCAAATTTGTGCAGGGCTTCCGAGAACTTTTCCGGCTTTCTTTCGTCTATAGGGAAAAGAAAGGCTGTCCGGAAGTGAATCAGGGCGGCCGGAGAGGAGAGACTATGAGGAAAAGAAAGTTCAGGAGTATACTGGCCGGAGCGGGTGCGGCGGCGTTTATGGCGGCGGTCCTGGCAGGGTGCGGAAATACGGGAATACCTGGGGATTTAATGCAGGATTTGGACAGTGCCAGGAATCTTGAGGAGCCGTCGGGAGGCAGCAGCGGGAATCTTGAGGAGCCGTCGGGAGACAACGGCAAGAATCCTGGCGGGGCAGAAGCAGTGACGGATTTTGGAGTGCGTCTGCTGCAGCAGGTTCTGGAGGGGGATAAAAATGTGCTGCTGTCGCCGCTGTCGGTGGCTTCCGCCCTTGCCATGACGGCAAACGGAGCAGAGGGGGACACACTGAGCCAGATGGAGGCTGTTCTGGGTATGCCAGTACAGGAGCTCTCAGAGTGGCTGCACACCTACCGGGAGGCTCTACCCAGGGGTGAGAAGTACCGACTGGATCTGGCAAATGCCATCTGGTTCGCGGAGAAGGAAGGCTTTACCGTGGAGCAGGAGTTTCTTCAGGCAAACCAGGATTATTTTGATGCAGGTCTCTATCAGGTTCCCTTTGAGGCTTCCGTGGCAGGAGACATAAACCAGTGGGTGGAAGAGCGCACAGATGGCAGGATCCGGGAGATAGTCACGAAAGTTTCTCCGGATGCGGTGATGTATCTGGTGAACGCTCTTGTCTTTGACGCCCAGTGGCAGGAGATTTACAGGGAAAATCAGGTGCGGGAAAGGGATTTTACCAGGGAGGACGGCACGGTGCAGAAAGTGGAGATGATGCATTCTGCAGAGTCCCAATATCTCACAGACGGGCAGGCAGAGGGATTTATAAAATATTATGAGGAGGGAGAGTACGCTTATGTGGCGCTGCTTCCCAGGGAAGGACTCACTGTTTCGGAGTATGTGGCCTCCCTCACAGGGGAGGGGCTGCGGCAAATGCTGCTTTCCCCTGTATCCGGGTATGTGGACGCCGCCGTTCCAAAGTATAAGAGTGAGTATGGCATAAGTCTGGAAGAAGCGCTCCAGGAGATGGGGATGCAGAATGCATTTGATGAACTCAGGGCGGATTTTTCAGGCATAGGATATTCTGTGGAGGGCCCCGTCTACATCAGTCAGGTGCTGCACAAGACTTTTATGGCGGTGGATGAGAGGGGGACCAGGGCAGGAGCGGCCACCGTGGTGGAAATGGAGGAGGGCGGCGGGGGTTTCGCAGAGGAGATTCAGACTGTATACCTGGATCGGCCTTTTCTATATATGATTGTTGACTGCAGGACCATGGTGCCGGTCTTTATGGGGACGGTCATGGATCCGGGGGCAGAAAATTGACCCTGACAGTCAACGAAAGATGTTTTTTTCAATTCTGCGCCTCTGGATTTTAGAATATTGCCTCCGGAATGTGGCATACTAATTCCGATAGAAAGTTACTTTCCCCAGATTCCGGCAGGAAAAAGCCGGCCCGGGGCCAGTAGATGGAAACTGTCCGGATCTGCCGTTTTCAGCGCCGCTTGCTGTGGATCCGCAGGGGAAGCGGCGCAGAAGGAGGCAGATATGGCGGATTTAAAATGCGCAGTGGAAAACTGCAGCTATAATGAGGAGCATTTGTGCTGCAAGGGGGATATTATGGTGGGTGGAGCCCATGCCTGCAGTTGTGACGGCACCTGCTGTGAGAGCTTCAGTCAGAGAAAAGAGGGAGCGGATTCCTTTAAAAGTTCCGTGGTCCATCCCAGCAAGACCATCAGCATTGACTGTGAAGCGGTGAAATGTGTCTATAACACCAATTACAAATGCCATGCGGAACATGTGGATATCAGAGGCTGCGGCGCCTGCGACTGCGAGAGCACGGCCTGTGCCACTTTTAAGGAGAGATAGTTTAAGCGCAGGATAAGGAAGTCAATTTTAGAGAATCGGGGCAGATTTTTCTGCTCCGAATTTTTCTGCCCGGGAATTATTGCGGCGGATCCCACGATTGGTGTGCAGCGGAGCGGAATTTGTGGTATGATACAGACAGAAGAAAAAACGGGGGTGGAAGAAAATGTATGAATTGAGGAACTGGTTTCTGCGGGAGGTGGAAGACGGCATGGTTTTAGGGGAGGGAAACTGCTATGGAAATGCCAGATTTTGGGCAGGGCAGCACATTCATACCTCTCCGGTGAAAAGGATTGTGCCGGATATGGAGGGGAAGAAGATAGATCTGTATACCAGCTCGGGAAGCTGTTACAGGCTTGATCTGGCGTATCTTAATATGAAGCACACAGAGCTCACCTGGGAGGCCCTGGGGGTACTGGGGATCAGCCTGGATCTGGAAGAATGTCTGGCTCTGGGGAAAAAGAGGGAAGAGGAGGAGCAGCGGCGGATTCTGGAAATGCTGGAGCCCCAGGAGCTCTATGTGGAGATGCTGGGAGGCATGGGGGTGGGAAAAGCTTTTTTCAAGCCCCAGGAAGCTGTGTTGGAGGAGGCGCAGGTCATAGTACATACGGGCATGTATATGGACAGCATTCTTGTGGTGGTTGAAGGCAAGTGTGACTGGAGGTTTTTTCCTTCCGCTTTCCAGGCGGAGTGCTATCACTGGCCCCAGGAGCTGAAGGCCGTGAGACTTGAAAATTTCGGGGATGCTTTCGTCTTATCAAAAGACGGCAGGGAGATCCAATGCGGCCAGGGAGAAGTCACAGTGGTCCGAAGAGAAGATTTGACAGGAGAGGGGTTGGTGTACCCTGAGGGGGCAAATGCCACACCGGAATAAGGAAGCTGCGCAGCTAAAGGGCGGCCTTGTGACAGGCCGCCCTTTGGCTGCAGGTAGAAATGTGCTGTGCTGCCGGGCACTGGAGTGTGTCTGAGAGCTTTTTTAGTCGCGCCCCAGTCTGCGTCCCATGAGCACACCCATAAGGGAGGCCATCATAAGCCCTCTGGTCCATCCGCTGGAATCTCCCAGGCAGTACAGATTTTCGATGTTGGTGTTGAAGTCCTTGTCCATCTTCACCCGGTTGCTGTAGAACTTCAGCTCCGGTGAGTAGAGAAGGGTTTCCTCCGCTGCAAACCCCGGTACCACCTGGTCGGCTGCCTGAATGAAATTGATAATGTTGACCATGGCCCTGTAGGGCATGGCTGCCGTGATATCTCCCGCCTGGGCATCCGGCAGGGTGGGCCTCACATTGGAGCGGGACAGTTCCTTGGGCCAGGTGCGCTTGCCGTCCAGGATGTCCCCATAGCGCTGTACCAGGATATGGCCCGCTCCCAGCATGTTGGTCAGCTCCCCTACTTTCTGGGCGTAGGCAATGGGCTGGTGGAAGGGCTCGCTGAAGTTGTGGGAGCAGAGTATGGCCAGGTTGGTATTGTCCGATTTCAAATCTTTGTAGGAGTGGCCGTTTACCACTGCCAGATCATTGTCATAGTTTTCCTGGCTCACAAAGCCGCCGGGATTCTGGCAGAAAGTTCTCACTTTGTTCTTGAAAGGCCGGGGATATCCGATCAGCTTGGATTCATAGAGTACATTGTTCACCCGCTCCATAATCTCGTTGCGCACTTCCACCCTCACACCGATGTCCACAGTGCCGGGGGTGTGGAGGATGCCGTGTTTTGCACAGAGTTTTTCCAGCCAGTCCGCGCCCCGGCGGCCTGCTGCAACCACCACATGGCTGCCATAGAGTTCGCGGTTCTCCCGGCCGTTGGTGATGTGCACGCCCAGGCAGCGGGAGTCCTCCAGGATAAGATCCTGGCACTCATGGCCGAAAATCAGCTCCACGCCCTGGTCTTCCAGATAGTCCTGTATGGCCTTGTAGATGGTCTGGGCTTTCTCCGTGCCCAGGTGCCGGATGGGGCAGTCCACCAGTTTCAGTCCTGCCTGAATGGCCCGCCGCCGGATCTCTTTCACTTCCTGGCCCTGCTGTACTCCTTCCACATGCTGGTCCGCGCCGAATTCCAGATAGATCTGATCTGTGTAGTGGATCATCTCCTGGGCAAAATCTTCCCCGATCAGAGAGGGCAGATCCCCGCCCACCTCACAGCTGAGGGAGAGTTTGCCGTCGGAGAAGGCCCCGGCCCCGGAAAAACCGGTGGTGATATGGCAGAAAGGTTTGCAGGACATGCACTTTCTGGTCTGATCTTTGGGGCAGTGTCTCTGCTCAATGGGGCGGCCTTTTTCCACAATTACGATTTTCTTATCCTTTTTATTCCGGACCAGCTCCAGGGCTGTAAAGATCCCCGCAGGTCCTGCACCAACGATTACAACGTCATACTTCATAAGATACCTCCATTCTGTTTACCAACTGTTTCTTATTATATGGGCAGAAAGGGTCCTTGTCAATGGCCGTGGGTTTTTCGGGATTTTCAGCTATCTTTATCCTGGAAAATGTGGTATAATCATAAGGAACTGTAAAGATTAATTCTTTAACAGTTCCTAAGCGCGAGTTTGAAAAATGGCATGTGTACGGGAAGGAGAGACAGAACAAATGAATCCTTATTATCTGGCAGTTGACATAGGAGCCTCCAGCGGGCGTCATATTCTGGCGCACCTGGAGAAGGGCAGAATGGAGCTGGAGGAGGTGTACCGTTTTCCCAATGGAATGGTGGAGAAGGACGGGGAGCATGTGTGGGATGTGGAGGAGCTTTTTACACAGATCAAGCTTGGAATGAAGAAATGTGCAGAGCTGGGCAAAATCCCTGTCAGTGTGGGGGTGGACACCTGGGGAGTGGACTTTGTGCTGCTTGACGGGGAGGGCCGCCGTATTGGAAACGCAGTGGCTTACCGGGACGGGCGCACCAAAGGAATGGATGAGGAAGTATATAAACTGGTGCCGGAGGAGGAGCTATACGCGCGGACAGGGATTCAGAAGGAGATGTTCAACACCATCTACCAGCTGATGGCCCTGAAGGTGAAGAAACCCGGGGAGCTTGAAGCGGCGGAGACCATGCTGATGATGCCGGATTATTTCCACTACCTGCTCTCCGGCGTGGCAGCCACGGAGTACACCGAGGCCACCACAGGACAGCTGGTGAGCCCTGTTACCAGGGACTGGGACAGGGAGCTGCTGGAAAAACTTGGATTTCCGGGGAAAATATTCCAGAAAATCGTAACACCCGGGACGGTACTGGGAGAGCTGTCTCCCCAGGTGCAGCAGGAAGTGGGATACAACTGCAGGGTGGTGGTGCCGGCAACTCATGACACCGCATCTGCCGTGGCGGCGGTTCCTGCGGACAGCGACAGTATTCTCTATATCAGTTCCGGCACCTGGTCCCTTATGGGCACGGAGCTCACTGGGGCGGACTGCTCGCCCGGGTGCAGGGCGGCGGGACTGAGCAACGAGGGAGGCTGCGGGGATCGGTTCTGCTGTCTGAAAAATATTATGGGCCTGTGGATGATTCAGTCTGTGAAGAAGGAGATCGGGGGAGATCTTGGTTTTGGGGAGATCTGTGAGATGGCCTCAAAGTGTGACATTGCCTCCCTGGTGGACTGCAATGACAATCGATTCCTGGCTCCGGACAATATGACGGAGGAGGTCCGCAGCGCCTGCCGGGAGACCGGGCAGCAGGTGCCCCAGGGCGTGGACCAGGTGGCGGCGGTGATCTACCAGAGCCTGGCGAAATGCTATGCGGAGACGGCCAGGCAGCTGGAGCAGGTTACAGGGCGGAAGTTCGACTGTGTACATATCGTGGGAGGAGGGTCCAACGCGGAATACTTAAACAGGCTCACGGCCCGGAATACCGGCCTGCCCGTGTACGCAGGACCCGGGGAGGCCACCGCCATCGGGAATGTGGCCATACAGATGATTGCCGCAGGGGAGCTGAAGGATCTGAGAGAGGCCAGGGCCTGCGTGTTTGAGTCCTTTGGGGTGAAGAAGTATCAGGCGTAAAGAAAGAAGAGCCGCAGATTGTGGAGTTTAACCGATAACGAAAGCCGCCAATTCTTCCTTTTTTGGCTCAGAGCTCCAACGGGTAGTGTTTTCCGTGTAGGAGACTTCTGAGCCTTTGCCTGTCAGGGGGAGGTTTCAGGGGCGGCCGATTTACTTTATCTGATATAAGTTTTATTGTGTGACTGCCTTATTTAAAACATATTCCACAGGTTGTAAAGCCCCTTGCCTTTAGCTCTTCTAAGGATTCGCTTGAAGTTGAATAATTCTGAGGAGCTATTTTGGGAACAGAGCGGCAGCTTGGATAATGTATCTTCATTGATTTTGGGTTTATATTCAGCACATATGTATCGGTGGTATTTTGTTGGTCAGCATTGTCATAGGTGTTAAAATTATTATCCTGTGAGCCAGTGCCCGTTCCCTGGTTTACAGGAGTCTCTGCAGGTACAGGGGTGGGCTCAGGAGTAGGAGCCTGTGTGGGAACCGGAGTGGGCTCTGGTGTAGGAACCGGAGTGGGAGCCTGTGTGGGAACCGGAGTGGGCTCTGGTGTAGGAACCGGAGTGGGAGCCTGTGTGGGCTCTGGTGTAGGAACCGGAGTGGGAGCCTGTGTGGGAACCGGAGTAGGAGCCTGTGTGGGAACCAGCGTGGGCACCGGAGTTGAATTCTCAGGCTTTGCAGTCGGCGGCGAAGAAGCAGCGGCCATAACTATATTTGGTGTTGTATCAGGCGCAAGAGCTTCAATACCAGCACTGTCTAAACCTGGGCCGTTTCTGGAAGCAGGTTCCGCTGTTACTCCAACACCGGCGAAACTAATCACAAGAACAACAGCCGATATACCGGCGGAAATCAAAGGCCTTTTAGGTCGGCGCTTGCGAATGACATTTATCAGGGCCATTACGAGAAAAAATGAAATAAATACCAGACTGAGTAAAAATATAGCTGTAAAAAAGTAAGCCATAAGAGTCTCCTTTTTCATTGGGGTCTAACCAACTGTTTTCTTATCTTTTTTTGCTCCTGTGGTGCCTGAACCATTCAAGTCCATGTTCTGAGCAGAAATTGAGCGACTTTTTATATATGTCTCTTCTGTATCCGTTACTACTGTGCTGCATCCGTTTTCATCCACAATAGCCTCAAGGGTTACTTTCGCTCACATGAAAACCTCCTTTCTAAAATGAGGATACCATACAAGAAAGAAAAGGTCAATTTCTTTGCTGCTGTGCGGCGGGTCATTACTGTAAATAAGCCTAAGGTAGTAAGCTTTCCAAGATACGGGAGCCGTTGATAGCTAAGGCTTTATTTGTTTATGGAGATCATTATGAAAACAGCTATTTTAATTGATGGGGGATTCTACCGAAAACGCGCAGCCTGTCTGTGGGGAAAGAGTCTGAAACTTAAGTAAAGAGAGAAAAAATTTTAGCTGCATTATTGATGACAAAAATCGGTGTTAAAGTCCTTAAAGAGGCATTAATACATAGAATAAACCATGCTGATAAAAAGACCGCAAACCATTGATTCTGCTGGAAAATCTCTGGTCCTGCGGCCTTGCATGAAAAAAGCAGGTGATGGGAATCGAACCCGTTAAAA
>OFGB01002100.1_pt1 | contig 11119 bp, 10 predicted proteins | sample 1521491 | NCBI WGS metagenome assembly OFGB01 (sample SAMEA3504095, study PRJEB24116) | mouse gut metagenome | biome: mouse gut; feature: mouse-associated habitat; material: faeces | place: Denmark | collected 2011
AGAACGATATTTTGCACTTCGTTCTTGAATCTTCAGAATAAAAAATTTGGACTTATCATTCCCATGTCTCACGAAATGAGACACCTCTGTCATAATTTTGCTGGTGTAAAATTACGACCCGACATTATTATGACTCTGAAAGAATTAAGTTATAACTTTTTTAAAGCCCATATTTTTATGGGAATTGGCTATGCTATTGGAGATATAATCGCATATCGCCGACATATGAGTTGTCCGTGGCTGTTTGGATTGCTAACCGGTCTGCTCTTTTCAATACACATATATAAGAAGGGTCTGATTATACTGGTTGATGAGTATAAACGATTGAAATCCAAAAATAAAGATGAAAACATTTCGTGAATGTCTAAATGAGTGCCGGTTCGAGGATGCCTGGGTCTCAATAGTAGAGATTTTCTCTGAACCAAAAGAAATCAAGCCTGTGTATGCCGAATATTATGAGAAGTTGAAGGCCCTTCCGCACAAGTCTGTAAGAGGTGTCATTGAGCTGCAAGCTGTCCCAACGATTTATCCCGAGGGCATGAATGGCGCTCCCGACTGGCTTATTGACAAGGAGGTTAAGACCATCGAAAAAGATATTGCTGTAGTTGCTGCAATATTGCTCTATTGGGCGTCATTACATACATTTTATACGTCGCAGGAGCATGACGCAGACCTGTTTAAGTATCTCGACATTATAGAGTCCGATAACTATAAGGCTTTAGGGGAATATCTCAATGAGTCAATGATGCCTAAGCCATACCGTGCCGAAATCCAGGAAAGTATAAATAGGAAAGAACGGCTTTTTGGGGAAGACACATTCTCATGTCTATATACCGGCGATTGGCGCTATACTCTTTATATACTGAAACGAAAGCTCGAATACGACATGGGCTTTATGCGCGGTTTCGCCGACCATGCAGGCCGCGAACGCGATGCCGACCGCATGCAACTATGCTGCAACCTGATTGATGGTGCGACAGCCCATATCTACCCCGACGACCGTGGCCGCCGCATGCTCCACCTTCTGTTCAAAGTCCTCGACCAATACATCACCGGCTGGGACGATTGATGTAACTGTAAAACAGGAGCTTAATTACATAAACGAACTAAAAACGATTCTTGGCATGGCCACTTACGATAAGGTGCATTTTAATACTGCTGAAAATCACTAAATTTGTAATTATGAACTATTCTCATATTCGGAAAACGGATAAAGGACAAATACTTGGAATTTTAAAGGATATTTACCCGTCTGCCAAACTCCCTTCTAACATAGATGTCAAAATATCGGGTGACTGCCTTTTTATAAATCTCAAAGGGAAAGGTGTTGTCGCAAATATGCAAACCGATGAGTCTGCATTCGAAGGTTGGTGTATCGTGCTTAAAGCTGCTTTACCCGAAATCGGGAGTGTTATCCTTGATTGGGATTCCCCGGCATATATTGCGGGTAAAGAGAACGTTCAAAAAGCGCATTATACACGATTCCTGATGAGAGCTGCTAACTTCCGACGTGCTTACTCATGGTTTTACGTATCAGACAGTCGTTGCCACGAAGTGGACGAACTACAGTCTATGCTTGACAATGGAGATGTGGTGGTCAACTATCCCAAGAAAGACTGTAGCAAGGATATTGACAAAGATAAGAAACCGGAGGCATATCTCGAAAGGAAACTGGTTGATTTATGGCGACAAGAATGCCCTGTTACGGATGAACAACTCCCGGCGGGGCTCTTCAGAAATGGCGTTGTTTCAGAAGCCGGTACTTTGACACAGGGGAGAGCCAGATTGATTTATGGCAGCTCGATGGCAATACTATACGCATCCATGAGCTGAAGGTAAAAGGTAATGAATCGGTTGGAATCATTTCTGAGCTAATGTTCTATGTATGCACCATCAAGCATATAGTAGATAAACTTATCTGCTATCCCGATGTAAGTAAGATAAGGTCTTTTAGACATTTCAAAGACTTTGCTGATGCTGTAGCAGACGTTAAAATACAGAAAATCGTGGGCTATTTCTCTACACCACGCCTTCATCCTCTTATGGAGTCAGATAGACTTAAAAACAAGATTCTAGCAATCCTAAATGCTAACAATTTTGGTATTGAGTTTGAATATAATAACATTTCGCATATATGAGAAGGAGTTATTATGTCCTCATATATCGTTAGTATATAAGGATATAACACCACGTAGCGTGTACTAATAGTGTACTATGTGGGTAAAATGGAGAAGAAGAATAGAGGCGATTTAAGGATTTTATATGTTCGTTAGGAATTTTTAATTCGACTTTGTTCTATTTTTCTGACAGAAATTTTCCCGGTATGTCGGTTTTCTGACCTACTTTCTGACCTATTTTCTGACCTACTTTCTGACCTATTCAGAAGGGAATTCCCAATGTCCGTTTCTGGGAGAACCAACACGCTGGATAATCCCTTCCGATTTCAGTCTTTCTATATGGAATTGCACATTTGATGAAGAGATTCCAAGTTGCTCGGATAAAGATGCTCTTGTTATTCGGGGATTCTCCTTAATCAAAGCAATCAGCCTTTCTCTGGTGGACTGCTTTTCAATCTCGCCATTCTCTACATTATTCTCGCCAGCGTCGCGAGAATCCTTAGTCGATGACAATGGATAAGTGACTGTTGAGATCAGCATATCACTCTCAAATGTGACAGTTTTCCCAGTCAATTTTTCCCAACCTAATATTTTGTCAATGCCATATCCGGCATTTTCAGATAGTTTCGGATGACGGAATAGTCTGATTATACTCGGATTACGCGGCATAGATAGGACACGGCTCCGGAACTCGTCTGCATCAAGAATGAATCGTCCCGGATTTTGCATCACAATTCTGTCATCGAATACCCTTATCGTGGGATGTGCTGATGCAAAATAATCTGAGTGAGCGCAAAAATTCACCAATCCTTCACGCAAGCAGAACAGTTGTGAGTTGTCCTCTACACCGAATATGTCGGGTCCTTCCACATAAGGGGCATCTACAAAATTGCGCAGACGGTGCATTATAAGCTGAAAACTTTCCCAGATATTTTCCTGCTCCGGCATACGGTAGGTATATCGCTGCGAGGCTGTGGCATAAGAATCACCCGGTATCTCCATATAGTCTATCCAAAAGTTGGGCAACGCACCGAGTACGGATTCCCGTTTGCCAAACATCAGGAGACTGCCATACGACAGTTTACCCGATGAAAGAACGATGTTCAGTTTTCTGCAAAATTCTTCATCATCCAATGTGGGGTACGATAAGGGACGATTGAAATCACGGAGATAACTGCGATAGGACGCAATAGAGTCAAGATTGATGTCATTGAAACTTGAACCGGGGACTTCCATTTCTGATTTTGCTCCGAAAGATGCGTCTCTCACAATCGCATCGACTTCCAGATCAGTGGCGAGGGTATCGCCGCTGCCTGTTCTGATATACACCTCTCCACTACTTTTGATTGCAACAGGCCGGTGTGGCGACAAAGGTATCTCAAAAGCAAGAATATCCTTACCGTTAATCTTATATCTCATGGCTTTACATGAGACGGGGGCATTGAATTTTGTGCGGGAACGTAATGTGGTGATTATATCCTGCTCCATCTGTTCAGGATTCGGCACCCCGTTGACAACGTAAACGGAGCCATCTGCGGTCTTCTTCTCTTTAATCCCAAGTATTATCCAACCGCCCTCAGTGTTGGAGAAAGCACTGACCGTCTCCCACATGGATTTGGGAAGACCGCCCGAAGCCTCTTTGACCTCAAAGTCGTCCCATTCTATATCATTGAGCCTTGCGAGCAGTTCTTCTTTTGTCATTTTTGCGCGTATTAGACTGCAAAGTTACTAATTTTTCGGCGATTATAGCTTAGGATTCAGATATTTTGGCTAAATTTGCAGTCGGAATGGCATCCTACTCTCAACTGGCAAGTGCAAAATTAGCTATTTGACGAAAGAAAACATTTTTAGGAGAATCAAAATTTAGTTTTTTGCGAGGTCTTCGGTTTATTTTGTGTTGGATTTTGCGGATGAAGGCATCCGACAGCTCCGAAAAATCTGTCCCTTTGGGAATATATTGCCGAATGAGCTTGTTCGCATTCTCAATGGCGCCTTTCTGCCATGAAGAGTATGAGTCCGCGAAAAACACAAGATCGGGATTTTCAGAACCCTTTGGAGACAAAGCCTTTGAAATCATCCGGTGACAGCAGAATTCAGATCCGTTGTCCGTGGTGATTGACCGTACAGTGTGTCTGTAAGGGAACAGGAGTCTGATGACGGTCTTTGCCAGCGGTTCCGGACGTTTTCCTTGAGGCAGCTTTTCCATAAGCACCATATTTGTGCTTCTTTCCGTAAGAGTGACGACAGCACCCTTGCCGTCTTTGCCCACGATAGTGTCCATCTCCCAGTCTCCGAACCGTTTTCCATCGGCTTCCGCGGGGCGTTCATGGATACTTACCCGGCCAGGGATGTTCCTGACTTTTGTGGTTCGGGCAGGGCGTCCGTGTCGGTCGTACTTCATCTTATGCCGGCAATGGGCGGCGAGTTCCCCGCTCTCGTCAGCACGGATGTGTCTGTATATGAGTTCGTGGGAAATATTCCTGCCACGGCTTTTCATGTAGGCTGAGATTTGTTCGGGTGACCAGTCCTCTTCTTTAAGCAGGCCCAAAGCCTCCCAGACGATGACCGGATCCTTCGCGCGGTTGGCCGTGGTTCGTTTTCTGCGTTCCATCGCCTTGTATTGAGCCTTGTCCCACAGATAGTTGCCTTTCTCTGTCGAGTTGCGGCTTATTTCCCGGCTGAGTGTTGATTGACTGCACCCCACAATAGAGGCGATATCTTTTCTCGGGGTCTTTCTTTGCAGTAAGGCGAAAATTTGCGACCTTTGCTGCGAGGTTAATTGATGATACATACTGCAATACAAAATTAGTTAATCTCAGGGAGACTTCGGTCTCCTTTTTTTGTATTGTCAGTTGAAAGTAATCCTTGGCGCGACTTAATATCGGATTGGGGGAGGGGCTGTGGCTTTGTGAAGCCCCATCCCCCAATCCGCCATCAAGTCTCGAACGTCAAAAATTTGTGGGGCTATTCAGAACGATATTTTGCACTTCGTTCTTGAATCTTCAAAAGTATTGAAAAGCAGAAGTACTTTGGTGTTGCATAGAAAAAGGACACCGGGATCCCTCCCGATGTCCACCACTAAATCCACGTCAAAAATGAAACAAAAACATTATGACGTTGAATCAATTGCAAAATTACGAAATTATTTTGTCTTATCAAATTTGGCTTTCTGCTCTAATCGTTGAGTCCGATATTTTTCCTCGTTGTCATACTGAGCTTTGTATCCGATTGGCCCGAGGCTATTGATTGCATCTTCCTTCTGACTGTCGATGACGTGCAGATAGCGTTCGGTCATGCTCAGGGTACTGTGACCGAGCAATGAGGAAACGGTCTTGATATTCGCGCCAGCGCTGAGTGTGTTGACAGCAAAGGAATGTCGACCGCAGTGCCAAGTAATATGTTTCTTTATACCGGCGTGTTTTACCCACGTTCCGAGGGAGTTGTTGCAGGCAATATATGTGGGCAAATCGAATATCAATGTATCGGGCGTCGCATTGTCGGGCAGACAACCTATCAATTCAATCAAGGCATCGCTGAGAGGTATGACCACTTGGCTGTGATTGCTGCGACCTCTCGTCTTCTTCTGCTCGAAACGGAGTGTCCTTGTGGAATAATCCACATTGCGGTATGTAAGTCTGCTGACATCGCAATACCTTATCCCTGCGAACAAAGTGAGTAAAAATGCTCGTTGGATTATGCTGTTCTCCTGAGGATAATGGGTTGCTACAAGTTTTTCGATTTCTTCAAGTGTGAGAAATTCCTTATTTATCGCCATCTTGTCAAATTTTATCACGATGCCATCACAGGGATTCTTTCTCATCAATTCCTGCTCAAATGCCAGTTTGACAACTCTCTTGAACCGATTAAAGATTGTAAGCGGCCCCTGTCCGTAACCTCTCTCGTTAACATAATCCGCAAATTCTCTCATCATCTCCGGCGTAAGCTGGTCAGGTCTGATATATGTGGAATATGCCGAATACTTTGGTGTCTCTGCGAGAAATGACTTGAATCGGTTAAGGGCGACTTTTGAGCCATTAAGATGAGAAGGGGCGTTTCTGCTCTCATTGATGAATTTCTGAAAGAAATCCAGAAAATTCACATTGGTGTCTCGACGGAATTTATATCCCTCACGATCTTCGAGAAAACGCTGCTCCTTTTCAAATCTCGTTTTCTCGGCAAACGCAAGAGTGTTTCTGTTTTGCATCCGCTCGCGCTGATCCTTCGGGTTAGCGTATAAATAGAGATTGAGATTCTCTTTCTTACGGACATGCTTAACTTTATATTTGGGCTTTCCCGCCATTGCCCCGTCGGTATAATAGACCTGATTGCCGTCAGCATCAAGTTCGGGAGTCTCGGACCTTCCGAGGTAGTACTCCAAGTATAGGCTTATTCTGCCGTCCTTGAGTACAGACTGCATAATCTTGGGATTTTGTTTTGTTCGTCTTTCTAATTTTGCCATAATGCATTATCTTTGTATTGCGCAAAGGTAATCAGGCGAAATCAGAACTTAAAATCGCCCTCAACATCTATTAACAAACGAAATGTACTAATTGTGTACTGAATGGTCTAAAAAATAGAAAAAACTATAACATTTTCGCATTGCCGCTTTTGCACAATGCGCTGATATTCAGCTTATATAATTGTATTTTGTTCTAAGCTATTTCTTTTGAATATTCCAAAAGAATGAAAATCACAGTTCATTGTGGTACTGACCAGATTGGCGGTTGCGTAACCGAATATTAATCAAACGGCAGGAAATTGTTTGTCGATTATGGCGAGCAGTTGCCAGGTGTGCCGATGCCTGATAAGCTTTTTGAAATAGAGGGGCTGACATGCGGCGACTTGAGTAAAAGTGCATTGTTGATAACCCATTATCATGGCGACCATATCGGTAGAATTGCTGAATTGCCTCCCGAACTGCCTATATTTATGGGCAAGATTTCAAAAGAGATTGCGCTGGAACGATTGGGGTATATGAGCTCTGTAAATGAACAACAGCATTCTATGGCTGAACGGCTTGAATCGGTTAAGATTTTCGCTCCGGGCGAACAATTCTCTTTTGGTGAATTCAGGATTATGCCGGTTGTAATAGACCATTCTGCTTTTGACGCATATGCGTTCCGTATCGATGTCGAGAGGCTGAAAGTGTTTCACACAGGGGATTTTCTGACACACGGTTTTAGAAGTGGCAAATTGCCGCAGGTTATTGAAAACTCTGTTGGTGAAGTCGATTATGTGGTCTGTGAGGCTACCAACGTCAATCGCCTGGAGACAGCCATAATGTCGGAATCCGAACTCCAAAATCCGCCATACGGAATCCTTGACTTCGACGACGACATCAACTATGGTTCGGAGGAAATGGTTGAGATGCTCCCGGCGCTTAATCTGGGAGCGCATCTATTTGGACATATCCATGCACAACATGGAGTGAAAACGATAAATGGCACTGTTTTCTCCAACGGGGCCGTCATGAACTGTGACTATACAAATTTGCACATACCAAACTTAATAGAGATACAAAATGCCGAAACGCATACGACATCTTCCAGGTAGATGTCAACCTAAGTCTGAAACTATAGCCCCGGCTGATTGTTATAGCGATTCGCGGCAATTCTGACGCTTTCGGCGATGCGGATGCGGAATTCCGGCGGGGCAATGACTGGCCGCCGTAGCCGAGTATCAAACGTTCAAGTTCGTTGTTTATAACCACTTTTAGCGATAACTGGATGCTTCCGTCGCGGAAACGCTGTTCTACTTTCTGCGACTTATGAAATGGCTTTGATTCGACGTAGGGAGCTTGTTGCCGGTCAATCTTGATGACCACGCGACGGGCTCTGTCGCTGATCTGTTTCGTGACTCCGATTGTATCGTCGAAAAAATGCTCCGGGTCGAAGTCCACACATTTTCGGAATGGATGTTCTTTGGCTGGTTTGACGGTGAGAATCCTGTCAAGGGCAAAGATATTGACCTGTGGGGAGCGGTTGGTTGATTTCTCGCCAATCAAGAACCAGCGGTTACGATACTCTTTCAAAAGATACGGATAGACAATTAGTGCTTCCGATTGCCGCGCCTTGAATGACTGGTATTCAATAATGATGGTATGTTGCTTTCTGACGGCTTCGTAAATGGCTCCAATGAATTGCGCACCACGGTATCCGGCCACATGCTCCATATCCATCGCCGGGGCCGACGAGCCGGTCTGCCGCGAAATCTGCTCATTGAGTTTGCTGATTATATCAATAGATGGTGCCAATTGCGGAAAACCCTGAAGCTGACGGAGGATGTCGAGTGCCGAGTTGAGCGCGTCGAGACCTTCGTCATTGAGAGGAAGATGTGTGATGCTGAAATCAGGGTCTTCATACTCGTAATACTTGTTTTCGCGTACCACAATAGGGGCATTATACCCAAGTCGGTCGCTGCGCATCAGCGCAAGGTCGTTCTGAAACGTGCGACGGCTTACCGGATTGCTTCGTCCCTCAAATTCTGCTAACGCGTCAGTGCAGGCATCGATAAGGTCGTTTATCGTCCAGCGGCGGTAATGGTTCTGAAGGCATTTGTCTATCGTGGAAATTCGTATAAGGGTGGCGCGGTTTAGAGGCATGACAAAGATATTTTTCGCAAAAATAGCAATTTTATCCATAGTGCGCAAATCAATTGCGCACTGCGGTCTCAACTTCGCACCTTAGAACGGCAGCATCTTGCCGTCTGTTAACCCAATGCACTATATGATAATAAAAGGAAAAGCAACGTCGGCGGAAATTTTCACTGAAACCATAGAGCGGACAGCCCTTGAATGGGTTAGTGAGCTTTGCAATAATGTGGCAATGGAAGGTGTGCCAATATTTCAGATGCCTGATGTTCACGCCGGGAACAACTGCAATGTCGGTACAGCATATCCTGTTGGAGCGTATGTAAATCCTGACCATGTTGGTGTTGATATTGGATGTACCATCTCCATGCACCGGCTTTCCGCCTGCGTTAATCCTGAAGATTTTGCCCTTCTTGACCATCGCATCCGAGAGGCCATCCCGATGGGAACGGAAATATGTGCCAAGAACGCGATTAATGAGAAAGAACTCTTCCGCTTTCTTAACTCGCAATATCAGAGAGCCCGCTCCGTAGCTCCGGATTTGATTAACGAGGTTCCGCGCATCGACGCCATCTTCATCTCTGATTTCTGTCGGCGTATCAAACTTCAGGAGGGCGTTTTTTACAAGAGCCTTGGTACACTCGGCGGCGGCAATCATTTCATAGAATATGGAGTGGAATCATCCTGTCATCCATATGGGATAACTGCATCCTGCCGTCCCGGTGAGGCATGGCTCACAATTCATTGCGGCTCGCGTAACCTCGGTGTCAAGGTCGCAAACCACTGGCATAAGATTGCGCAGAATCCCAAGCGTGCGAAGTACGTCGGCTTTCTTTGGGGTGATTCACTGAAGGGCTACCTCTCGGATATGGTTATCGCACAAGCCTACGCGCTCTACAATCACCACATTATCCGCGACCGTATATCCACGATTCTAAAAAAGTTATGCAAAGCCAAATACGTCGAGTCCATCTTTACCACCCACAATTACATATCCTTGGCCGAAGATCACCCGATATTGCGCAAAGGTGCGATTGACGCTTCCGGGGGTATGAAAATCGCAATCCCATTGAATATGCATGATGGCATTGCAATCTGCATGGGTAAGGGAAATGAGCGATGGCTGTGTACCGCGCCACACGGTGCCGGTCGCGTAATGTCGCGTGCGCAAGCCAAAAAACAGATTACGATGAGCGAATTTGAAACCGCAATGGCCGGCATATTCTCAACCTCGATATGCGAATCCACAATTGATGAATCTCCTATGGCGTATAAACCGACAGAGGAGATACTTGATTTGATAAAACCGACGGTCGAAGTACTCTCAATTGTTACGACCAGACTAAACATCAAAGACAACGGAAAATGAAACAATATGTCCAAATTACCGCTTGGCGAGGCCCCGTGGAGTGTGCCCGCGCGGTGACTCTCGTTGCCCGTGAGCTGCTCAAAGAGTTTACATCTCTTACCCTAACCGACTGCGAACCACACAATCAACATGACGGTTGCTATATGTCGATGACATTTGCCACCTCCGAGCCTTTATCCAAATCCGCCGTCAACAACTGGCGTGGCACTGTGCAATGGATTTCAACAAAAAATCCATACCGGCCTACCCATAAACGTAAAAACTGGTTTGTCGGTGTCAACTTCTTCGATGATGTCGAACTTCCGGAAATCTGTGAAAGCGACATAACATATGAAACCTGTCGCTCAGGAGGCAACGGAGGTCAGAATGTCAACAAACTTGAAACTACTGTCAGGGCAACCCATGCGCCTACAGGCATTTCTGTTAAATGCTCTGATGAACGCTCTCAATCGCAAAATAAAATTTTGGCTCGCAAACGACTTTTGCTGAGACTTCGCCAAATCAACGAAAACACTGTTTCGGATTGGCAATCCCGGCAATGGGTCAATCATGATTCACTAGAAAGAGGGAACCCGGTAAAAAAATTTAGTGGCCCGTTATAAAGTGCCGCGTCCTGTATCGCCAAGTAATAGAGGTTAACCGTAATTTACATCCTTGAGAAAAAACGCATGCCGGAACTTTGGCCTTGGCAGCCGAATCGTTGTTTCCCTTTCCCTGTTGGTCAGGCATTCCTTCCCCTTGCTAAGACCTTCTAATTTTGAGGTATGAGTTTCCTGTTATCAAATACCCACCTCACTTCTTAAGGATATGAGCTTTTCGATATTTCCAATTTTATTCCTGTCTTTTTACTTTGTCGGATATTTTTTTTCTGATTTGGAAAACTTTTTTGGGGTTCAGTTTAAATGGGATTGTGCCGGAAGTCTGGCACAATCCCATCAAGCATCTCTCGAATAGTACGCGATTAAGTAGTGCGTTTAAATGACCCGATATTTCACGGATTTGCGATTTTGGCGGATTATGTAGATGCCGGCGGGGAGGCTCTCC
>OFGB01002113.1_pt1 | contig 11096 bp, 8 predicted proteins | sample 1521491 | NCBI WGS metagenome assembly OFGB01 (sample SAMEA3504095, study PRJEB24116) | mouse gut metagenome | biome: mouse gut; feature: mouse-associated habitat; material: faeces | place: Denmark | collected 2011
TCTTTCCTCCCCTGTTTCGGCAGAATACAGAAAATGCGGATACCTGGCCTGAGCCGGGAAAACTGCCCACTGCTGTCCATCCTTTTCCGTTCCTGCCCCATTGTCCTTCCTTAAACCTGATTGCTAAAAATAGAAAATCTGGCAGAAACTGCCTGGATGCGCCATGATCAGCGCCCGCTTTTTAGAATTTTCTGACTTGTTTTTATCATAAGACACATCCACATGCTTGTCAAGCATAAAATAAAAAATTCCAGCAAAGGATCGGCAAAAAGCTCTGCTTTCACAGAGCTTTATCATTACAGAAATTTGACACCAAATTCTGTCATTTGTCTCTGTAAATCTTCACCTTTTACCCACATATATTCATTTTCATCCAAATAGATACATCGAAACCCTGCCTTATAGCGCTGTTCCTGCTCTTTCAACACAGATGTAATAACAATGCCATACTCTAATTCATATGGAAAATCCTCAACCTGTATTATAACATAATCATTCAGAAAAAACTGATAAGCCAGACAATTGGTTTTTACCAGCCTCAAATATATTTCCGATGGCAGTTCTACCTTACCTTCCATTTCGCTTACAAAATGGTATCCCGCATTGGCTTTATGGTCACTGGTCTCATTCAGAAAAACACCAAGATAATAATACCTGTATGTAAGCAACAACAACATAAGAATTACAGGCGCCAACACCCTTCCTTTCTTATAACAGATACACACTCCTGTAAACAAAACCAGAAGCAATACCTCACAAATCAAATATAAATTAAAGGATGCCACCTTCTGATCCAGAGTATAAAATCCATAGGGAGCGAAAACCGTCAGTGCTACGCTGGAAGTCTCAAGATAAGGAACAATTCCCAAAAACCAGTAACTGTTTAAACATGCAAATATATACCACACACGAACCATATATCTTTTCAGCAGATTCCGGTTGTGATAGATAAAAGCAAAAAACAAAAACATAATTATTGAAATAATGCACGAATAATACCTGATATATACAAAAATTTTCGTTGCCGTTGTATCAGCTCCATATCCCAGGGCCTGCCCCTTAGCCGCTAACTCTCCCCATTCCACCATCAGCCCTGCCAGAGTAATAAAAAATACCATTCCCCAGAAAATAAATCCCGTTTCTATCATGCAATTCACATTTTGACCAGGCTTTATTTCTTCTAAAAAGGAATCTCTGGGAACAATATGAGCCTTTAAAAATTTGTACAGAACAATGCCGCAAAAGCATATCATTCCTGCTGTACAAAAAATACTTGTATATAGATTTCCCATTCCAATATTGAATACTGCATTCCAGCTGTCTGAGGACTGCAGCAGATTTGTAAGCTTTGAAACCATACCACCGGACGTTGAACCGATGGAATTATGCAAATATCCTTTCTCATCCGCTACCCAAAAACAGGTCTGCACAAAAGAAATCCCTTTCAAGACAGCAAGAAAGGAAACAGCCCCAAATAGAATCCCTGTCTTCAGGGAAATCAGAACCCTTTTATAAAAAATATAAAACACTATCACCAGCAAAACAAAAGCAGGCCATAAGACCATTAATCGGCTGTGAACTGTCAGAGCATAAGTCAGCAGCAGAATCACCAGAACCGTATATTTTATTTTCTGTTTCCTGTCATTATCATGCTTCACCAACAACAAAATCAGCCACAAAAGAACCCAGCAAATTAAAACAAGCATAGGTTCATTATTGATATAACGCATATCTGTGAGAGACAGCATAGAACAGGAAACAGAAACAGATATGGCATATATACGGTTTTCTATCCCCAGATATTTTGTAAGGATATGATAACTAACTACCGCTGATAAACTCAGCAGCGCTGCTCCCGCTGTCATAATTGACCAATAGATAATATAGGGATTTTTTGTCAATAAAAATATCGGAGTCAATAACACTGCATATCCAAAACCATAATAATTTAGAAGATGCACAATGCCCGACCAGTCTCTCCCTGCCAGGCCTGCCGCAGACACCAGCATTCCCATTTCATCCGGTATCAGTTTTAACCTTCCATTCAAAATAAATCCCCAAAGGCGAATCATGAACGTCAGAAAAAACACCATGGCGCCATCTCTTCCATGTATTTTATTTTTCATTGAAATTCCTCCGGAACTGCCTTATTTTAACAATCAAAAAACGAAACTCTGGCATTCTGAAAGTACCTGCAAAAATGAAGCCTGCTGTTGTCAGAACCGCTATCATGCCCTTAAATATAATTCCCATAAAGGACGGAACTGGGCATAGATCTGCAAGGTAAAATGCGGTCATACTTGACAGCATGACAATTCCTCCATATCTCATATATTTTTTTACAAAATATTTTATTTTCTTTAAATCTCCAAAACCATATTTATGAACCGCATAAGGGTCAAACCATGTCACTGTCATAACCCTGCTGAGTACTGTGCCTAAAAAAACCGCAGTCAAATTTTTCATAAAGAAGACCAAAATAAGAGAAATAACCAGATTTAAAATCCCCTGGGCAAGGGGACGCAGTTTCCCCTGCCAGAATATACCCTGTGCATCCCGCAGAGAAGCGGAAGCTCCCTGCATTCCCAGCAGATAAAAGTTAATCAGCACCGTAATTATGACGCCGTTTGATATCAGATATTCCTCTCCCAAAAATAGTTCAATAAAAGGATTCAGCAGAACAAACAGTATAACCGTACACATGCCATATATCACAAAGCAAACATACTGCATGATTTCATATACCTGATAGGAACGCTCCTTATCCCCTGCCGCCACAATATTTCCTATACTGGCCGTAACAGAACAGACCACTTTGGAGCAAATGGTCTGCACACTCAGTATGATCATGGAGTAGTTGGCATAGAGCCCCACCCAGACGGTTCCCAAAGTTTTGGATATAATCAGATTATCGGTTCCTGACACAATAACCACCGCCAGTTTATACAGCATCATGGCCAGTGTATTTTTCTTAATCTCCCCCAGCACTCTTTCCGGCAACGGTTTCACATGAGAAGACAGCAAAAAGGGATACGATTTTAAAACTTTACGATACACCAGATAATTTTGCACAAAAGTCATAATAATCTGCATGAGCAGATACAATATATAATTCTCTGTCACCACAAGAACTGCTGTCTGGGAAGAAATCAATGCAAGCCTGCTCACATAGTCAATGACGGCAAGGCGATACTCTTTCTGATCCGCAACCATCAATGTTCTGTTATAGGAATAAAAATATGAAACAGATGCGTTTACAACAAAAAGAAGATAAATCCATTTCAAATGAGGTATTTCATTTTCCACCTCCGTCATATACAAGGCGAGAGGTGTGAGGACAGCCCCTGCCACCATGACAAAAATCCCTATAATGCGGTATGCCTTTTTATATAAATTCATCAGAGAAAGTATCAGCTCATTATCTTTTTCTGCCAAAGGTTTGTACAGGCTGAAAGTAATTGCCGTTCCAACCCCCAGCTCCGCCAGAGACAGCATGGTAACGACACTGGAAAACAATCCCGAAATTCCCAGATAATTGGTATCCAAAATAAATAAAAATATTTTTCTGGATATAAAATTTAAAATCAGAACAAATATCTGACCAAATAGATTCACCAAAACATTGCGTGCCGCATTCCTGGAATACATCCCTGCCCCCATCTGATCTCTTTCAATAACCGAACAAGCTAACTCATCAGTTCAGATCAGTTTTTGATAATACCATAAAAAAATTCATACAGATAACACAGCACGCCATACACACGCCGCAGTGCTCTGTGCAGTTCCCCTCTGGGAAGCATAATTCTGTTCACGCCTGAAAAAGAATGCTTTTTGATGAGATAAAAATAGGTGCGCCTGTATATATTTCGCTTTGGCGGCTTTGCGAGATGTTCGCTCTCTTTTATCACTTCTTCCAGGGGATATTCCTGTGCAAAGATCTGGGAGCATATCATTTTAAACAGCCTAAATCCCTTTTCCGAGTTTACCGTCACCAGAGAAAGCCCCTTGTTCTCTTTATCATGGATACTGCTTTTGTTCCCCTGTAAATAGTCGCCTACTGACATATCTGCAATGCGCGGTATCTTTGCATATGCACAGTTCTGACAGGACTTTCGGGTAATCAGATTCGTCAAAAAAGCACGATTATAAAGATTCTCCTGTCCCTTTTGAGATATTTTAGTTCCATCATCCAGAACATAAGTAAAACAGACTGGCTTCCATCCCATCTCCTTGTCTCTGTAAAAGGCAGTGATTTTTCCTCCCGTTTCTTCCTCCAACTCCTTAAGATATTTCTTCAATACCATGCCTGAAGGCACTCCATGGCAGATCAGATCCAGCAGATACAAATTGCTGTACTCTCTTCCCAAAAATCCATACAGTCCAGCCACCTGGCATGGCGTCCCCGTAAATAAAACCTCTCTTCCTGCCAAAAGTTCTTTCTTTACTTCACGGTAAATATATCCCATATGACTCTGCAGATATTTTGATCCCCGCATAGGCGACAATTCCTCCAGAGAAGCTGCTTTTTTATGTTCTACCCCATGCACTACATCGCCCACCGCGCCAAATACAACTCCCCTCTGCTGAATCACAGCTCTTCCGCACAGATAGGCAATCCCTGCAGTCATGCTCCTGGCACGCACTGTTTCATCCAGACTATAGCACGCATAGGCTTTCGGTATCACAGATTGATTGCGGATATTTCCTTCCCTGTAAACCGGACAAACTTTTTCACACAGCCCGCAATTCCTGCATTTGTCCCTGTCAATCTCAGGATAACAAAACCCTTCCTCATTCTCCTGTAATGAAACGCAGTTCTCCGGACATATATTCTGACAACCTGCACATCCCGTACATTTTTCATCCTTTACTTTTAACATGAACAGACCCCGTCAGCTTCAGAAAAAAATCAACGTATCCATTTGCCTTTTCCACATATTCAGGTATCACAGACTCCAGAAAACACAGTGTCTGCTCTCTTTTGCCCGCAAAGTTTTTAAACGCCTCAAACAGTTTACCGGGCTCCAAAATGGACTGAACCGGCACGACATATCCATCCTCTTTCCCAAAAATATCCCTTGCAATTCCAATTGATTTTACAGAATATCCCAGCACCAATGTGGGTACGCAGGCGCCATAGGCGGCAATGGTGGAGTGTGTCCTTGCTCCGAAATACATATGGCAGTGAGAAATGATATATTTTATTTCCTGTGACGTCAATTCCTCATTTTCCAGTAAAAATACCCTGTCAGAATCCTTATAGTTCTCATATATTTTTCTGAGAGCTGACAGATCCTCATAATGCATGACATGTGGAATCAAAAGCACCTGTTTGCCCAGTATGTTCACAATGTATTCCACAATCTTGTTGTATTCCTGTATTACCATTTCCGGCTTATGAGTATATGTCCCCTTTAAAATCAATGGACTTAAATTTATCCCAATGACATCCCCTGTCATAAAACATGCCGGCAGTTCTGTCTGTTTTGCTTCCATCGCAAAAGCAATATCCGGATAATATTCCAGTTTGTCCTTCGGCAGATATTCTTTTAACTTTGCATATGTAATCTGTTCCCTGGCAGTCACCTTGTCAAAAAGTCCTAAGTCCTTGACAATTGCACTGCTTATCTCATCCGGGTTAAGAGAACAGTTTAAAAATACCATCTTTCCTTTTATCGTTTTCCTCAATGTCTTGTTAAAGGAATGCATATCCTCAAAAGCGCCATAGGCCTTGTCATAGTTATCTCCGCCCACCACGATAACTAAATCGGCAGTCCTGCATTCCTTTAACAGTACAGAATGGTTGATCCAGTTTGTCCAATGCTTTATATGTAAAATATACCGCAGCACACCTATGGAATAACGGAGTAATTTATTGTTCCTGTCATAGGTAAAACGTCTGATATATTTGTCAACCCCATCTATTTTTAAGGAATTTCCCGTATTGTCATCCCGGGAAGATAAGACAATCTGTATCTCCGGATTCCCGGATCGCAATGTTTTTACACACCCCCGCACCATTGCCTCGGAACCACGGTTATATCGACAGCCTCCTATCATCAAAACAACTTTCTTCATCCTGTTCCCTTCCTCATATTTGCACATTCCAGAAAACGGCAGCTCTCCTCTCTCAGGGCATCCAGCGCGGCATTCACAGACTCCCAGTTTATATTCTCCCTTAAATCAATAACACTGTCCTCACAAACATATTTTACAGCAAGTTTGTCCAGTAAATCGGTGATTCTTGTATTTCCCTCAACAATCATTTTTTTGTCGAAATTTATGGAAAACGCTGTTCCATGAAAAGAATTTGTCACCACATAAGCTGCATTATAGAATAACCCCACCCACTCCTCAGGCACCGCAGAACTGACATATTGAATTCCCCTGATTCTTCTCATACTGTCACTGATAAAAATCAGTTGTTTTCCCTCGCTCTCAGCCAGTTTTTGTGCTGTTTGAATCAGTTTCCTGCTGTATTTTATCATATACAGCAGGACATAATTATTATACTTTGGCGCTGTCATAAACCTTTCCCAATCCTTTTTTCTCAGCAGGAAGGTCGGGTCCAATGTATTTACTGCCTCCTTATCGCATACCTCCCTGCAGATTGCGACTCCCTGTTGTTCTCGAAGGGACAGTTTCTCAAATCTGCTGATAAACTTCTTATATAATGCCATAGTTTTTACATCCAGCCTTTCCAATCCAAAGCTGGCCGCATAACTGATTTTTACCATGCTATCCGGCACAAAATCCAGCATATATGCCGTATCACCATGAATTAATTCCGGGTTCCATATCTGATCGCTCCCTGCAATGACAATATCATATTTTTCTTGCAATAATACCTTTAAATTTCGCTTATCTGTTCCAATGCTCAGTGTTATCTTCCTGTTTAAAAAATCATCAAATATCCTTCTTTTATTTAACCTGACTGGAAACCGTAGAAACTGCTTGATTTTATTCTTAGCTCCCTTTATGTACAGGAAATAAAATGGGGAATGTACCTTTTCAATTTCTTTACATCTGTAATCTATAATTTCAACTTCATTTCCCTTTTCCGTCAAATAGAACTGGAGCGCATAAGCCTGTAAAACAGCTCCATAATTGGCTGCTCTGTGGAATGTTATAATCCCTATTTTCATCCTGTCACCCCATTTCCAAGTCAAGCCTCCAAGTACATTCTTTTCAATTTTTCAGCTGTCTCTTTTATGTCATATCCCTTCTCTGCCAGCTCCTGGTATCTCAACTGTCTGCCTGTTTTCTTTTTCTTAAAAGCAAGTATGGTTTCTGCCCAGGTTTCAGCCGCATCCTCCGACAAACTCAATGCTTTATATAATTCTGTTGCACCTGCCTCCTTTGGCACCTGTTCTGAGGCCACTACCGGCAGTCCACTTGCCTGCGCCTCCAAGGCCGCAATTCCCAGACCTTCATAATGAGAAGGAAAAATAAAACAGTCCATGGCACACAAAAGCGTTTCTACACACTGGCTGACCCCATAAAATATCACCTTTTCCGTCAACTTTTTTTCCTGTACCATCTGTCTGATTTTCTCCTCATCCTCGCCGGTTCCTACCAGCAGCAGTTTTACATCCCTGTCCCTTTTATACATCTGCTCAAACACTTTAATTATAAAAGAATGATTTTTAGAGTATGTAAAGCGCCCCACATGCCCCAGCATATAAGCATCTCCTACTTCCAGCTTTCTTCGTATTTCATCTCGCACTTTTTCCTGAAATTTATATTTCTTGATATCCATTCCGTTTTTCAATATTACCGTTTCCGTCACTCTCTTATTTCCGTACATAAATCCTGCTGCCGGCTCTGAAACTGCTATAATACAATCTGCTGCTTTTACCACCAGATGTCTGAAAAAAGAATGAAAAATTTTATTTGCCGTCCCAACCACACAATCGCTATGGCTCTGATAAAAAATTTTAGTCTCTGCCGATTTCCACACCGGCAGCGCATACATAAGCAGCATCCCCGTACTGGCATGGATATGGACAATATCATATTTATGTGTACGGAAAAACTCCTTTATTTTTCGATAAAATTCAAGGGGCTGCTTTGTATATCTGGGAACCTTGTAAAATGTCCCATGGCAGGAATCAACTGCATTCTGTTCTTCTACGGATAAATCCTCATAATACAGAAAATCAAACTGTACAGCATCCCTGTTGATATTTCTGCAAAATTCAAATATCATATGCCCGACACCGCCATATACATCCATGCTGCCGATCATCAATACTTTTTTCATTCCAGTCAGCCCATCCCAAAATACTTCTATTTTTAAAATTCTTACCTCAGAATCATCAGTCCTAATCTCAATACCCATATGCCAAAGTATGATACAAAAGCACAGCCGCGATTTACAACTCTTGCCTCTCTGTTAAACAAAACATTTTTTCTGTATTTTTTTATATTTTCTGTTATTTCTGCGACCATTTCCTTTTTTGAAAAATCATTCTTTTTAAAGAATGTGATTGTTGACAATACTTGTATATTAGAACTAAAACATCTGGAATATGCCGCCCTTATCATATGGGGATATTCCTTTTCTATAAACTTTACCATCTCTTCTGACTGTTCCAGATAATCCTTTCCTTTTTGAAAGGAAAGCGCATGGACAATGCTTCCACTCCTTTGCAGATAATAATATTGTATCTTAGAACTGTATACCACTTTTTCCGAACAGTGAATCAGTTTATATGTACTCCCCATATCTTCCGCTAATTTTCCATGCGGAAATTCGACCTTTGAAAACAGCTTCTTTTTAAACAGCTTTGCCCATGTAGCAGTGATAAAATGCTTTTGGTACAATAAGGCTTCCAAAGCCTGTTCTCTATTCATGACTTTTATTTTGACATCTTTGCCTGCCGCTTTCTTTTGGGATTTCTCCCTGCCTTCCCAAAGAGGAATATAACTACACATGGAAATATCTGCGTCATATTCCGTCAGTAATTGATAGAGATAGGATATATATGTCCGCTCCAATATATCATCTCCGTCAATATGGGCAATGTACTCTCCCTTTGCCTCCCTGCTCCCTATATTTCTAACTGCAGATAAACCTTCATGCTCTCTGCAGATCATTCGGATTCTCTCATCCCTTTTGGCATACTCCCTGCAAATCACAAGTGTATTATCTGTTGAGCCGTCATCTATCAGCAATATTTCTAGATTTTTATATGTCTGAGCACATACACTATCCAGACAATTACGTATATATTTTCCCAGGTTATATACGGGAATCACAATTGTGATCAGCTCTTCTTTTATTTCCACCTACGTCTTTCCTCCAAATAAAATTCCCTTATCCAAAGCACCATCCCAGCTTCTCAAATAGCAACTATTCTCCCCTGCTCCTGCCTAAAATCCTCCCAGTTCCTCAATGGTCTCCCTCATTCTCTCCCAGCTGAAGCGGCCTGCTTCCTGTCTCACATTCTCCCTAAATGCAGAACCTTTTTTCTCCCGGAAAAACTTAACGACCGCCTCCGCCAGTGCCTCAGGATCCCCTGGTTCCACCACATATCCAGTTCTCCCGTCCTCCACCACATCGGGCAGACCTCCCACATTTGTAGCCACCACAGGTTTCTCAAATCCAAAGGCAATCTGTACAATACCGCTCTGGGTGGCGGACTCATAGGGCGCCACCACCAAATCACAGGCAGCAAAATATTTTTCCACCTCATTATCCGGCAGATATCCGTCTACGATATGTACAATCTCTTCAATGTGCATTTCCCTGAGCAACGCCACATATTCCTCCCGATCCCCGTCGAAAGATCCCGCCACTATCAGGATAATATCCCCGCCACAGGCCTTTATCTTGGGCATGGCTCTCAGCAGAGTTTTGAGTCCTTTGTACTCTCTGACAAACCCAAAGAACAGCAGGATTTTCTCCTCTTCTTTCCTTCCCAGCTCCGCCCTTGCCTGGCTCTTAGTAAGATTTCTCACTTGAAACGAACCATAGGTAGGATGAGGATTCCGCATAAACTTTGCCTCTTTTTTCAGTTTCAGAAGCTCCTCCCCATCGCTCCGGGAATGGACAATAAACAAGTCTCCCCTGTCCAGAGCCGCTTTTGTCAGCAGTTTATCCATGGGAAATCTCTCATGAGGCAGTACATTGTGACAGATATACAACAGAGGTACCTTCCCGCCTGCCGCTGCCGTCAGAAGCCGGAAACAGGGAGCAAAATACGGGTGCCACCACTGCAGAATGAGCAAATCCGGGTTCTGTCTCCGGATCCGTCTGCCCAATGTAACAATATTGAAAGGATTTGCGGTGTGGAGCAGAAACTGCGCCTTTTCCACCTTGAACATGTCATTGCTATAATCTTTCTGTTCTTTCTTAAACAGAAATTTTGGATACTGCATTTTGAAGGACAACATCTCCACATCATATTTTTCAGCAAGCACCCGGTACAGTAGACTTGTATAGTGCGCTATCCCGCCTTTGTATGGATATACAGGACCTACCAGAACAATTTTTTTCATGGAAATATTCCTCCCGGCTCCAAATAGACAGAACCCTTCTATCCAAAAATCTCTCTAAAAAATGCTTTCTAAAAATACTTCCTAAGGAAACCTTCCTGAGGAAGCCTCCTGAGAATTTTTTTCTAACGAGGCTTCCTGAAAACTCTTCCCCACAGCGGCCTCCCAGGAACTTTTTCTCGAAGAAACCTCCCCGGCACTGCCGCCTCCTTCTCCTACCACCCGGTAAGTTCTGGCCGCCTCTTTCTCCATCTTCTGCTGCAGATACAGGGCATCATACTCCGCCCTTCTGGCATGGTACTGAGTATCCTGCAAAAGCTTTCTGTTTGCCGCAATCACGTCCGCCAGAAGGCCGATCATAAAGGTCAGAAAGCCCATAATAATCAGGGTACAGGCCAGGATCAGGGACTGTACATGCCCCCCTGACTGCCCTGCCGCCATGTAGGCCAGAAAGCGGACGCCAATGCCCAGACCTGTCAAAATGGGTAACAGGGCAAGGAAACTGAAGCTCTTCAATGGCTTGTACATCATATAAGCCCGCAGGATGGTCAGCATGCTCTTTTTTACATATCCCCAGATGCTGTTAAACAGCCGGG
>OFGB01002119.1_pt1 | contig 11081 bp, 10 predicted proteins | sample 1521491 | NCBI WGS metagenome assembly OFGB01 (sample SAMEA3504095, study PRJEB24116) | mouse gut metagenome | biome: mouse gut; feature: mouse-associated habitat; material: faeces | place: Denmark | collected 2011
TATTTATGAGACTACCAACTTTTTATGAACAAAATCTTATCCCGAACTGGGGTCTTCCGTTTGCTTCATGATGATCCGTTTGGCGGCAATCAGGGATATCTGATGGGTAACACGGATCACAAGCTCTTCCTTATTAAAAGGTTTGGATATAAAATCATTCGCACCTACCTTGAAACCCTTCACTATATCGGCAGTGGTATTCAAGGCTGTCAGAAATATAATAGGAATATGTTGTGTTTCCGGATCGGCTTTCAATCGTTCGGCAACTTCAAAACCATTCATCTCGGGCATCATGACATCCAACAAAATCAAATCGGGACGGGCATTGACCGCCTGGGATAATGCCTCCTTTCCATTACCGGCAGTTATCACCTTAAACTTCTCGTTTGTTAACAACACTTTTAACAACAAGACATTAGAAACCACATCATCCACAACCAAAACAGTGTACTCAGAATGACTTATTACAACATTTACATCCGGTGTCATAGGTATATATTATTTAGCCAGAACACTTTTAAAATAATCAATCACTTTCATCAGCCCCTCTTCCAGATGAATGTGAGGCTCCCAATCCAGCTTTTCTTTTGCCAGAGTAATATCCGGCCTGCGCTGACGAGGGTCATCATGAGGTAAAGGTTCGAAAATAATGTTAGAATGAGAACAGGTCAGTTCCAATATCTTCCGAGCCAGTTCGAATATGGAAAATTCGCAAGGGTTACCGATATTCACCGGTCCTGTGAAGTGATCTTCCGTAGCCATCATACGTATCATCCCTTCCACCAGATCATCTATGTACTGAAAACTACGTGTCTGTTTTCCGTCTCCATAAATGGTTATATCTTTATCTAGCAATGCCTGTACCACAAAATTGGAAATTACACGTCCGTCATCGGTCAGCATATTAGGACCATACGTATTGAATATGCGGATTATTTTTACCAAAACGCCATGTTGACGGTAATAATCCATGCACAAAGTCTCGGCACAACGTTTTCCTTCATCATAACAAGACCGGTAGCCTATGGGATTCACATTTCCCCAATCTCCCTCCCTTTGGGGATGCGACAACGGATCACCATACACCTCACTGGTAGAAGCCTGAAGTATTTTTGCTTTGTTACGCTTCGCCAGTCCCAACATATTAAACGTGCCGAAGACAGCCGTCTTCGCCGTTTTGATAGCATCATGCTGATAATGTATAGGAGAAGCGGGACATGCCAGATTGTATATCTCGTCCACATCCGTCCAAAACGGATTAATTATATCGTGTTCTATCAGTTCAAAGCGCGGATGCCCGATCAGGTAACTTATATTCTCTTTACTCCCCGTGAAAAAGTTGTCTAAACATATAACAATATTACCTTCCTCTATCAGACGAGTGCATAGATGTGACCCTATAAATCCTGCGCCTCCCGTTACTAGGATTCTTTTCATTCCCCTTATTTTTACTTTATTTTATGTTTAGCAAAAATAATTGATTCCCTTCACTTGTGCAAACATTTAAAACAAGATTATTCGTTATCTTTGCAAATACTTTGTCAAAATGAGATTTATATGAAGAAATATCCTTGTGTATTAAGTATAGCAGGATCCGATTGCAGCGGAGGAGCCGGCATACAGGCTGACCTGAAGACCATCTCCGCCTTGGGTGGTTATGCTGCGACAGCCATTACTGCAATCACCGTACAGAACACTTTGGGAGTACGTGCCATACATCCCGTACCACCGGTATATGTACGTGGGCAGATAGAAGCCGTAATGGAAGATATCCGTCCGGATGCTGTTAAAATAGGTATGATTAATGATGTGGAAATAGTCGAGGCCATAGCCTCCTGCCTTCGTACATACCGACCCCGTTTCGTTGTGTTCGATCCGGTCATGGTATCGACTAGCGGACACCGGCTGATAGAAGAGGACGCCATCAGTGCACTGACCCGGGAACTGATGCCTCTGGCCAGTCTGATTACGCCCAATCTGAGTGAGGCGGAAGTATTGACGGAACACTGCATAAGCAATGTGGACACAATGAAAGCTGCCGCATCGGAATTATTAAAATTCGGTTGCGGATCCGTTTTACTGAAAGGAGGACATTTGGAGGGCGACAAGATGTGCGATGTATTACAAACAGCTGGAGAAGACAAGCCTCATCTCTTTATCTCAGATAAGATAGAAAGCAAAAACACACACGGAACAGGATGTACTCTTTCTTCCGCCATTGCTACTTTTCTGGCACTGGGATATGATATGCCGCAGGCCGTAGAACATGCAAAAGCATATGTCACCAAAGGAATCCACGCCGGGAAAGACGTGCATATAGGCGAAGGACACGGCCCGCTGAATCACTTTTACGCACCTGTTCCGATGAAAACAATGAAATAATTTGTCAATGTGCTAATTACCATGCGGTACATAATGCAGCATATTAGCAAATTGCCTCATTATTATTCCGTAGTTCCGAAAGAAATAATTAACTTTGCAACGTTTTTAAACCAAAATAGGAAAAATATGAAAGCATTTGTATTCCCCGGACAGGGAGCACAGTTTGTAGGTATGGGTAAAGACCTGTACGAAAACTCGGCTTTAGCCAAAGAACTTTTTGAAAAAGCAAACGACATTTTAGGATACCGTATCACAGACATCATGTTTGAAGGTACTGACGAAGACTTGCGCCAGACTAAAGTAACTCAGCCTGCCGTTTTTCTGCACTCGGTAATTTCCGCTCTTTGCATGGGTGATGATTTCAAACCTGAAATGACTGCCGGACACTCGCTGGGCGAATTTTCCGCATTGGTTGCAGCCGGAGCATTGTCTTTCGAAGATGGTCTGAAACTGGTTTATGCACGTGCTATGGCTATGCAGAAAGCTTGTGAGGCACAACCCTCTACGATGGCTGCCATCATTGCATTGCCTGACGAAAAAGTAGAGGAAATCTGTGAAGCGATTTCTAAAGAAGGAGAAGTGGTAGTGGCTGCCAATTATAACTGCCCGGGACAAATTGTCATCTCAGGTTCTATCGAAGGAATCAACAAGGCTTGCGAGCAAATGAAAGCTGCCGGTGCTAAACGTGCCCTGCCGCTGAAAGTGGGAGGCGCCTTCCACTCTCCGCTGATGAACCCCGCCAAAGTGGAACTGGAAGCTGCTATCAACGCTACTGAAATTCATACTCCGAAATGCCCTGTATATCAGAACGTGGACGCTTTGCCTCACACAGATCCCGCTGAAATCAAGGCAAACCTGGTAGCTCAGCTCACCGCTTCCGTACGCTGGACCCAGACAGTGAAGAATATGGTTGCCGATGGTGCCGATGACTTTACCGAATGCGGACCGGGTGCTGTACTGCAAGGACTGATCAAGAAAATTGATGGATCGGTCAACGCACACGGTATTGCTTGATAAACAAAATTCAGTTATTATAAATTTTATACGGATTACCGGAATATGCTGAGTAATCCGTATTTTTTTTATGGCATTTCACAAAAATATTCGTAAGTTTGTCGATATCTAAACGAGATCAGACTATGAATGAATTTAAATATAACATTGGTTATGCCCTGAGCGGAGGATTTATAAAAGGATTTGCCCATTTGGGGATTATGCAGGCTTTGCATGAACATGGCATCAGGCCGGAAATACTTTCCGGAGTAAGTGCAGGTGCTCTTGCCGCTGTCTTCTATGCCGACGGCAAAGAGCCTTATCATATTGTTGAACTTTTTGAGCACCATTCATTCAAAGAACTGACCACTTTTTCTATCAACAAACAAGGTCTGCTGAAACTGGATAGTTTTATCGATTTCTTAAACAGCAACTTGGAGTCGAAAACGATAGAAGAACTAAAAATTCCCACTATTATTACCGCCACCGATTTGGATCACGGACGCATCGTTTCTTTTAAAAAAGGGAAAATAGCCGAAAGACTGGCTGCTTCCTGCTGTATGCCTATCTTGTTTGCCCCCATACGCATCAACAATACATATTATGTAGATGGAGGAATCTTGATGAACCTGCCGGTCAGCCCCATTCGCAAAGAATGCGAGAAAGTGATAGCACTCAATGTAGATCCGCTGGTAGCAGATGAATATAGCAAGAATGTGGTAAGCATCGCACTCAGAGCCTATCATTTTATTTTCCAAGCCAATACACTGCCTCAAAAAGGGATTGCAGATTTGCTGATCGAATCATACGGACTGGAAGAATACAGCAACAGAGAACTGGAAAGAGCCGAAGAGATATTCGAAAAAGGATACAATACGGCAACGGAACTCCTGGACAGACTACTCCTGGAGAATGGAACAATTTGGAGATAAACAAAAAAAAATAAAATGGATACACAAGAAAAAATTATTATCTATCAGGTATTCACCCGTTTATTCGGGAACAACAGCCTGCGTTGTAAGCCTAATGGTTCTTTGGAGGAAAACGGTTGCGGAAAAATGGCCGATTTCACGACAAAGGCTTTAAACGAGATCAAAACACTGGGTGCTACACATATTTGGTATACAGGTATCATTGAACATGCTACCCAAACCAATTATACCCGCTATGGCATCAAACCCGATCATCCCGCAGTAGTAAAAGGAAAGGCCGGATCACCGTATGCCATCAAGGATTATTATGATGTAGACCCTGATTTGGCAACCAGTATCCCGGACCGTATGAAAGAGTTCGAGAATCTGGTAACACGAAGCCACAAAGCCGGATTGAAGGTCATCATTGATTTTGTCCCCAACCATGTAGCCCGCCAATATGGTTCAGACGCCAAGCCTGAAGGAGTAACCGATTTGGGTGAGAAAGATGATGTGACAAAAGCTTTCAGCCCCAACAATAATTTCTATTATATTCCCGATACAAAGCTGGAAGGCAATATTGACCTGCACCGTGGCGCAGCGGAACCTTACATAGAGTTTCCGGCAAAAGCAACCGGTAATGACCGTTTTGACGCATGGCCCAACTCCAATGACTGGTATGAAACTGTGAAACTGAATTATGGTATAGACTACTTGAACGGTCATAGCCGCCACTTCGAACCGATTCCGGACACATGGGTGAAGATGCGTGACATCCTACTGTTCTGGTCTGCCAAAGGCATTGACGGATTCCGCTGTGATATGGCAGAAATGGTTCCTGTAGAATTCTGGGGATGGGTGATTCCGCAAATCAAAGCTGAACATCCGAAACTGATCTTTATCGCCGAGGTCTATAATCCGGGAGAATACAGAAATTATCTGTTCAATGGCAAATTCGACTATTTATATGACAAAGTAGGTCTGTATGATACACTACGTGCCATTACCTGCGGATGGGAATCGGCAACTGCTATTCCACAACGCTGGCAAAGCTTGGGAGGTATTGAAAAACGAATGCTCAATTTCCTGGAAAATCATGACGAGCAGCGCATAGCTTCCGATTATTTTGCCGGAAACGGCTCAAAAGCCATCCCCGCAATGATTGTATCGGCTTGCATGAATACCAATCCGGTCATGATTTACTTCGGGCAGGAATTGGGAGAACATGGCATGGATACGGAAGGTTTCAGCGGGCGTGACGGAAGAACTACCATCTTTGATTACTGGAGTGTGGACAGCATACGCCGCTGGCGCAATGGAGGCAAGTTTGACAATAAATTCCTGAATGAGGATGAAAAGCAATTGAAACAATTCTATACCCGTCTGCTGAATATATGCAACAGTGAAAAAGCCATACGGGAAGGTGTGTTCTTTGACTTAACCTATGCCAATCTGGCCGGATGGGTATTTAACGAACATAAACAATACGCCTTTTTACGAAAACAGGATGATGAACTGATATTAATTATGGTTAACTTTGACTCCATACCGGCACGTTCAGCCGTCAATATTCCGCAACATGCGTTTGATTATTTAGGCATCCATCGTTATGGAGAATATGAGGCAACCGAATTGCTGACCGGAAACACAGAGAAGCTGACTCTTATGCCGGACAAAACAACTCCCGTATTACTAGATGGAATGAATGGAAAAATTCTGAAATTCAAGCTATAGTTTCCCACCACAGATTACTCAGATTAACACAGATACAGATTGAAATAAGCAATAAATCGTATTTCAATCTGTGTAATCTGTGGTAAAAAACATTTTAACTCTAGGAAAATACAAATTCCTTCATTGTCCTATCTCTTCAACAGACCGATTTTCAAGTTCAGCTTAAAATAATAGACTCCGTTCTCACGTTCCAGATATCCGTATTTATCTTTTTCAGTAGAACTTTTCTCAAACCGGGAATTAACAAACAGGAAATCGGCAAATACCTGACGGTCAGCCTTCTGATAACAAAGTACCTCTCCATTACCATTTACAAACAGAAAACCGGATATGGCAGAATCTATCCCATTAAATATCTTGGCAGGACGCATTCCTAAAGCCAAAGCCATAAGAAACTGCTTCATCTTATATTCATAATAACTATGCTTATGGATCAATTCATCCTTTATTTTCAACGGATTGATTTGTTTGATTGCTTCTGTCAGGTCACTAACTTTGGATATACCATCCAAATGCATGACACGCAACATCTCGCCCAACATACGGGGAAAATGAAGATCTATCATGCAAAGATTACTACGGAATACCTTATCGGCCACATCATTATATTTTAAGATTCCTCCCAAGCGTTCTATCATCAACATACGTCCTGCCACATCATCTTCTTCACCAAAAGCATTAATTTTGTTTACGGTAGGAGTAGCGAATTTAACACCTGTCTGCTCAAACTTCAAATTGGCGGTACGCCCTCCATCCAACAACGGGAACATAGTTCCCAAACGGGAACGAACGCAAAAACCTACCAACGGAGCCTCTATACTGTAAAAAGCAACATAGAAATCAGTACGGTCATCCGTCTTTGCTTCCAAGTCATAAATGGCGACTTCATCTAAAAATTCTTCTACACCGTCGGGAGACATCACATCATTCTCTCGGCTCTCTTTGACAGCAGCAAAAACCAACTCTGCCACAGCCGCAAAATCCTCACGAGGTATCTGCTTATCTATCTTTTCCCCACAAATACGTACGGTCGCCTCATCCTCCAGAATATAACGGCGTGTCCCGTCATGTTCCTCACGCTGTACCATCGCCACAGGAAGCTTTTGCACTTCATTCCTTTTCACATCAGGCGTACCTGCATACACATATCCGTCCGCTAACAAGCGGAAAAAGGCGTAAAGCTCGCCCCACTCTCTCTTTGTCGCTTCAAATGCCATATATTTTCTCTTTTTACTATCGTCTGCTATTTTTTAACGGCTGCAAAGATACGCAAAAGAAGTCTTAAAAAACAGGTTTTCGAGAAACGCAAATATTAAACAATGTTATATAGCATACTTTTTAAGTCTGATTATTTGCTATTTTCCAAAAAGTCCGTACCTTTGCAATGTGTTTTTCATAGTATTAGATTTAAGGTTAACAAAGGTTGGAGCAAGGCGTTGCTCCTTTTTTATTTTATCCCCCTTACTTTTACGATAAAACAAGTATTTCTTTTAATCCAGAAACCTCGACCTATCTTCAATCGTTCTCAACAGAATCCCTCCGACAGGATAATCAGGTAGAAATTTATGAAGGGAATGCGGATGTGATTTACGTTCCAATCGAACCGATGAATTAGCATTTATCAACAAATGTATCACAAATCACTGCATTTCCATAAACCTGTTCCTTATCCGGTTTGTTCTAAATGGCAAAGACAATCTTTATAAATGATAGAATCATGAAATTAAAAAAAGGAAGTATTGCATTACTAACATTGGCAGGTATGTTCTATATGAGCGTACAAAAAGCGGATGCATGCACGCGTGCCGTCTATATCGGACCGGACCATATGGTAGTAACCGGACGTACAATGGACTGGAAAGAAGATATTATGAGTAATATCTATGTTTTCCCCAGAGGAATACAACGTGCAGGATATAATAAAGAAAATGCCGTGAAATGGACTTCAAAATACGGCAGCGTCATTGCAACAGGATATGATATAGGTACGTGTGACGGAATGAATGAAAAAGGATTGGTTGCCAGTCTGTTATTTTTGCCAGAATCCGTCTTTGACCGTCCGGGAGATACACGTCCTGTCATGGGAATCAGCATATGGACACAATATGTACTGGACAATTTTGCCACCGTACATGAAGCTGTTGAGGAGCTGAAAAAAGAATCATTCCGCATTGATGCTCCCCACATGCCCAACGGTTCAGCTTCCACTCTTCACCTGGCTATTACAGATGAAACAGGAAATACAGCGGTTTTGGAATATCTGGACGGGAATTTAAGCATACACGAAGGAAAAGAATTCCAAGTGATGACCAATTCTCCACGATATGATTATCAGTTGGCTATCAATGATTACTGGAAAGAAGTAGGAGGATTGCAAATGCTGCCGGGCACGAACCGTTCCAGCGACCGCTTTGTGCGTGCCTCTTTTTATATACATGCAATCCCTCAGACTCCGGACGCTAAAATAGCTGTACCCAGTGTACTCAGTGTGATGCGTAATGTATCTGTCCCTTTCGGAATTACCACACCGGACAAACCTCATATATCTTCCACCCGCTGGCGTTCTGTATCCGATCAGAAGAATAAAATATATTATTTTGAATCGGTCATGACTCCTAATCTGTTTTGGTTGGATTTGAAGAAAATCGACTTCAGTCCCAAAGCCGGAATCAAGAAACTGCCCCTCACCAACGGAAAGATTTATGCAGGAGATGCTGTAAAAGATTTAAAAGACAGCGACTCATTTGTATTCTTATTCCAAACCCCTGTGATGTAAAACAGTAAAAATCAATATGACGTTCATGCCTCATTAAAATCGGTTAAGAGCCTCGTGAACGTCATACTTTTCTGCAAAAGTACTCCCCTCCGGCATTGAGTATCTTTTAAAATTCGTTGTTTTATAATAATACAAAAGCAATCATTTCCTCTCTGCTTCCTTATTACAAAAGAATAATTTATCTTTGAACGGATTTTAATATCCCATCAAAATCAGAACAAAAATAAAATAACTATGGAACAACCATCACTCAACGACCATAATAAACAGGAATACCCTCCCATGCATACTACAGAGCATGTCATAAACAGGACAATGGTCAATCTTTTCGGATGCGGACGGGCAATATCCGCCCATATAGAACGCAAAAAAAGCAAGCTGGATTTTGCGCTGCAAACCTGTCCGGAAGAAGCGGATATTATAAGAATAGAAAACACCGTAAACGAAGTATTGCGAAGAAATTTGCCCGTTACAATGGAATTTATCTCTCAAGAGGAAGCTATAGGGCGCTTTGACATGAAACGTTTACCGGAAAAAGCTTCCGAAACCGTACGGATTGTAAAAGTCGGCGATTACGACGAATGCCTCTGTATAGGTCAACACGTGAAAAATACGTCCGAAATAGGTACATTTAAAATTATAAGCCACGACTATAAAGACGGAATCTTCCGTATGCGGTTCAAGCTGATATAGAACAACTGTCAATCTGTCCCCCTAAAATTACAAATTGGCAGTAGCCTTGACAATCAAATGTTTAAAGAGGCTTACCAACTTTTAATGCAAAGGTTTTAATCTTTAAGAAAACCTTTATAGGTTTAAAAGAGTGCAATATAAACCGCATATCATCGAACTAATGGTATGCGGTTTGCATTATGGATAGTGAATGACAAAGCCGAAAGGTGAAGGAATTCAGAAATAAACAAAATGTTTAACCAAAACCTATAGGAGATTAAGATTATGATGCCAGTAAGAAGATCAAACCAAACATGGTTACCAAGTATTTTTAATGATTTCTTTGATAACGACTGGATGGTAAAAGCCAATGCAACAGCTCCCGCCATCAATGTTATTGAAAGTGACAAAGACTACAAAGTAGAAGTCGCCGCTCCGGGAATGACCAAAGAAGACTTCAAGATTCATATCAACGAAGACAACGACTTGGTTATCTCTATGGAAAAGAAAACAGAAAGTACCGAAGGTGATAAAGAAGGCAAGAAAGAAAGCCGTTACTTGCGTCGCGAATTCTCTTATTCTAAATTCCAACAGACATTGATCCTGCCTGATGATGTAGATAAAGATAAAATTGATGCAAAAGTAAACGATGGTGTATTAACTATCGAGTTGCCGAAACGTACGCCGGAAGACAAAGAAAAAGCAGCCAAGGTTATCGAAGTTAAATAACATGCTCTCAAATTCAGAAAAGAGGGATTGCCGCAGAGGCAGTTCCTCTTTTGTTTTTATAAAAGTCCGTTTCTATTGAGTCCATCGTAATCTTACAACCCAAAGATATAAATCTTTCACCTGTAAGATCTATAATCTTCCGGGGGTAAGATCTATAATCTTCGCATTGCATCCTCCCTTCCCTGTTCTGTTCCATATTGCCTGTTGTCTTTACGCACTATACCTCGCCAATGTCTACTTAACATATTTATCCAACACTTTTTCCAAGGCATTTTGTGAAACCGGCTTAGTCAGGAAATCATCGCATCCGGCTTCTATAGCCCTGTCTTTGTCGGACTCAAAAGCAAAGGCAGTCAAAGCGACAATAGGCACTTCTTTTGAATAAGAACGAATCAGGCGCGTAGCCTCCAGCCCATCCATATGGGGCATCTTGATATCCATCAAAATCAAGTCGGGCTGATGTTCTTTAAATTGATTCACCGCATCCTCTCCATTCTTAGCCCATAGCAGATTACATCTTTTCCCTAACAATGTCTTTAACAGCAAAAAGTTGCTGTCTACATCTTCCGCCACCAGTACTGTTCTTCTTTGCAACACTTTTCTCGGTCCCGTACTCCCTGATTCCGGACACTTCGTAACCTTTCCGGATTCCGGAATTTTTTTACCCGCCTTATAAGGAATCGTAAAACGAAAAGTAGAACCTTCATTCAGTTTGGATTCCGCAGTAATCTCTCCACCTAGTTTTTCTACAATCACCCTACAAATCGCAAGCCCCAAACCTGTTCCCTGAACAAAAGTATTCAGTTTCACGAAACGCTCAAAAATCATTTTAATCTTCTTCTCGGAGATACCCATTCCCGTATCTTTTACATAAAAATCAATAT
>OFGB01002123.1_pt1 | contig 11052 bp, 10 predicted proteins | sample 1521491 | NCBI WGS metagenome assembly OFGB01 (sample SAMEA3504095, study PRJEB24116) | mouse gut metagenome | biome: mouse gut; feature: mouse-associated habitat; material: faeces | place: Denmark | collected 2011
TGCCATTGCCCTCGGTGTACCCGTGGGCTTCTTCACAGCGGTATGGCTGGCGAAAATGGCTCCAGTCCGCGTGCGCCGTTTCATGGAATCGGCGGTCAGCCTCCTTGCGGGGATCCCATCCGTCGTTTACGGCCTTGTGGGGATGCTCGTTCTTGTTCCGGGCATACGCTCTGTTTTCAATGTGCCGGATGGCGCGAGTCTGTTGGCCGCCATTCTTGTTCTGGCCGTTATGATCCTGCCTTCCATTATCAAAGTATCCATGACGGCATTACAGGCAGTGCCGCAGGAATACGAAGATGCTTCTTTCGCCCTTGGAGCCACATCGGTTGAAACATATTTTCGCGTATCCGTCCCCGCCGCCAAGAGCGGAATTGCTGCTTCCGTCGTACTGGGCGTAGGCCGTGCCATTGGTGAGGCTATGGCTGTCATGATGGTTTCGGGCAACGTAGCCAATATGCCTTCCCTTTTTGAAAGTGTACGTTTCCTGACTTCTGCGGTGGCAAGCGAGATGTCTTACTCAAGTGGACTCCAGCGTGAAGCTCTTTTCTCCATAGCACTTGTGCTCTTCTTTTTCATTCTGCTGATAAATGCTTCTCTCAACTTTTTCCTCAAGCGTGGAAGGGAGGCGTGATGCTCGTCCAAAAGCTTTCTTTCAAGCGGCGCAGCTATATGGCTCTTATGCAGATAGTCATGGGGCTGGCCACGCTGAGTACTGCCGTCCTCGTTCTTTTCCTACTGGTGTATGTGCTGGGAAAAGGCATTCCTCATCTTTCGTGGGAGCTTCTCAGCACCAGGCCAAGTTATCTTACGGAACGCATAGGTATTCTGCCAGATATTCTGAATACACTGTATATTGTTGTCGCCGCGTTGGGAGTTACTATTCCTCTTGGCGTTGGTGCTGCCATCTATCTTACAGAGTACGCTGAAAACAGGCGAGTAGTGTCTGTCATCGAACTGGCCGCAGAAACATTGTCCGGTATCCCATCCATTATATACGGCCTCGTGGGAATGCTTTTTTTCTGTCAGTTCCTGAGCATGAAAACTTCATTACTTGCCGGTGCACTCACGCTTGTCATCATGAACTTGCCCACCATGATGCGAACCACGCAGGAAAGTTTGAAGACTGTGCCCCAGAGTTATCGCGAAGGGGCTTTTGGACTGGGAGCTGGCAAATGGCGTGTGATAAGTACGGTAGTTCTGCCCGGCTGTGTTGACGGCATACTCACGGGCTGCATTCTTTCCGTGGGGCGCATTATCGGTGAATCAGCGGCTCTTCTGTTCACCGCCGGTTTCGCCCACTCTCTCAATGGTTTCCTTGAAGGACTGCACAGCGCAGGGGCTACGCTTACAGTTGCGCTTTACGTCTATGCGAAAGAACAGGGAGAATTTGATGTGGCCTTTGCCATAGCCGCCATCCTTATACTCCTGGCTCTTGTCATTGACTTGTCCACATCACTCATCGGCAGATACTTCAAGCATTGGAGGAATACATGAACGAAATCATTACCGCCTATGATCTCTGCTTATGGTACGGCTCTTCGCAGGCACTTAACTCTATCAACATCAGTATCCCGGAAAAACGTATCACGGCCTTCATCGGTCCTTCTGGTTGCGGCAAATCTACCTTTCTGAAAACACTGAACCGTATGAACGACCTTATCTCTTCGGTACATATTTCTGGCTGCGTGGAATACAAGGGGCAGGACATCTATGCCCCTGAAGTAGATGTAAACGCTCTGCGCCGCGAGGTGGGCATGGTTTTCCAGAAGCCCAATCCCTTCCCGATGAGTATTTATGATAATATCGCCTATGGGCCGCGCACTCATGGTATTACCACTCGAACCCGCCTTGATGAGATAGTCGAACGATCCCTGCGCGATGCCGCCATCTGGGATGAAGTGAAGGACAGGCTCAAAAAGAATGCCCTTGGCCTTTCCGGTGGCCAGCAGCAGAGGCTTTGTATAGCTCGCGCTCTTGCCGTTGAGCCGGAAGTCCTGCTTATGGACGAGCCAACCAGTGCTCTCGACCCCATTTCCACACTGAAGATTGAAGAACTCTGTGTCACCCTGAAGGAGCATTACACCATCGTTATCGTTACACATAATATGCAACAGGCTACCCGCATATCCGATCGCACGGCTTTTTTTCTGATGGGGGAACTCATCGAATGCAGCGAAACCGAAAAACTGTTCTCCGTGCCACAGGACAGGCGCACGGAAGATTATATCACCGGGAGGTTCGGCTAATGAGAAGTCGTTTTGACGAACAGCTTGAGCAGCTCAACAGGGAACTCGTTTCTATGGGGGCACTCTGCGAGGAAGCTATAGGTGGTTCTGTTCGTGCCCTTTGTGATGGCGAACCCGATCATGCCGCTACAGCCATTACTCTGGAAATCGCGATCGACCGCATGGAACGCAGTATTGAAGATCGTTGTCTGCGTCTTTTGCTCCAGCAGCATCCCGTGGCCCGTGACTTACGACAGATCACCGCCGCCATGAAAATGATAACCGACCTTGAACGCATAGGTGATCAGGCGGCAGATATTGCCAGCATAGTGCAGCACCTCGATGGACGTTCCGTCAAGCCCTGTATGCCACTCATCCCCATGGCTGAAGAGGCCATGCGTATGGTGACTGGGAGTGTGGACGCCTATGTAAAGCAAGATGTTGATTTTGCTCACATTGTTATGGCACAGGATGATACTGTGGATGAATATTTCGAGCGAGTGAAGGACTACCTTATCGAAATCATTGCCAATTCTCCCGATGAAGGGGAGTACGCACTCGACCTTTTGATGATTGCCAAGTATCTTGAACGCATCGGTGACCATGCCACCAATATCGCCAAATGGGTGGTGCTTTCCGTCCGGCCTTCAGAAGGATTTGGAGCATGATCTGGTGTGTTGAGGATGACGCGGGTATCCGCGAGATAGAGCTTTATATACTCAGGGCAGCCGGCTTCAAGGTACGGGCTTTTGTTGACGGAACTTCCTTCTGGAATGCATTGAAAGAAGAAAAGCCTGAACTCGTCCTGCTTGACGTTATGCTTCCTGGCCTTGACGGCATGGAGCTTCTGCGCCGTCTTCGCAACCATCCGGCATACAGATCCATTCCCGTCATCATGGCTACCGCCAAGGGAAATGAGGCAGACAGGCTCCACGGGTTCGATTTTGGTGCCGACGACTATCTCGTCAAACCCTTCAGTATGATGGAGATGGTAGCTCGCGTGAAAGCCGTCCTCAAGCGATGCGCTCCCTCCAAACAAGAGCTTGGTTTCGCCGGGCTGACCCTTGATGCTGGAAGCCACAAAGTGTGTCTCGCGGGGGAGCGTTTGCCCCTCACCCATAAGGAATTCAAACTGCTGGAGTTCCTCCTTGCCCATCCTGGAACGGCGTTCAGTCGGGAACAGTTGCTGACCGAGGTTTGGGGGCAGGACTATTACAGCGAGACCCGTACCGTGGATATGCACATCCGTACCCTGCGGCAGAAGCTCGGCTCATGGGGCGAATGTATAGAAACAGTACGCGGTGTCGGCTATCGACTGGAGAAATTGGCATGATCCACAGAATCTTCCGCTCTATCCTGAGCGCGACAGTAGTTACCTTACTGGCTTGCCTTGTCATCATAACAGGCATTCTTTACCGACACAGTACCGAGGAGCAGCATACACAGCTGGGGAATCAGCTCATCCTTGCGGTCTCCGCCGTAGAAAAAAACGGCCATGCCTATCTTGATTCGCTAAAGCTGCAGGATACTCGCGTTACATGGATAGCCGCCGATGGTACGGTAGTCTTTGACTCAGAAGCTGATGCTTCCACCATGGAAAATCATGCGAACCGCGAAGAGGTGAAGCAGGCCCTGTCTTCGGGGGCGGGCATGAGTTACCGCCAGTCCGCTACCCTTCTTGAAGAAACCTTGTATCTTGCCCGTCAGTTGAAAGACGGAAGTGTCCTTCGTATGTCCGTGACATCGGAGACAGCACTTTCTCTCGCTCTGGGCTTGATACAACCCATTATTCTGGTAGCTCTCATCGGTATGTTTTTTTCCGGCTTTCTGGCACGAAGTATGGCGCGGCGCATCGTGGAGCCATTCAACAGACTGGATCTCGATAGACCTATGGAAAATGATACCTATGAAGAACTTTCCCCCCTTCTGAAGCGAATCAGTCACCAGCACAGACAAATCGAGCAACAACTTGCAGAATTGACCTGCCGTACCGAAGAGTTTTCCCTCATTACGGAAGCCATGAAAGAAGGGCTTGTCCTTCTTGATGCCTCACGCTCAGTCTTGAGCATCAACCCTGCGGCACAGGCTTTTTTCTGTGTAGAAGGAGACTTTTTGGGGCGTGACATCCTGCTTATTGACCGGAGCCGCAAGCTTCAGGATGCGATACTTGAAGCGCAGGAGCATGGTCACAGCCAGAGCAGGATGATGCGTAACGGGCGAGAGTTCCAGCTCGATATTACCTGCATCAGCCGGGAGAAGCGCACGGAAGGTTTTGTTCTGCTGGCCTTTGATGTAACGGAACAGGCCGAGAATGAGCGTCGTCGTCGTGAATTCTCGGCTCATGTTTCCCATGAGCTGAAAACGCCACTCCAGACCATCATCGGTAGTGCGGAGCTGCTCGAACATGGCCTTGTCACTCAGGAAGACCTGGTACGTTTTGCAGGAAATATACGCCGTGAAGGGTTGAGACTTGTGGCACTCATAGATGACATCATCCACTTGTCCCGTCTTGAGGAAGGTATGGATCTTCCTGCCACGACTTTTGATGCCAAGGATGTTCTTTCCGAAGTTGCACTGGATTTCCACGATGCTGCGGCTTCACGCGGTATTGCACTGCACGTTGATGGGGAATCGGTCAGATTGCACAGTGTTCGTCCTCTGCTGAAAGAAATCGTAAGTAACCTCTGTGATAATGCTATCAGATATAATGTGGAAAACGGTACTGTCAGCATGATGCTGCTGGAACGTGACGGTCGATTAGTAATTTCAGTAGCTGACAGCGGCATCGGTATTCCGCAGGATGAACAGGAGCGTATCTTTGAGCGATTCTATCGTGTGGATAAGAGCCACTCCCGCTCTACGGGAGGAACTGGTCTCGGCCTATCCATCGTGAAGCACGCTGCACAGCGTATCGGTGCGGAAATAAGTGTAAAAAGCTCGCCAGGCAGCGGTAGCGTATTCTCCGTAAACATTCCCCGTAGTGACTTGCCCTAACTTCCTCGCTGTATAGGTGTGACAAGCATCCAACCACGTCCAGCAAAATTTTTTTGAATCTTTTTATTTTGTGGGTATTTTTGCGGGTATTCAGCAGAAATACCCATTTTTTATCCTTATATTTCAATATGTTACATGATAGCGAAAAGCCCGGATGTGGCAATGTATAGAGTACAAATCGGCAGCCATTGAGCAATTCAGAAAAGGTGATTTGCTCCAGCGCGTCATAGATGATGTGTCTTCTGAAGCCGCCAATGCGGCGGAAATGAAAGCCGCAGCTTCCGGCAATCCTCTTATCCTCATGCAGGTGCAGTTGGCAAGTGATTTACGCAAGCTGGAGGCTCTGTATTCACAGCATCAGCGCGGTCAGCACAGGATGCGGGATCGTCTCAAATACCTTGCGTCCGCTGAATCGCGGCTTGCCAAGGTGGAAGCGGACTATGCCGAAAGTATCCGGCTCCGGGACGCCAACACGCGCACAATGACGGAAAAGGGCAAAGAGAAAATTCTGGTGGAGCTGGCGCATGAGGGAAAAGTGTTGGGAGACAAGGACGGCGAGAAGATGCGGGATATTCTGGTAGGCGGCATCAAGGAAGTCACCAGAAATTCCAGCGCGAAGGTTCTCTTTGGGACGTATCGCGGCTTCAAAATGACCATTGTCAGAAGCATGGGGCTTGCCTCTCAAGACGGCTTCCGCATCCTTCTCCAGGGCGCGGGCGATCGGCAATTCCAGCCCGACAATCTGCGGTACAGCTTTGACGACAAGCTCAGTCTGTCCGGTCTGTTTCAGCGCGTGGACAACTTTCTCGGCAAGGGTCTGGATGAGGCCGTCGCCAGGCAGCGTGAGAATGTCCGGCAGGAGATCGCCGAAATGGAAACCGTCAAGGCGGCTCTCGGCAAGGAGTTTCCCCAGCAGGAGGAATTGAACCTGACACGGGAAAACCATTCCGCTGTCATGCGCGAATTGCAGCGGATGCAGGACGACGCCAACTATGTCTCCACCTGGACGCCGAAAACCTCTCTTGCCGATGGACAGACGACAGCGGAAGCTCCACAGCCACAGGAGGACAGTGCTGCTGCCGAATCTCCCGCCAAACAGCCGGAGAAACAGTATTACAAGCTGAAATATGGCGAAGGCGAAGGCCGAACGGAATACCTCGTCACCAATCAGCACAACGGCCAAACATTGAAAAACGGGTATATTCTGCACCGCACCTATTTCAGCGAGCACGTCGGTTCACTCGGACAGGGGATGTATGAAGACGGCCAATGGCACAGCTCATCCAGCGTCCCGCGTGGCGTCTATCTCAAAAAATTCGAGTCGGCGGAAGAAGCCCTGGGCATCGCCCGCCAGGACGCCGCGCGGCGCGGACTCAAGGAAACGCCGCCTGCCGAAGCTGCCGCGCCGGTATCGACGCTGAATGGCGAAACCTTCCGTGACCGGCTTGCCGACGCCGGTTTCCATCCTACCGGCAGTGATTTTTACGGCAAGAATGAACATTCCAAAACAATGGATGCGGGCGATGGCGGCATCTTCCAGATGCGGATTTTTCAAACCGCCGACAATCAGACAGGTCTGCATGTTCAGTATGAAAAGTACAACATGATTGACGGATCACGCACGGTCAACGCTCAATTCGGCACGCTGGACGAGGCGCTGGAGTTTGTCGGCGCTTATCAAACACCTGCGGAACGCCCGGCTGCTCCCATGCCGGAAGAAACGCATGTGCGCGGCATGGTGTTTTCCTCTCGGCCGCGAATGCGGTAAGAATCTCCCGCCGGTCATACCAGGCGGGGCAACGGCGAACAAAGACATTTGTCAATTCAACCAATACAACAAGGAGTTCATATGTCCGGTTTCCTGTCTTCAAGCACAGCTCTGACAATCTGCAAGGCCGATTCCGCTGCCTCGCTTGGCCTGGACGCCTTGCGGCAACACGCCTTCACTGCCGAAATCGACGCGGACGGCAGGCGCTTGGGCTGGGTGGACCTTGGCGATCCGCTGGATACTGACGGTTTTGAGCTGGCCTCCGTGGATGCCCGTTTCATGGGCTTTTCCTTCCGGCTGGACACGCGCAAGGCGTCCGGGGCTGTCATCCGGCTTCAGCTTGCCGAAGCCGTGCGGGAGGAAATCGCTTCCGGCAAAAAGGTGGGCGGCAAGCGCAAGAAGGAACTGAAGGAAGCCATTACCGCCAGGCTGACGGCCAGGGCGGAATTTGTGCCATCCATCATTGATTGCATATGGGATGCGGAAAAGGGACGCCTGCTTGTTGGTTCGGCCTCGGCCAAGGCGGTTCAGCCGGTGCTGGAGCTGTTCAAGACCACGTTCGGCATGGATGTTACCCCCCTCACGCCTGCGGGAGATATGCCGAAGCTCTTTGCCGCCATCCTGCGCGGGGAAGGCTATCCGTGCGAAGGCTACACCCTGCATCCGATGGGTTCCGCCAGCCTGGCCGCGTCCGAACAGGCCGAGGAAAAAGCCGCCGTTGCCGTGCAGAACAGCCTGAATGCCGTGGCTCAGGCGCTTGAGGAAGGCATGGCAATCCAGAAATTGCACCTGGTAGCCACCTCAGACGCCGATCCCGACCGGCAACTGGAGTTCACGCTGGATGCCGGGCTGGCTGTGTCTGGCCTGAAACTGCCCAGGGCGGAGAAAGGAATGGATGAGGATGCGACATTCCTCGTGAATGCCGATGTCTGCGCCGCTGTGGCGGATATGGTGGAGGGGGTGGGTTTGGCGTAGTGTAACCGGGCAGAACGGCAGGCCTATTCAAAACTTGTCTGCCGTTCCTTCCCCATCACTGGAGAATGAACAACTTCCCGCTTGACGATCTCAAAACCTTCTGCATATATAGACAAAAAGACATTTATTCACTTGACAGGCGCACCGCCACGATTTAATCTTGGTTTTAACAGTCCGCGCTGCGCCTAGCCTTTTCTCCTCAGTGAGAAAAGTGATGCGAATGACAGCGCGGCTTTTTTATATGCAATATTCTCTCCCCGCCCTTTCTCCGGCAGATCTGATTGAGCGTTGGCGCTCACAAGGTTTATTTATTCCCGACATATCCCACGCTCAGCGCCAAATCAAAACTGTTGGCTACCACCGGTTGAATCGTTACGCACGCTTTTTGCGGGATCAACAGGGAAATTTCAGGACAGGGATTACCTACGAAGATCTCTGGGCTATCTATGTTTTTGATCGCAGGTTGCGCTTACTCTCTTTGGATGCCATAGAGCGCATAGAAGTAGCGGTCAGAACCGTGATGTCAGATTTACTTAGCCAACGACATGGCCCACATTGGTTCATGGATACTCAAATATTCAAAACTGCATCTTATGCAGCTACTTTTCAAGATATTATTGCGGATGAAATACGCAAGAATAATCCACGATACCAATCCCATGAAGTATCATTGTACTATAAAAATTATACATTACCACCTTTTCCACCTTCATGGATCGTTATGGAGCATCTTTCGATGGGAGAATGGTGCAAGGCTCTTCCCATGCTTGTTCGCATAGAGCAAAAGATTATCGGTTTGGAATTTGGACTTCCCGCCAATCTTATGACTTCATGGATTTCTTCACTTGCTCTATTGCGTAATGTATGCGCTCATCATGGGATGATATGGCATCGCAGAAATACACGACGCCCAGAATTGCAAAAAAATCCGCCTCGCTTTTGTCCTGATTTTTCAGCCGATTCTGGAAATTATTATGCTTCAGCATGTATTATGCAATATTTTCTCAAAAAAATCGCCCCTGCTTCATCATGGACTTCTCGACTGAAAGCACTTTTTGATGAGTTCCCCCCCAAGTTTGCCCAAGACTTAGGTTTCTCTCGGCATTGGGAACAGGATAGTTTTTGGGGAATCAGTTGAGCCAGTCATAAACCTTATCGCATCCTCAGCTGCGGCCGCCACTTTTTTTTGCAACCTCAACCCTTCTCCACAAATCCCGATACCGCTCATTTCTTACCAAATCCCTGTCTCCTGCCGAGCCGAAGGCGTAATCCGCCGTTCTTTCGGCGTACCGCTGCCAAGTGCGCCCGCCCTGTGAATTTCGGATAGTCGGGGCGCAGGCACGTATGGTTTCTTCCACAGCCTCCCGGCTATGGCCGTTGGAGCGTAGCCGCAGGGCGATCCTCGCGTCCACGCTGGAGTAATCCTCAATGCTCAGATGCCTGCGGACGTTCTCCAAGTGGGCGTAAGATGGTAAGACAGAGAGTGGGAAGACAGATAGGGCGGGAGCTGTCTCTTGCCTACCTGCACAGCTTCATCCACCCTGGCGCCCGGCACCGCACTATTTCCCCACATGTATCCAAAACTTTTGTAACATATTGCTTTTTATTAGTATTATTGCATATCAAATCAAACTTGATCAGCTCAAGTGAACAAATCTACCCCTTGCATAACCTGTTGTTTTAATTGAGTGACAAGTTTGTCCATAGTTGATTCTATATCTATTTCATATAGATAGATATATAAAACGGAAATTCAGAGAAAAACCAACGGACAAATTTGTCCCTTGCGATTTTCAATATATTTCCATATGATAGAGTAAAAATTTTTTCCTGCCTCAAAATCGGTGGACAAACTTGTCCAAGATTGCTGTTTTTATTTCTTCTAACCTGCTGAAATAACTATATACAATATTGGCATGATTATTGCTTATAGATGCTGAAGTTATTTCATTCACCTTTTAACACAGGAGCATCTACCATGCCCGTACCCGCATACCTTTCCGTCACCGGAGAACACCAGGGACTCATCACCGCCGGGAACTTTACCGAATCCTCTGTCGGGAACATCTATCAGGAGGGCCATGAGGATGAATGCCTCGTTGAGGCGTTTACCCATACCATCATGCTGCCCCGCGATCCCCAGTCAGGCCAGCCCTCCGGCCAGCGTGTGCACAAGGCGCTCAAAATCACCAAGGTCATCGACAAATCCTCCCCTCTGCTGTTCCGCGCTCTGACCGCAGGAGAACGCCTGCCCAAGGTGGAAATGAAGTTCTACCGCACGTCCTCCGCCGGAACGATGGAGCACTATTTCACCATCACCCTGGAAGATGCCATTATTGTGGATATTACTTCCTATATGCCCAACTGCCAGGACCCTTCGCAGGAATGCTTCACGCATCTTGAGGACGTCTCTTTCACGTATCGGAAGATCACCAAGACCCATGAAATCGCCAGCACGTCGGAAAGCGACGACTGGCGCGCCATGTCTACCCAGGCGTAGCGCACTTGCGGGAGCGCGCCTTGTGAGTCCGGGCGCGCTCCCGTTTTGCCGGGAAGGACTTGGAATCCTGAGCCGAGAAACGGGAGAGCTGTATGCCGTCACCTGGTGCCAACACGACATGGTTTGAGTTTAGTGTTTCCGGCGGCCCGGAATTCTCCGTGTATTCCTTTTCCGGCGTGGAAGGGGTCAGCAGTCCTTATGCGTTTGAAATTGAGCTGGTAAGCCCATATGCCGGTGAAAGTCTCATTGAACTCATAGGCAGAGAGGCATGTCTGACCATTGCGGATCGTTCCGGTGTCTCCCGACCCGTTCACGGGGCCTCATAGAGGAGATGGAACAAGTTCATACCGGCAATTTCCGCACTCATTATCGCTGCACCCTTGTGCCGCGGTTCCGGTTTCTCGGCGCGCGTCGCAACCATCGCATTTTCCAGCATAAATCCGTCATTGATATTATTTCCCTGATACTGCGGGAACAGAATTTCTCCGCCGAAGCCTTTTCCTTCAAGTGTTTTTCCATCTATAAGCCGCGTGAATACTGCGTGCAATATGGTGAATCCGATCTGCATTTCATCTCGCGCCTGTGTGAGG
>OFGB01002130.1_pt1 | contig 11035 bp, 8 predicted proteins | sample 1521491 | NCBI WGS metagenome assembly OFGB01 (sample SAMEA3504095, study PRJEB24116) | mouse gut metagenome | biome: mouse gut; feature: mouse-associated habitat; material: faeces | place: Denmark | collected 2011
TTATCGGAAGATATTGACAAAAATGTGAAAGAGTGGATTAATAGTACTGTGGCTTAAATTTATAACAGAAGAGGATATTTTGCCTGTGCCATTTTATTTTGATTATTTGATTAATTTAAAAAGGAGTAGGGAACATTATGGAAGCGTTATTTTTTTCAGAAAACAGAAGAACATTTACGGAACAGATGGAGCCTGGGGAGCTGGCGGTTTTCTTAAGCGGCGAACTGCTGAGAAAATCTGCGGACGACGACTATCCGTTTCATGCGAATCGGAACTTTATCTATCTGACGGGGATCGAGCAGAGGGACAGCATCCTGATGCTGTATAAGGGAGACGGCGAGACGGTGGAGAAACTCTTTATCCTGGCGCCGGATGCTTATGCAGAGCGTTGGAACGGCGCTCGGATCAAACCCGACGAGGCGGAGCGAAGATCCGGTATCGTGGATATTGCGTACTTTGGCGAGTGGCAGGCATATCTTGCGGAAATGGTTCGTAAACATGATATTCGTTCGATTTATCTGGATATAGATCATCAGAAAGGACGTAGAAACTGGAACGGCGCGGATTGGATGAAGCAATATATAGAGACAGGATACCCGGAGGCGGAGATTAAGAACTCCCTTCCAATCCTGAAGAAGATGCGCCTGATAAAGAAACCTTGTGAGATTGAAGCCTTAGAGCAGGCAGAGCGCATTACGAAAGCCGGTATTGTGGCTATGATGGAGTCTTCGAAGCCGGGAATGTATGAGTATCAGTATAAGGCAGAGTATGATTATGCTTTGGCGCAGCATGGAGTTCTGGAACCTGGATTTGCGTCTATTATAAGCGCCGGGAAGAATAACTTCTGTATTCACTATGACAGCTACAGAGGGCAGGCGCAGGACGGCGATATGGTGCTGAACGACGTGGGGGTGCGTTGGGATTATATGGTGTCGGATGTGTCCAGGGGATGGCCGTGTAACGGAAGATATACGGATCGTCAGAGGCTGCTGTATGAGTGCGCGTACCGGACGTCACAGCATATGTTCGGACTCTTGAAGCCGGGAATACCTATGATGGATGTAGATAAGATGATCCGGGAATATAATTTCAAACAATTGAAGGAAGCCGGAGTGTGTGATTCATATGATGAGATCGGAACCTATATGTGGCACGGCGGCGCTCACCATATAGGGTTCGACGTACATGATATGGTATCGGCGAGAGATGCGGTAACGGCGCCGGGCATGGTATTCTGCGTAGACGTAGGGATCTATCATGAAGAGTGGGGTATAGGTTTTCGTCTGGAAGATAACTGTCTGATCACGGAGGAGGGATGCCGGAATCTGTCGGCAGATATCCCAAGGACGATAGAAGAGATCGAGGCAGTGATGAGATAGTTAATGAAGGTATTGTCTGAACGTGATGAAAGGAAGGAATAAGATGCCTGGAACTTTGTATTTGTGCGCGACGCCAATAGGAAATCTGGAAGATATGACGATGAGATGTATCCGTGTCTTGAAAGAAGCGGATCTGATCGCTGCGGAGGATACCCGCAACAGTATCAAGCTTCTGAATCATTTTGACATTAAGACGCCTATGACCAGCTATCATGAGTACAATAAGGCGGGGAAGGGACTGAAGATTGTGGAGCGCCTTAAGGCGGGCGAGGATATCGCGCTGATCACTGACGCGGGGACGCCCGGCATCTCTGATCCCGGAGAAGATCTGGTAAGAATGTGCAGAGAAGAAGGGATTCCGGTGACGGCGGTCCCCGGAGCGGCTGCCTGTATCACGGCGCTTACCGTGTCCGGGCTGCCTACCAGGAGATTTGTGTTCGAGGCATTTCTTCCTGCGGATAAGAAGGAACGGGGGATGGTTCTTGGAGAGATGGAGAACGAGACCCGGACGATGGTGGTCTATGAAGCTCCCCACAGGCTGACGCGTACTTTGAAACTTCTTAAAGAGACTCTTGGTAACCGCCGTATCAGTATATGCAGAGAATTGACGAAGAAGCATGAAGAAGTCTTCTCTACAACGTTCGAAGAAGCGGTTTCGTATTATGAGAGACAGGAACCCCGGGGAGAGTGTGTGATCGTCATAGAGGGAAAGAGCCGGGAAGAGCTGGAAGCAGACAGCCGTGCCAGATGGGAAGAGCTGAGCGTCGAAGAACATATGGAGTATTATACGGGGGCCGGGATGGATAAGAAAGACGCTATGAAGCAGGTCGCCAAAGACCGGGGAGTCGGGAAGAGGGAGATCTATCAGGCGCTGCTTTAGATGCTCTTGGTCAAGTTGTATAAAATTTTTGAAAAAAATTGTTCAACTTGGGTATACCCGAAATTAGAGTTTTTCTATATACTTTTAAACAGAGCAAGGCGGTATCAGAGATACAAAATATTTTTCAAATGGAGGAAGTTTAAAATGGCAAGTTTATCATTAAAGCACATCAATAAGAAATATCCAAATGGATTTGAAGCTGTTAAAGATTTCAATCTTGAGATTGAAGATAAAGAGTTCGTTATCTTCGTAGGACCTTCAGGATGTGGTAAATCAACGACGCTTCGTATGGTTGCAGGTCTGGAAGACATCTCTTCCGGTGAGTTATGGATCGGCGACAAGCTGGTTAACGATGTAGAGCCTAAAGACAGAGACATTGCGATGGTATTCCAGAACTATGCTCTGTATCCACATATGACAGTATATGACAACATGGCGTTTGGTCTTAAGTTAAGAAAGGTTCCGAAGGATGAGATCGACAAGATGGTTCGTGAAGCCGCTAAGATTCTTGACCTGGAAGCTCTGTTAGACCGTAAGCCGAAGGCTCTTTCCGGTGGTCAGAGACAGCGTGTTGCTATGGGACGTGCGATTGTTCGTAATCCAAAGGTATTCCTTATGGATGAGCCTCTTTCCAACTTGGACGCTAAGCTGCGTGGACAGATGCGTATTGAGATCTCCAAGCTGCATCAGAGACTGGGCACGACAATCATCTACGTAACACATGACCAGACAGAGGCTATGACTCTTGGTACAAGAATCGTAGTTATGAGCGCTGGTATTGTTCAGCAGGTAGATACTCCTCAGACATTGTATGATCGTCCGTGCAACCTGTTCGTAGCAGGATTCATCGGATCACCACAGATGAACTTTGTAGACGCTAAGTGTAAAGTTGAAGGTAAGAAAGTATTCTTACAGGCAGGACCTGCATCTATCGAGCTTCCGGAAGCTAAGGCTAAGAAGCTGATCGACGGCGGATACAGCGGAAAGACTGTTGTTCTCGGCGTTCGTCCAGAGGATGTACATGATGAGCCTGAATTCCTTGCTAAGTCTCCGAACACGATCATCGAAGCTACGATCCGTGTATACGAGATGCTTGGTGCAGAAGTTTACTTACACTTCGATTATGAAGGCGCTACTATGACGGCAAGAGTTGATCCTAGAACATCTGCAAGAAGCGGAAGCACAGTTAAATTTGCTCTGGATGCTGACAGAATTCACGTATTCGATAAAGAGACAGAGAACACAATTACAAACTAGTATTATAATGCAGTTAATGCGATACAGGGCCGGACACGTTTTAGTGTCCGGCTTTCTCAATTTATTTTGTATAGCTTTTTAATATGGATTTTTAAATATAACTTTTTCTTGTATATGGAGTTTATCCTGTGATAAAATGATACATGTATGTTACCAAACAAGGAGGATGTTCTATGTTATCGAACCAGATACTACATAAAGCAGTACAGGATATTAAGAGAATCACCGGATTGGAATGTGCAATATGGGATATCAAAGGGATCTGTCTGGTCATGACGAACGAGAGGATGACAGGTCTTGAATCGGAAGTTATAAAGTTCTGTAAGGCTGCGCCGTATACTGCGGCGGAAGATACGTTCTTTCGTATCAGGAAAGACGTGGGGATGTTTCTTGTATGTGAAGAAGAAGATCCTTGTTACAGCCTCGTGTTGAAAGGCCAGTGCGCGCAGATGGAGATGGCGGGACGGCTTGGAGTCAGCCAGCTTCAGAATCTTCTCTTTGCGTACAAAGAGAAGATGGACAAGAATCGTTTTATCCAGAATCTGATTCTTGACAATATGCTGTTGGTAGACGTCTATAATCAGGCGAAGAAGATGAAGATACCAATTGAACTAAAGAGAGTGGTATTCTTAGTAGAGGCAAAGAATGAAGTTGAGAATGTGATTCTTGATACGTTAAAAGGACTGTATGCCACCGGCACGAGGGATTTTGTGACGGCTGTGGACGAGAAACATGTGATCCTTGTAAGAGCGCTGCAGACTACGGATGATTATCTGCAGTTGGAGCAGTTCGCAAGAGAATTGGTTGACACATTGAATATGGAGGCCATGGTCAGCGTAAGAATCGCGTACGGGACGATTATTGAGGAGTTAAAGGATGTGTCCAAGTCTTACAAAGAGGCGGACATGGCTTTGGAAGTGGGACGAGTGTTCTATGTGGACAGGAGTATTCTGGCCTATAATGAGCTTGGAATCGGGCGGCTGATTCATCAACTGCCGTCGTCGCTGTGCGAGATGTTCCTGAATGAAGTGTTCGCGGGAAATACAGACACTCAGTTTGAAGATGAGGAGCTGATCACGGTATATACTTTCTTCAACAATAACCTGAATATTTCCGAGACGGCAAGACAGCTTTATGTACACAGGAATACGCTGGTGTACCGGCTGGAAAAGATTCAGAAGAAGACAGGGCTTGATGTCCGTGTGTTTGAAGATGCGCTGACCTTTAAGATTGCGATGATGGTGTCCGACCATATGAAATATATACATTAGAGTAATTTAAGCAGTGCAGACATGATACAGGAGGAGATGGAAAAGATGATAAGATTATACGATAAAGGAGTCTATCTGCTGAATGGAACAGAGATAGCGGAAGACATAGAAGAGGTAAGAGCAAAGACTGGGAAAGAGATACAACAGAGTGAAGCGGCAAAGGGGACGATGGCATACAGGATTCTGGAGGCTCACAATACGTCCGGAAATATGGAACGGCTGCAGATCAAGTTTGATAAACTGACGTCTCATGATATTACATTCGTGGGGATTATTCAGACAGCCAGGGCGTCCGGGCTTGAGCGGTTTCCGATTCCGTATGTGCTGACGAATTGCCATAATTCTTTGTGCGCGGTCGGCGGGACAATCAATGAGGATGATCATATGTTCGGACTGACCTGTGCGAAGAAATACGGCGGGGTCTATGTACCGCCTCATCAGGCTGTCATTCATCAGTATGCAAGGGAGATGCTTGCGGGCGGCGGAAAGATGATTCTTGGCTCCGACAGCCATACCCGCTACGGCGCGTTGGGAACGATGGCGATGGGCGAAGGAGGACCGGAGCTTGTAAAACAGCTGCTGAATAAGACTTATGATATTAAGATGCCGGGCGTGACGGCCATCTATCTGGACGGCGAGCCGATGAAAGGCGTCGGTCCCCAGGATGTGGCGCTTGCAATCATCGGCGCTACTTTCGGAAATGGTTATGTAAATAATAAGGTAATGGAATTCGTTGGCCCGGGAGTGGAGAAGCTAAGCGCGGACTTCCGTATCGGCGTCGACGTTATGACGACGGAGACTACCTGTCTGTCATCTATCTGGAAGACGGATGAGAAGATCCGGGAATTCTATGAGAACCATGGAAGGGAAGAGGATTATAAGGAACTGAATCCGGAGGCCGCGGCATATTACGACGGTATGGTCTACGTGAACTTAAGCGAGATCAAGCCGATGATCGCGATGCCGTTCCACCCGTCTAATGTGTATACGATTGATGAGGTAAATGCTAACCTGAAAGACGTACTTCACGACGTAGAGCGGAAGGCATTGGTCAGCCTCGACGGTGCGGTGGATTATACGCTGCAGGATAAGATCGTGGACGGAAAGCTCTACGTGGAGCAGGGGATCATCGCCGGATGCGCAGGCGGCGGATTCGAGAATATCTGTGCGGCGGCGGACATCATCCGAGGGAAATATATTGGCTCTGACGAATTTACATTCAGCGTTTATCCGGCCAGTACCCCAATCTATATGGAATTAGTCAAGAACGGCGCGGTTGCGGATCTGATGCAGGCCGGTACTATCGTGAAGACGGCGTTCTGCGGACCGTGCTTTGGCGCGGGAGATACTCCGGCGAACAACGCGTTCTCTATCCGCCACTCTACGAGGAACTTCCCGAACCGTGAAGGTTCCAAGCTGCAGAGCGGTCAGATCGCGTCGGTGGCGCTGATGGATGCCCGTTCTATTGCGGCGACCGCGGCGAATAAAGGATTCCTGACGCCGGCGACAGATATGGATGTGGAATATAAAGGAAGGAAATATCATTTCGATCAGAATATCTATGCAAATCGTGTATTTGACAGCAAAGGAGCGGCAGATCCGTCGGTTGAGATCAAGTTCGGGCCGAATATCAAAGATTGGCCGGCGATGGCGGCGCTTCCTGAGAACCTGCTTCTGAAGGTGGTGTCTGAGATTCATGATCCGGTTACCACGACGGATGAGCTGATTCCCTCCGGGGAAACTTCTTCTTATCGTTCCAACCCGCTGGGGCTTGCCGAATTTGCTTTATCCAGAAAAGATCCGGCTTATGTAGGACGTGCAAAGGAGGTACAGAAGGCAGAGAAAGCTATTGAAGCAGGAGAATGTCCGGCAGAGGCGCTGGAGGAATTGAAACCGGTTATGAATAAGATTCATGAGACGTATCCTGAGATTGACCGTACGAACCTTGGAGTCGGAAGCGCCATATTCGCTGTGAAGCCGGGGGATGGTTCGGCAAGGGAACAGGCGGCGTCCTGCCAGAAAGTACTTGGCGGATGGGCGAATATCGCCAACGAATACGCGACAAAGAGATACCGTTCAAACCTGATCAATTGGGGAATGCTTCCGTTTATTACAGAAGAAAATCACGAGGCTTTGAGTTTCCGAAACGGAGATTATATATTTGTTCCGGAGATCAGAAAGGTGATCGGCGAAAAGGAATCAGAGGCGAAAGCATATTTAATCGGGGCAGGAGAAGAGTGGAAAGAGATCGTGCTGCGATTGGGAGATCTGACGGATGTAGAGCGGGAGATCATCCTGAAGGGATGTCTGATTAATTATTATAGAGGTTAGCGCGGTATCGGACAGGGAAGATCCGCAGATTATAAAAATAAATTAAGGACAAATTTCGGGGAGAATGCAACAGTTCTCCCTTTTTTTGACTCTAATATATACGGAGGTGAGACGATGAGGTGCGACGCAAAGATATTTGCACAGATGTATGAAGCGGTGTATACAGATCTCTACCGCTTTGCACTGTGTATGATGAAGAATCAGCAGGAGGCGGAAGATGCAGTTAGCGAGGCGGTAGTCGCCGCGTATGAGAATATCGGGAAGCTTAAAAAGGAGGAAGCGTTCAAAAGCTGGATATTCACAATTTTATCCAATGTCTGCAGGAAAAGGCTTAAAAAAGCGGCAAAAGAACAGGAGCATTCACCGGGGGATGTATATTCCCGGATTCCGTCGCAAGAGATGGATCTTGGAATTGCAGTGGATGTGAGGAAGGCATTCTTTCTATTGGAAGAGGAGGAACAGATGATAGTAGGGCTGTCTGTCTTCGGCGGATATAACAGCCAGGAGATCGGCGAGAGTCTGAAAATGAATCCAAATACGGTGCGTTCAAAGAGAAGCCGTGCGCTTCAGAAGATGGAATGTGTATTGAGATGAGTCAAAGGAGGCGGTTGTATGGATAGAAGAGAACTAGACGTGCTTGACAGGCTAAGGGAGAAGACGGCGGACGTGGAGGCGCCGGAGAAGCTTAGGCCGGAGAATATCTGTCAGATGTTAGAAGAGAAGGAACAAGGACCGGAACGCGTTCAGAAAATAAAAAAGCGTACGTGGAAAGCCGGCGTTCTGGCTGCGGCCTGCGTGGCGGTTGTGTCGCTGGCCATATGGAAGATGCCGGGTGAGAACCAATATCTTCCGGATTCGGAAGTCGGGAGATCGTCTGCCGGAAGGAATGGGGATCAGTCAGGAGGGAATAAGGCATACGGAAAGGATTCGGAGAATACGGATAACGGCGGCGGGGAAGAGATTGCCTGTGCGGAGGATTATTCTCAGGTATATGATTATATCAAAGCGTATGAGGAATCCATGAAGCAGGCATCCGATTATATGAAAACGGAAACTTATGAAGAAGATTTATTTGCAGGGGGGGCTAAGAGCAGTAATGCGGACAGAAGCACAGCGTCTGCGGAGACGGCGGACGCCGGGGAAGCCGAATATATCGCGGAAATGGGAGCTGCAGACGGTGCGTCCGGTGAGTATTCGGAGACGAATGTCCGCCAGGAGGGCGTGGATGAAGCGGATATAGTCAAGACGGACGGACGGTATCTGTATGTGCTGGAAGATAATAGTAGAGAGATTGCCGTGATCGACACCCAGGGACAGAAGATGGAGAAGGCAGCTTCAATTAGTTTGGAAGACAGGGGGGATGACTGCCGTATCTATGAGTTCTATGTGATGCCGGATCAGAAAAAACTGGCATTGATATGCGGCAGTATGGAGTCCCATTTCATGCTGGAGCGGTATCCGGGTTACATGGGGTCGGGAGCCCAGGAGATAACGACGGTAATCACTTATGATATTCAGGATCCGAGTCATCCGACGGAAGAAGGAGAAGTAAGCCAGAGCGGAAATTATAATTCGTCACGGATGGCGGACGGTTACTTGTATCTGTTCAGTGATTGGGGAATTAGTATCATGGATCATATGGAACCCAGAGATTATATACCTATGGTTAATGGGGAAAGTATGAAGGCGGAGAATATCTGTCTGCCTCCCGGCCGGGAAGCGTCCCGTTATGAGATCGTTACGGCAATAGATCTTAAGAAACCGAAGGAAGTGAAGGATAGTATAGCGTTATTCACCAAAGGCGGGCAGATCTATGTGAGCAATGAAAATATCTATTATTATGAAGAGGAATGGAAATACAGCGACGCTGTGAGCGATTGTGTTACTACAGTCCGGAAAGTTGCGTATAAGGACGGAGAACTGAAAGCAAAGATTCAGGGAGAATTCAATGGTTATCTGAACGATTCGTTTTCAATAGACGAATACAAAGGAAATCTTCGCGTAGTGACGACAGAAGGCGAGACGAATTCGGTGTATGTCCTGGATAAGAATCTGAAGAAGATCGGTTCTATCAAAGACCTGGCGGAAGACGAGAGAGTTTATTCCGCGAGATTTATGGGAGAAGTGGGATATTTCGTGACATTCCGTGAGACGGATCCTCTGTTCAGTGTAGATCTGTCTGATCCGAAGAATCCGAAGATCGTCGGCGAACTTAAGATACCGGGATTCTCAGATTATCTTCATTTCTATGGAGAAAACAGACTGCTTGGCATTGGTATGAACGTAGATGAAGGCACCCAGATCACGGAAGGAGTGAAGCTCTCCATGTTTGATATCTCGGACAAGACGGACGTAAAAGAGACGGATACCTATGTATTGGAGCATGTGTACAGCGCGGATGTCTCTTATGATTATAAGGCGGCGCTTATCGATCCTGCCCGGAATATTATAGGCTTTTCCGGATATAGCATGGGCGGAGAGAAGTATTTCCTGTTTGAATTCGATGAGGAAGAGGGATTTATCTGCAATATGGAAGAAGATATTAACGGAAACGGTATGAGCGGCACCAGGGGCGTTTATATCAAAGATACCCTGTATGTGGTGCAGGGCAATATCATCGAGGCATATGGATTGAAAGACTATAAGAAAGTGGGTGATTTGATTCTGTAAATAATTTTCACCTGTGCGGTCAGAACGTTAGTTTGAAGTACCTGCGCGCTGAAAATGAGTTTCTAAAAAGTAATGAAAGTCCGGAGACGTCATATCCCATGCACAAGGAAATGACGTCTCCGGACTTTCAGTTTCTTTCCTGAACCGAAGTTATCTGACCAGAGATATGCGGTCTTTTAAGACAGGTCCAAAGGTTACTGCGATGATGATCTTCGCCGTATCTCCTGGCAGATAAGGTAGAACGCCGATGGAAAGCGCGGCGGTAAAGGACATTTCCATCTGGAATGCCAGCCATGCCGTGCCGAAGATATAGGCGACGGCAGTTCCAAGGATCATTCCGGCGACGACCAGAAATCGTTTGTGAGCAAAGTGTTCTGCAAATATTCCTGCCAGTATAATCATGAAGATGAATCCGACCAAATAGCCGCCCGTAGGTCCTGCGAGTTTGGCGGGTCCGCCGGTGAATCCGGAGAAAACCGGAAGACCCACTGTTCCAAGCAGAAGATAGATAAGAAAACTGACGACGGCGCCTTTCCATCCAAGAATATAGATGCTGATCAGCAGGACCAGATTCGTAAGGGAGATGGGAACCGGGCTAATCGGGATTGGAATGGAGAAGGGCGCGAGGATACAGGTTATGGCGGTTGTCAGCGCGATTAAGACTAACCTTTGGTTTGATATTCTGTTGGCTGCGCCGTTTGTATTGGCAGTGTCGAGGGGTGTGATACGTTTCATGATGTTGAAGCAACTCCTTTCGATGGTCTGTGCAATACTTCTTTTGAAAATATTAGCGTATTTGCACGATTTTGGCAATAAAGTATTTGAAAATATTAATACATTGAATAATTAATAATTGTCATCTTCACATATCTGTTCTACCGATAACAGTTATTTAATTTTCGATGTACAGTGCACTAGAAAAAGTATAAAAGAAACGGCGACGATTGTCAACTATAATATAACATAGGTTAACATTTGGTTTGATCTGCAGTTTTCTAAATTGTATAAATTTTAAGAATAGAATATAAAAATCTGACAATTTAAGGCGAAATAATATATTATAATTTTTTTGCAAATAAAATCAAAAATAGTATTGACAAACAACAACTTTTTTTGAAATAAGTATTGACATATCAAAACTAATATGATATTATCAATACAAGTCAAATGACAGGCAAAAAAGTCTAGTCGAATAACTTACATAATAAAGTACTTTGATAATTCAATAAAGGCTTTACACCAAAATC
>OFGB01002134.1_pt1 | contig 11019 bp, 9 predicted proteins | sample 1521491 | NCBI WGS metagenome assembly OFGB01 (sample SAMEA3504095, study PRJEB24116) | mouse gut metagenome | biome: mouse gut; feature: mouse-associated habitat; material: faeces | place: Denmark | collected 2011
ATCGGCGATTTTTCGTTTTGGATCACCACGACTCACGTGTGCCTGGCCATCGTCATGGTGGTGCTTATTGTTTTTGCCATCGTGGCAAACCGTGTGATAAAAAAAGCGGATTACCGCAAAGCTCCCACCGGTTTCCTGAATGTATTGGAGATGCTGGTGGAGACGCTGGATAAGCTGATCCTTGACAATATGGGAAGAAAGCTGGCGCCGGTATTCAGAAATTATGTCAGCGCACTGTTTTTACTTATTCTTACCTGTAACTTGTCCGGCCTCTTCGGCCTCCGGCCGCCTACGGCGGATTACGGAGTAACGCTTCCGCTGGCACTGATCACCTTCTTTATGATCCAGTATCAGGGCTTCAAGTGGCAGAAGATGGGCAAGATCAAAGGATTGTTTGAACCATTCTTTCTGTTTTTGCCTGTGAATATCATCAGTGAGTTTGCCACGCCGATTTCTATGTCCCTTCGTCTGTTTGCCAATATCTTATCGGGAACGATGATGATGGCGCTGATCTATGGACTGATGCAGAAGATTGCGATCATCTGGCCGGCGGCACTGCATGCGTATCTGGATGTATTTTCCGGATGTCTTCAGGCATATGTATTTGCCATGCTGACGATGGTATTTATCTCCAATGCGGCCGGAGATGCGGCGCAGGAATAGACCATTCGACAGCACAAGTATATTTTTTACAGTAGTTTTTCAAAAAATCAAAATAAATTTAAGGAGGACTTTATTATGAATTTTTCAGGAGCAGATTTAATTAGTGCAGCTTCAGCAATCGGAGCAGGATTGGCAGTTATCGCAGGTATCGGACCTGGAGTTGGTCAGGGTATCGCAGCGGGTTATGGTGCAAATGCAGTAGGACGTAATCCAGGCGCAAAAGGTGATATCATGTCTACCATGCTTCTTGGCCAGGCGGTAGCCGAGACCACAGGTCTGTATGGTTTGGCGGTTGCCATGATCCTGTTGTTTGCAAACCCATTGATTTAAACACAGATTTGTGTGCAAGAAAAGAATGATGCACAGCTATCTGTGCAGGAAAGGTGAGAAGACATGGGTGATAAAATATTTGGACTTGACTCCCAGTTATTAGTGGACACGGGAATTACGTTGATCGCCATGTTGGTTTTGTTTATCCTGCTTTCCTATCTGCTGTTTAATCCGGCGAGGAAGCTGATTCAGAAACGAAAGGATTTTATCCAGGGGCAGCTGGAGGAGGCCGCGAAGGCGCAGTCTGATGCCAAAGAGATGAAGATCCAGTATGATGAGAAGCTTGCCCAGGTGGATGCGGAGACGGCAGAACTTCTTGCCGATGCGAGGCGCAAGGCTCTTGACAAGGAAAAAGAGATTGTGGAAAAGGCATCGGAGGAGGCACACCAGATCAAGGTGCGTGCCGAGAAGGAAGTAGAGCTTGAGAAGAATAAGGTTCGCGACGAGATGAAACAGGAAATGGTTCAGGTTGCATCTGCCATGGCAGGAAAATTCGTGGAAGCATCCATGAACAAGGATAAACAGGCGCAGCTCATTGACGAGACATTGAAGGAAATGGGTGATGAGACATGGCAAAGTTAGTTTCTAAGGTATACGGAGACGCTTTATTTTCACTGGCGCTGGAGGAAGACCGCCTGGATGAGATCTGGGATGAGGTGAAAGGACTCCAGACCGCACTGGAAGAGAATAAAGAGTTTATGGAAATTATGGCACATCCTGAGATGACGCAGGAGAAGAGCAGGGATCTGGTGGAAAGTGCTTTTCACGGCAAGCTGTCAGAGACCATGATGGGATTTCTTCAGATTCTTGTGAAGAAAGGGCGTTTTGGGGAAATCCTGCCTGTGCTGGATCATTTTCAGAGTGAGGCAAAGGAATATAAAAAGATTGGGGTTGTCTATGTGACGACGCCCACGGAGCTGACCCAGGGCCAGAGATCTAATGTGGAAGAGCGTCTGAGAGCGACTTCCGGATATGACAGCCTGGAGATGAATTATATTGTGGAGCCGAAACTACTGGGAGGCATCCGTATCCGCATTGGTGACAGGGTTGTGGACAACAGTATTCAGACGAAGTTAGAAGAGATGACTAGAAGCTTGGCGAAGGTCAGAGTCTGACTTCAAGGAAAGAAGGTGTTTGGTAAACATGAATTTAAGACCTGAAGAAATCAGTTCAGTGATCAAGGAAGAAATAAAAAAATATAGTACTGAGTTTGAAGTATCAGATGTGGGAACCGTAATTCAGGTAGCAGATGGAATTGCCCGTATTCATGGCCTGGAAAAGGCGATGCAGGGTGAACTTCTGGAATTTCCGAATGAGATCTACGGGATGGTGCTGAATCTGGAGGAAGATAACGTAGGTGCCGTTCTGTTGGGAGATACATCTAACATTAACGAGGGAGACACTGTAAAGACCACCGGACGCGTGGCGACGGTACCAGTTGGTGACGCCATGCTGGGACGTGTTGTCAACGCACTGGGACAGCCGATTGACGGCAAGGGACCGATCCACACGACCAAGGTCCGCCCGGTAGAGAGAGTGGCAAGTGGTGTTATTTCCCGTAAATCAGTAGATACACCGCTGCAGACAGGTATCAAGGCCATTGATTCCATGGTGCCTATCGGAAGAGGACAGCGAGAGCTGATCATCGGTGACCGTCAGACAGGAAAGACCGCCATCGCAGTGGATACGATCCTGAATCAGAAGGACCAGGATGTTCTGTGTATCTATGTGGCGATTGGACAGAAAGCTTCTACGGTGGCCAATATTGTGAAGACGTTAGAAGACAATGGAGCCATGGATTATACGACAGTTGTGGCATCTACTGCCAGTGAATTGGCTCCGCTCCAGTACATTGCCCCTTATGCGGGCTGTGCCATCGGTGAAGAGTGGATGGAAGCCGGAAAGGACGTGCTGATCGTTTATGACGATCTGACCAAACATGCAGCGGCTTATCGTACCCTTGCCCTGCTGCTCCGCCGTCCGCCGGGACGTGAGGCATATCCGGGAGATGTATTCTATCTGCACTCCAGACTGTTAGAGCGTGCGGCGAAGCTTTCAGATAAATTAGGTGGTGGTTCTCTCACTGCGCTGCCGATCATTGAGACCCAGGCAGGCGACGTATCCGCATACATTCCGACAAATGTAATATCCATTACAGACGGTCAGATCTATCTGGAGACGGAGATGTTCAATTCAGGATTCCGTCCTGCGGTAAATCCGGGACTCAGCGTGTCGAGAGTAGGTGGTTCGGCGCAGATCAAGGCGATGAAAAAGATTGCCGGACCGATTCGTATCGAGCTTGCACAGTACCGTGAGCTGGCGGCGTTTTCCCAGTTCGGGTCGGATCTGGATGCCGATACAAAGCAGAAGCTGGATCAGGGAGAACGTATCCGTGAGATTTTGAAACAGGGACAATATGCACCGCTTCCAGTATGGTATCAGGTTATCATCATTTATGCAGCCACGAAAAAATATCTGCTGGATGTAGCAGTTGAGGATATTCTTAACTTTGAGAAGGGACTTTTTGAGTTTATGGATACAAAATATCCAGAAGTTCCAGCGGCTATCCGTGATGAAAAAGAGATCAGTGATGATACCGAGAAGAAACTGATTCAGGCGATCGAAGAATACAAAAAGCAATGGGCTCATGATGCCTGAATGGAGGGTTGTATATGGCCTCAATGAGAGATATAAAAAGGCGTAGAGAAAGTATACAGAGCACTTCCCAGATCACGAAAGCCATGAAACTGGTGTCCACGGTAAAACTGCAGCATGCCAAGGGACGTGCCGAGGAGACAAAGCCTTATTTTGATAAGATGTATGAGACGGTTTCCGGCATGTTGTCCAGGTCAGGCAATGTGGATCATCCGCTTTTGTCTGAGCGCGAAAAGACCGGCAACAGAAAAAAAGGCGTGATCCTTATCAGTTCCAACCGGGGTCTGGCGGGCGGATACAATTCCAATATCGTCAAGCTGGTAACCCAGGGAGATTTTTCTGTGGAGGATACGATTGTATTTCCAGTAGGAAGAAAGGGAATGGAGTCGGTGCAGCGTCTGGGATATACCTGTCAGGGGGATTATTCTGAGGTTATGAATAATCCACTCTTCGGGGATGCTGTATCCATCGGAAAAACGGTAGTCTCGGCGTTGGAGAGCGGTGAGATCGATGAGGTGTATCTTGCCTATACCGTATTTAAAAATACCGTGACCCATATTCCGACGCTGATCAAGCTGCTTCCCTTTACCCAGGAGGATATACAGAGTATGGAGGAAGCTGCGAAGATGGAGGAGACTGACCCGGAAGACGGGGCAAAAAAAGCCGGGGCTCTTATGAACTATGAGCCGGAGGAATCAGAGACTCTGGGCTACATTATCCCGATGTATATGAACAGCCTTATTTTTGGCGCGCTGGTGGAAGCAGTGGCAAGTGAAAATGGTGCCAGAATGCAGGCGATGGATTCGGCTACCAGCAACGCCGAGGAGATGATCGACAAGCTCGGCCTGCTGTATAACCGGGCTAGACAGTCGGCGATCACCCAGGAATTGACAGAAATTGTTGCCGGAGCGTCGGCAATCGAATAAAAATGTCCCGATCCGGGACAAAAATGTGCAGAAGTGTGCACAAGTAAAGAAGAAAGGAGTGAAGCTATCACAATGGCAGCAAATAAATCGGAAAAGAACGCTGGAGTGATCACTCAGATTATAGGTGCGGTACTTGACATCCGATTTCAGGAAGGAGAGCTTCCGGAGATCTATGATGCGATAAATATTACGACAAAAGACGGAGAAAAGCTGGTGGTAGAGGTTTCACAGCATCTCGGTGACGATACGGTCCGTTGTATCGCCATGGGTCCCACTGACGGGCTGGTGAGAGGGATGGAAGCCACCGCTACGGGGGCGCCGATCACGGTTCCGGTAGGAGAGGAAACTCTCGGAAGGATGTTTAATGTCCTGGGAGAACCCATTGACGAGAAAGAGCCTCCAAAGGTAAAAGAGCACCATCCGATCCACAGAAAAGCGCCGGCCTTTGAGGAGCAGTCCACACAGGCGGAGATGCTGGAGACAGGAATCAAGGTCGTTGACCTTCTCTGCCCTTATCAGAAGGGTGGAAAGATCGGTCTGTTCGGCGGTGCTGGAGTTGGAAAGACGGTACTGATCCAGGAGCTGATCACGAATATTGCGACAGAACACGGAGGATATTCGGTATTTACCGGAGTTGGCGAGCGTACTCGTGAGGGAAATGACCTTTACTATGAGATGATTGAGTCCGGTGTTATTGATAAGACCACGATGGTATTTGGTCAGATGAATGAGCCGCCGGGAGCGAGAATGCGTGTTGGACTCACCGGACTTACTATGGCGGAATATTTCCGTGACAAGGCGGGGAAAGACGTACTTCTGTTTATTGATAACATTTTCCGTTTTACCCAGGCAGGTTCAGAGGTGTCAGCGCTTCTGGGACGTATGCCCAGTGCGGTGGGATACCAGCCCACGCTCCAGACGGAGATGGGTGCTCTTCAGGAGCGTATTACATCCACGAAGAGCGGATCTATCACTTCGGTACAGGCGGTTTATGTACCTGCGGACGACCTGACAGACCCAGCTCCAGCGACGACCTTCGCCCATCTGGATGCGACCACGGTTCTTGACCGTTCCATCTCAGAGCTCGGTATCTATCCTGCTGTGGATCCATTGGGATCTACTTCACGTATTCTCGATCCCCGAATCGTGGGAGAAGAGCATTATGAAGTGGCTCGTGGTGTGCAGGAGATTCTACAGCGTTACAAAGAACTGCAGGATATCATTGCGATCCTCGGTATGGATGAGCTGTCTGAGGACGAAAAGATGCTTGTAAACCGTGCCAGAAAGGTGCAGCGTTTTCTTTCCCAGCCCTTCTTTGTGGCAGAACAGTTTACTGGCCTGGAAGGTAAGTATGTTCCGATTTCAGAGACAATCCGTGGATTCAAGGAGATTCTGGAAGGTAAACATGATGATATTCCGGAAAGTGCATTTTTGAATGCCGGAACCATCGACGATGTCGTAGCACGTAAGTAACGTGCTGTGGCCACTGCTTACGTACCGCGATAGGAGAGACAGTAGTGGGTTGTGAAGTCGTGGAAAGAAAGGATTGAAATATGGCAGAGTTGAAAAAATTCCGTCTGGAAGTGATTTCACCGGAGCGGGTGTTTTACACCGGAGATGTAGAGATGGTGGAACTCACGACCATAGAAGGAGAGATCGGTGTCTATGCAGATCATATACCCTTGACCTCGATCGTAGCTCCCGGAGTTCTGACGATCACGGAATCATCAGGCGAGAAAGGGATAAAAGAGGCCGCTGTTCTGGAAGGGTTCCTGGAAATTCTACCGGATCAGGTGACGATTCTTGCCCAGTCCTGTGAATGGCCGGATGAAATCGACATGAACCGGGCGCTGGAGGCAAAGGCAAGGGCAGAGAGAAGAATTAAGAGCACAGATGCAAATGTGAATATGGCAAGAGCGGAACAGGCGCTTCGTAAGTCGCTGGTTCGGATCAACTTGGCTGAACAGGCGCGGAAGCTATAATTTAAGTTAAGTAAAGTAATTTCAGATTTCTATGTGGTTTATCGACCCAAAGAATTTCTGAAATTACTTTTTTGTTAAATAAAAGAGGGGGAAACGGAAATCTATGAAAACATTTAAGATTGGAGAGATCGAGATCGGCGGATCTGCGAGACCGATTGTAATACCGGAGATAGGTATCAATCACAATGGCAGCCTGGAGACAGCGAAAGAGATGGTATTGTCGGCACATCGCGCCGGAGCCAGGCTGATCAAGCACCAGACCCATATCGTGGCAGATGAGATGGCGGGAGCAGCTAAAAAGGTGGTTCCTGGCAATGCAGATGTCTCGATCTATGAGGTAATGGCGAACTGCGCTCTGGATGAGGAAGAAGAGCGGGAGATGATGCGCTATACCGAAGAGCTGGGAATGGTATTTTTAAGTACACCATTTTCCAGGGCGGCGGCGGACCGACTGGAAAAAATGGGCGTAAAAGCATATAAGATCGGCTCCGGCGAGATGAACAATTATCCGCTGCTGGAACACGTGGCAGCTTTTGGTAAGCCAATGATCGTCTCTACCGGTATGAATGATCTAAACAGCATAGATAAAGCCATTGGGATACTGGAAAAACATGGTGTGGATTATGCGCTTCTGCACACCACGAATCTCTATCCCACCACACCGGGGCAGGTGAGGTTAGGGGCAATGCAGCAGATGATGGCGGCATATCCCGATATACCAGTGGGGCTTTCTGATCATACGTTAAATAACAATGCCTGCATCTCAGCGATGGCTCTGGGCGCGAAAGTGGTAGAACGGCATTATACCGACCGAATGGATAGACAGGGACCGGATATCGTGTGTTCCATGGACGAGAGGGCGCTTCGTGAGCTATTACAGGCGGCCGGGGAGGTTCCTGACATGTTAGGAGGCACGAAAGAGGCTTTGAAGGAGGAACAGGTAACAATCGACTTTGCTTTTGCCACTGCGGTCACCATCGCACCGGTGGGAGCGGGGGAAATATTTACCAGGGAAAATCTCTGGGTGAAGCGGCCAGGGACAGGAGAGATCCCGGCAGAGAAATATGAGGAGATACTGGGGAAAAAAGCCCGTATCGATATAGGCAGGGATGTACAATTGACCTGGGACATGTTAGAATAAGTTCTAAAGAACTTATTAGTAAGTTGCTTACGCAACTTGGTATGTGCAGAAAGCGTGCACAGTAACTATGTTATAATAAAAATATACCATAAAAAACTGGTTTTCAGCAGGTGGTGGCACTTGACAAAAGGTGCTGGAATTAATATAATTCTAATATACATTAAGCGGTTAAAGTGAAGCGATGATACCAAAAGGGGGGATCTTATGACCAGACGGGAAATAGATTTAGAGATCCAAAAGAAGAATTATCAGAAGGAATTATTGTTGTGCCAAAAGGCCGGCGGTGATATCGACAGGTATCGCCGCCTTTCATTCGACGTATTGCAGTTGGAACAGATCAGAAGAGGACTGGAAAGCGGCGTAGATGTGGAGGTATATCTGGATCCCCATAAGAGCTGGTTAGAGATGGAGGAGACCCGTGTTTCAATGGAAACTGGTTTTGATATGGGCAAGTACATCGACCAGGGATTTGACTGGATGCAGTGCAATGAGATACGGGCAGGCATACAGGCGGGAGTAAGTGTTGCAAAATATCTGGATGTGAGTTATCTGGCAGCCCAGATGAAGGAGATTCGAAAGGGGCTGCAGCAGAAATTGGATGTTTCCCAGTATGCTTCTCCCCAATTTGACTGGTTCCAGATGAAGGAGATCCGTCTGGGATTGGAAAAGAAGATGAATGTGTCTATTTTTGCTAAGCCAGAATATACATATACGACGATGCGCGCCATCCGCCTGGGTTTGGCAGATGGGATCAATCTTATCCCTTTTATTGAAAAGGGGTATACCGGTACTATTCTCAATGAGATCAGCCGGGGAATCCGTATGAACTATGATATCAGTGAATATCTGAAACAGGGTTACGATGCGGAACAGCTTAGACAGATCAATAATGCCCATGAGTATGGCGTGAACCTGGTGCCATATCTGCGCAAGGGAATTCATGGTGTACAGCTGCAGGAGATCATTACTGGTCTGAAAGAGGGCCTGGATGTGTCCCGGTATGCAGATATCCGGTTTAACTGGTTTCAGATGCGTGAGATCCGCTATGGGCTGGAACGGAAGGTAGATGTTTCTATCTATGCCTCGCCGGATTTTACGGCGAAGCAGATGGAGGTGATCCGAAAGGGACTCTTAGAGGGCCTGGATGTAACCAAATATGCGAAAATATATTTTGAGCCGGAACAGATGGAAGACATCCGGCATGAACTGGGTGAATCCAACGACGAGTTTTCCGAGGAAATCGAGCGGCTGCTGCAGGATTCCTTAGAGGAGAAAGAGACGCTGGTGAAGCCGGTGGAAACAAAACAGGAAGAAACGACGGACGAAGATTATGTCTTTAACCCATGTGTTATTGTGTCTGAGGATAAGATGACGGTTACCATGGATTTCTCCCTGGTAAGTGGCGAGATGCAGGAAAAACTGGAAGCGCTTACGGTACCAGCTTTGATTCGCCTTCTGAGGCATAATGACGTCAGACAGGGAGTGCTCAGCGACCGCATAAGGGCGATCGTGGAACATAAGCAGTTCAATAAATCCGTCGTTGTGGCAGAAGGAAAAGCAGCGGTGAATGGCGAGGATGGAAAATTCACGTTTTATTTTAGAAAAGAGTTAAACCGCAAACCAAGAGTGCTGCAGGATGGTTCTGTGGATTACAAGAGTATGGAGCTGTTTGAAGTTGTAAAAAAAGATATGCTGCTTGCCGAATACCAGCCTGCCACGCAGGGGGTACAGGGATTTGACGTAACAGGAAGAATGATCGCGCCGAAACAGGGAAAAGAATTGCCGCCGTTGACGGGAGAAGGCTTTATGATGACGGAGGACAAAAAGCAGTACTATTCCCTGTTGGATGGCATTGTTGAGTTGGATGCTTACAATCATAAGCTGATTATACGGAACCTATATACGGTTCCTGGAGATGTGGATGCTTCTGTTGGAAATATCGACTTTAATGGTGATATCAATATATTGGGAAATGTGCATTCTGGGTTTACGATCACGGCGACGGGAAGTGTGGTCATAGACGGACATTGTGAAGGATGCCAGATCGAAGCCGGGAAAGATGTGATCATTCGTAAAGGATGCCAGGGCAAAGGAATCGGAAGGATCGTTTCTGGTGGAGAGATTATGGGCAAATTTTTTGAGTCGGCGACTCTGGAGGCAGAGGGTGATGTGGAAGCCAGCTATCTTCTGAACTGTGAGCTGCGGACTCAGGGTAAGCTTCTGGTGGAAGGACGCAGAGGCGTCATCATCGGAGGATATACCTGTGCCAAACAGGGAGTATCCTGTTTTGGGGTAGGAAATATCGCGGAGATCAAGACCGTTGTGGAAGTGGGTATTGATAAAGACGATATGATGGAATACCAGGAGTTGGTAAAAATGATTGATAAAGTAGACGCCGAGCTCAAGACCTGTGAGTCTGCGCTGCATAAACTGATGGAGAAGCCATCGCGGGATGAGAAGTCTACAGAATTTTTGGCACGGCTTACCAAGGCAGTCTATACACAAAAGAAACAGAAGAAAGATCTTGTGAAAGAACAGTCGGTGAAGATGGATAAGATGACCAAACAGAGAGGCGCACGCGTCCGGGTGTCAGGAAGAGCTTTTCCGGGAACTTTATTGTATCTGAATACCGTTCCGCTGGCATTAAAAGAGGCATTTTATAATGTAGATTTTGTGGCTCAGGACAATCGAGTGGATATGATACCACGATAAGGAGGTGTAATCGTATGCAGAAAGGAACAGGGTTATTGCTTGAATATCTTATTTCGATGATAGAGAGCAGAGATTTTTTTGCGGAACACCACTGTGAGAAAGTGAGAAAATTTACGGAGATCATGCTGGTGAAGATCCGCCAGTTCTGTCCGGAATACAAATTATCTGTCAGGGATTGTGAGCATATTGCCTTTGCTGCCATGATGCACGATCTGGGCAAGATGACAATACCGGATCATATCCTTCATAAGCCTGGAAAGCTGACTTTTGAAGAAAAGCAGATCATGCGGAATCACACAAGAAAGGGACGGCAGATTTTTGAACATATTCGTCAAACCTTGAGAAAGGAAAATATGGAGTACGAATTGTTCCGCTGTTGTGCCGAGGTGTGCATGTATCATCATGAGCGGTTTGATGGAGGCGGTTATCCGAAGGGACTGGCGAAGGATGAGATTCCCATATCTGCGCAGATCGTCGGGCTGGCGGATGCCTATGATTCACTGATCAGTGAGAGGATCTACAAGCCTGCTTATGGCAGAGCGGAAGCATTTGAGATGATTATGAAGGGCGAATGCGGGATCTTTAACCCGCGTCTTATGGAGATCTTTTC
>OFGB01002135.1_pt1 | contig 11017 bp, 7 predicted proteins | sample 1521491 | NCBI WGS metagenome assembly OFGB01 (sample SAMEA3504095, study PRJEB24116) | mouse gut metagenome | biome: mouse gut; feature: mouse-associated habitat; material: faeces | place: Denmark | collected 2011
TCCGCCTTAAAAGCCGTAAAAAAATCCCTCTTCCCACAGCCAGCAAAACCATTCCGGTAACGCCCCCTGCCACATCTATAAGCACATCCTTAAAAGATGCATGTCTCCCGGGAATAAAATACTGGTGAAATTCATCCAGCCCTGCCGAAAGGAACAATTGCACCACAACAATCAGCCAGCCTCTCCACACAGGACGGATCCATAAAGCCACAATACTATAAGACAAAAGCCCCATACACATATACTCCGTAAAATGCGCCAGCTTCCGGACAAAGCCTTCCACCAGGGGCACAATGTCGGCAATGCTTTCTCCGCCGCCACTGCCTCCTCCCCGCTGCCGCTGGCCGTACCGTAATATAGGCGGAGCAGAAATTCTGTCACTTTAACACTGGCTCTTGAAGAATGCTCGGCGTCTTCCGCTGAAAAACAGAAAATGACAATATACAATATAATCAGCAGGATACCCGCTGTAAATGTATAGATCTTTTTTACTTTATGAACTCTCAACCGCTATTGGACTCCTTATATGTCATTTAATCAGCATGGCGTCTTTCATCCTATGTTCAAAGCTGTCACCGAACGCCACAAGTAATATAACGACTACTTTTTTCATCTGTTTTCCCTCCTGTAAGTCCATATTATACCATGCCAGTACTATTTTTGCATTATCAAAATTTCTGTTTATGTGGCCGGTCTTAATAACCCTCTTTTCCTCTGGTGTGACCATTTCTCGTTCACCCGGAACCCGTGGCTCTGCCAGCACCTTGTAAGGAAGTCTGAGGCTCATGCATAAATTCATTTATTCTAAATAACAAAAAAGAATCCCTAGATAACTAAACCCCTGGAGATTCTTTTTTCTTAAAGTGTGTATAGTATACTTGAAAACTTTGTGGTATAATCACTTTGTTGTCCTACCGATACCTGGCAACGGGAGGAGGTGTTCACATGGAAATCATTATCACTTTTTTAGTCGCTGTTGCGGCTGGGGTGTAGCCTGCCACTACATCATCAAATGGTTAGACGGTGACCATAAGGACAACAAATAACCTAGTGGATGCCTGACCACTATAAAAGTCAGGAAGAATCCCTCGGCCGTGTTGCAGCACGGTTGGGGGATTCGTTCGTTGTCCACATGGACTCATTATCACCTTTTGCCTACTGGCATTATAGCATACGCAGATTTCTTTTACAATATTCTTTTTTGATTCTGTCTTTCATTTTACAAAAGTTAAATTTTGGTGTCATTTAATCAGCATGGCATCCCCAAATGAGAAAAACCGGTATCTTTCTTCTATGGCCTCCCTGTAAGCCCCAAGCACATGCTCCCGCCCTGCCAGGGCGCTAACCAGCATTACCAGCGTGGACTCAGGCAGGTGGAAATTGGTTATCAGCCCATCCAGCACTTTAAACTGATAGCCCGGATAAATAAAGATATCCGTATTCCCACAGCTTTCCTTTAACATGCCGTTTTCATCCGCCGCGCTTTCCAGCGTGCGGCAGCTTGTGGTCCCCACACATATTACCCTGTTCCCGTTTTTCTTAGCCTGGTTTATGGCCTCCGCCGCCTGGGCGGTGATCTGGTAATACTCGGAATGCATATGATGCTCCAGGATATTCTTTGTCTTAACCGGGCGGAAGGTCCCCAGCCCCACATGAAGGGTCACATAGGCCAGCTTAACACCCTTGCGCTCCAGAGAATGAAGCAGCTCCTCCGTAAAATGAAGCCCCGCCGTAGGTGCCGCCGCAGAGCCGTCATATCTGGCATACACAGTCTGGTAACGGTTCTGGTCCTGAAGCTTATGGGTGATATAAGGGGGCAGGGGCATTTCCCCCAAACGGTCTAAAACCTGTTCAAAAATCCCTTCATAGGAAAACCGGACCAGACGGTTGCCCTCCTCCACAATAGAGAGGACCTCCCCTGTAAGGAGCCCGTCCCCAAAGGTAAGGCTTACGCCGGGTTTTGCCTTCTTCCCAGGCTTTACCAGGGTTTCCCAGATGTCCCCATCCCGTCTTTTTAAAAGAAGCACTTCCACCGCTGCCCCGGTTCCCTGCCTGGCCCCATGGAGCCTTGCAGGGAGCACCCGGGTGTTGTTCAGCACCAGGCAGTCCCCAGGGTTTAAGTAATTTCCTATATTTTTAAATACTTCATGCTTTGTCTGCCCGGTATGTTTGTCAAGAAGCAAAAGCCGTGAAGCACTCCGGTCTGCCAGGGGATCCTGGGCAATCAGTTCCTCTGGCAGGTCAAAAGAAAAATCCGAAGTTTTCAGCTCCATTACATATTGGCTCCCTTTAAAAATGCCACATAACCACGCTTCGCTTCATACACATCCGCCTTGCTGGTAGCTTCCCAGGGCGCATGCATATTCAAAACAGCTACCCCGCTGTCAATCACGTTCATACCATAAAGGGCAAGGATATAAGCGATGGTTCCGCCGCCTCCTAAGTCTACCCTGCCAAGCTCCGCTGTCTGGAAGTTTACCTTCTCCTCTTCAAAAATCTGGCGGAGATGTGCGAAGTATTCCGGGTTGGCGTCATTGGAACCAGATTTACCGCCGGAACCGGTGAACTTGTTAAATACCATGCCGCCTCCCAGGTACGCTACGTTTTTCTTGTCAAAGCTTGCTGCAAAGATGGGGTCATAAGCACTGCTGACATCGGAAGAAAGCATGCAAGAAGAAGCCAGGCATCTTCTTAAATTCAGCTCTGTATATTCTCCCGTCAGGTTCATCACCTCCGCCAAAGTATTCTCAAAGAACTGTGACCGCATTCCCGTTGCCCCAATGCTCCCCACTTCCTCTTTGTCCACCAGCAGGCAGCAGGCTGTCCTGTCACTTTCTTCCACCTCAAACATGGCTTTCAGGGAAGAAAAGGCACACACACGGTCGTCCTGCCCATAGCCTAAGATCATGCTCCTGTCAAGGCCGGCTTCCCTTGCCTTACCGGCGGGAACAACTTCCAGCTCTGCAGAGAGGAAATCATCTTCCTCCACGTCATAATTTTTCTTCAGGATCTCCAGGATGCCCTTTTTAACGGCTTCCTTTGCACGGTTCTTGTTTTTCTTAGCCTTTTTGTCCTTCTTGGGAATATCCTCACCTGTTCCCTCTTTGTCCTCAGCCTTTTCCCTGCCAAAAATAAAGGGCTTACTTCCTATGATAAGGTCAAGGGCTTCCCCTTCAATTACCTTGGATGCCTTCTTTTCAAGCTGTTCCTGTGACAGATGTACCAGCAAATCGGAAATAAAGAACACAGGGTCGTCCTCGTTTTCCCCAATGTTCAGTTCCACTGTGGTCCCATCCTTTTTCACGATAACCCCATGAAGGGAAAGGGGGATGGTCACCCATTGGTACTTTTTCACGCCGCCATAGTAATGGGTATCCAGATAAGCAAACCCGCCGTCCTCATAGAGGGGATTTTGCTTGATATCCAGCCTAGGGGAATCTATATGTGCGCCCAGGATATTCATTCCCTCTGCCATGGGACGCTTCCCAATGCGGAACAGTGCCACTGCTTTATTCATGCAGGCCGCATAGACCTTATCCCCTTCTTTTAATTCCTCCCCCTTATTCATAACATCCTGCAGCTCCCGGTAGCCCTGCTCCTGTGCGGCATTTATAATGTAATCCACACATTCCCTTTCTGTCTTCCCTTCATCCAGGAAGTTTCTGTACTCATCGGCAAAAAGATCCACTTCCTTCATCTGATCTTCATCGTAAGTTTCCCAGGTATTTCTCTTTTTCATCTTTTCCTCTTTTCTGCGCGGCTTTTTGTGTGTTTTTGTTTTGCGGGCACCGCGCCGGCCCTAACTTGATAGTAATATCTTTCTTTTACTGCCGCAATTCAATTCCCATGCTTTCCAGCCCGTTCAGTATTTTTTTCATTGCCGTGGCAACGTCACTCTCTTCCAGTGTCCGGTCTTTGGCCCGGAAAGTAATGGAGTAAGCCATAGATTTGAACCCTTCCTTAATCTGCTCTCCCTCATAAACGTCAAACAGTTGGTATCCCTCCAGAAGTTTTCCCCCTCTTTGCTCCAACATGGCTTCAATCTGCCCTGCCATCACTGCCCTGGGGACCACCATGCTGATATCCCTGGTAACTGCCGGATATTTGGCTATCCCTTCATATTTCCTGTCAAAGGTTGCCTTTGCCACAATACATGGCATATCCAGCACAGCCACATAAACCCGGGTACCAATATCATAGGTTTTGCACACCTGGGGATGAATCTCTCCCAGATACCCTATGGTTTCCTTTTCGTATACAATATCCGCCTGGCGGCCGGGATGCAGGAAAGGCTTCCCGGAGGCAGGGTCATAGACAGCCTTTTTGGCCATGCCCACAGCTTCGAAAAACTCTTCTACCACCCCTTTCATAGTATAGAAATCCCCTTCCCCGTACATACCGAGGGTGAACTGCATTCTCTCATCAGGAAGCTCTGTGAGGGGGAGCTGGTGGGGCAGATAGATATTCCCCAGTTCGTAAAGCCTTACGTCTTTGTTTCTTCTATTATAATTGGTGGCAAGGGAAGTAAGCATTCCATTAAGGGAAATGGTTCTCATAATGGAAAAGTCCTCTCCCAACGGATTGGCAATCACAATCGCTTTCCGAAGGGGTGAATCCTTGGGCAAAAGCAGCCTGTCAAACACCCTGGGGCTTTCGAAGGAATAATTCATCCCCTGGGAAAAACCGCAGTATTCTGCAATATCCCGCGCTTTCTGCTCTACCCGAAGCTTATAGGATAGTTTCCCGGCCGTAGCCTCCCCTGTGGGCAGTGTGGTGGGAATCTTATCATAGCCAAAAAATCTGGCCACTTCCTCCGCAATATCCGCGCCGCATTCCAGATCCTGACGGTAGGTGGGTACAATCAGCTCTTCCCTGCCCTGGTCATATGCGATCTCCAGCCTGCCGAAAATCTCCATCATTTCCTCCCTGGAGATATCCGTTCCCAACAGCGTGTTAATGCGCTCCGGCTCAAAGGGAATCCTTGCCCGCTCCTTCATGGGCTGGCATACATCCACCATGCCTCCCACTACATCCCCGCAGCCCAGCTCCTGGATCAACTGGCAGGCACGGTTAATGGCAGCCTCTGCATTGTGGGGGTCAAGCCCTTTCTCAAACTTGCCGGAAGCATCCGTGCGCAGCCCCAGCCGCTTTGCGGACTTCCGGATATTAGGCCCGTTAAAGGTGGCCGCCTCGAAAAGGACCGTTTTCACCTGATCGGTAATCTTACTGTTTTCGCCGCCCATAATGCCTGCAATGCCGATTTCCTTTTCCCCGTCGCATATCATCAGGATATCTTTATCCAGCTTCCTTACCTGTTCATCCAGGGTCTGGAATTCCTCCCCATCCTTTGCGCGGCGGACAATGATTTTATGCCCTGCTACTGTGTCTAAGTCAAAAGCGTGCATGGGCTGCCCGTACTCTTCCATCACATAATTGGTAATATCCACCAGGTTATTAATAGGACGGATGCCGCTGGCCCGGAGCCTTCTTTGCATCCAATCCGGAGAGGGTGCAATTTTGATATTGGTGCATACCCGGGCGCAATACCGGCTGCACAGGTCAGGGTCTTTTACCTCCACGGAAATGTAATCCCTTACATCCTCCCCATTGTCCTTCACCTCCACCACAGGAGGGACAAAAGGCTTGCGGAAGGTGGCTGCCGCTTCCCTGGCAATGCCAAGGACACTGTAGCAGTCCACCCTGTTGGAGGTAATCTCATACTCAAACACCGTATCCCTCATGCCCAGGGCCTCCACGGCATCCGCCCCCACCTGGGCGTCCTCCGGGAAAATATAAATGCCAAGCTCCGGCGCTTCCGGATACATATTCCTGTCAGAGCCCAGCTCCTCAATAGAGCACATCATACCGTTCGATGGGATTCCCCGCAGTTTTCCTGCCTTAATGGTGATGCCATCCTCCGGCAAGGGGCCGCCCTCATGTCCCCCCGCAACCTTCCCGCCGTCAAGGACTACCGGTACTTTGTCCCCTTCCTTTATGTTGGGCGCCCCGGTTACAATCTGGACCACCTCTTCCCCGATATTTACCTGGCAGACGATGAGCTTATCGGCATCCGGGTGTTTTTCTATTTTTTCAATCTGCCCTATGACAATCTTTTCCAGATTTTTGTCCAGCCTTGCAAAATTTTCTACTTTTGTCCCACTAAGGGTCATAGCGTCGCAATATTCCTGGCCTGTGCATGTAAGCCCCGGCACATAGGCTTTAATCCAAGATAATCCTGTATTCATTTGGTTACCTTCCTTTCTATCTTCAGCGCTTTGTCTTTACAAACCTGTTTTCCTGTCCGCAGCCCCTCTTCCCTCAGAACTGTTTTAAGAAACGGATATCATTTTCATAAAGAAGCCGCATATCGTCAATTTCATATTTCAGAAGGGCAATCCTCTCCAGCCCCATACCGAAAGCAAAACCGGAATACTTTTCCGGGTCAATGCCGCTCATGGTAAGCACATTGGGGTGGACCATGCCGCAGCCTAAAATTTCAATCCAGCCGGAGCCTTTACAGAAACGGCAGCCTTTCCCGCCGCACTTAAAGCAGGAGACGTCCATCTCCGCACTTGGCTCTGTGAAATTGAAATGGTGGGGGCGGAACTTCACCCTGGTATCCTCCCCAAACAGCTCCCTTGCAAACTCTGCCAGGGTTCCCTTTAAATCCGCCAGGGTAATGTGCCTGTCAACCACAAGCCCCTCTATCTGGTGGAAGGAAGGGGAATGGGTGGCATCCACCTCGTCAGAGCGGAACACTCTGCCGGGTGCAATCATGCGGATGGGAAGTTTCCCCTTTTCCATCTCATGCACCTGGGTACCGGAGGTCTGGGTACGCAGCAGGAAATCGCCGTTAATGAAAAAGGTGTCCTGTTCGTCCTTTGCGGGATGGTCTGCAGGGATGTTAAGCGCCTCAAAATTATAATAGTCCGTCTCCACCTCTGGGCCTTCCACTACTTCATACCCCATGCCGATAAATATTCTCTCCACCTCTTCCTGGGCAATGGTGTTGGGATGGCGGTGTCCAATGCGGTCTTTTTTCGCCGGAAGGGTTACATCAATGGTTTCGTTCCTTAACCTGGCCTCCAGCGCTGCCGCCTCCATTTTCGCCATAGTCTCTTCCAGGACCGCCTCAATTTCCTTCCTGGCATCGTTTACCATCTGGCCAATTTTCGGCCGGTCTTCCGCCGCCACATCCTTCATGCTTTTCAGCACGGCAGTAAGCTCCCCTTTTTTGCCCAGGTAGCTTACCCTGATCTCATTGAGCTTATCCAATGCACTGCTGTTTTGAATCTGCTTTAGGGCTTCCGCCTTAATCTGTTCCAATTTTTCTCTCATCATTCTCTCCTTATTTTCAGTTCCGCTTACGCTGATTTTAAGTTCCGCTCTCGGCCGTATACTGGTTTCTGGGCCCGGTTTTACTTTGTATGCACAAAAAACCCCTGTGTATCAAATACACAAGGGACGAATTTCTCCGCGGTACCACCCACTTTCCTGTCTGGGGACAGGCTCTCTGTACACTTAACGCGTGCCACGTTTAAACATACTTACAGTTTCCCTCCTGTAACGGAAAAACTGTGTTTCGTTTAACGGCTCCGGTGGGAAATTCGCCAGCCAGCCTTACGTCCTGCGGTTCCGCCAAAACAATGGGGAGCCGTACTCCGGGGCAGGTATGATTATTTGAACTCAGGGAAGCTTTCAGCCGGTGACTTCCCCTCTCTGCCAGAAAATAATCCGCTACTGGAAGCTGCACCGGAACAATCCCAGGGATGATTCCACAGCTTCAACACCTTCCTAGCCTTTTTCTTTATCTAACTGCTTCCATTTTAGCCAATCTCTTTCTTCTTGTCAATATGTTTTTTTCCCACAAAAAACTGAAATGCCGGCTTAAAGTACCGGTTGATAAATGCGCCTGCCAGAATAATATAGGCAATAGCATAAAGCCAGAGCATTAAAATAATGATAGTGGTAAGGCTGCCATAGGCGCTGAAGCCATTAAATTCCTCCACATATATTGAAAACGCCCAGGTGACAACACTCCACCCCACCGCCGCAAAAACGGCTCCCGGGAGCTGGAGCTTAAAGCCTGTGCGGACTCCCGGTACATAGGCGTACATCAGGGCAATCACTACTGTAAGCATCGCCCACACAAATAGTGTCCTGAAATGCATCAATGTGTCAAACAGGTAAGCGCTCTGGGGAATCATTCCTTCTATCATCCCAATCAGCGCTTTTCCAAAGACCATTACCAGCAGGGAAACCAACACTGCCACCAGCATCAGGATCAGGTACAGGCTGGCCACCAGGCGCAGCAGCATATAATTCCGCTCTTCCTCCACGTCGTTTATTGCATTGAGCCCCTCCATCAATGCCAGGACCCCTTTCCCTGCGGACCAGAGAGTACCAATGGCAGTAAGGGAAACGATACCGATGGATTTGTTATAAACATCAGAAATGATCCCTATCACAAGCGCCTCCACTGCCTCCGGCGCCACCCTTCTGGCAATGCTCATGAGATTGGCCTCCGTCAGGGGGGTATAGGGAATAATGGCGCAAAGCAGCATCAGCGCAGGAATCAGCGACAAAAAAAGGAAAAACGCCGTACTTGCCGCAAATGCGCCAATGCTTCTCCTGCCCATATGTTTTCCAAAATCATATCCGATAAACAGCAATCTTCTTAACATAAATTCTCCTCTGTGTGCCGGTGCCTGTTTCAAGGCCGCTGGCCAACTTCCAGGCACCCAAAGCCCAGGCAGCCCTGCCCGGGCTTTGGGTTAATATACTTTATCAAGCTGGCAGCCCTGGTAATAAAAAGAAAGGATTTCCCCGCATTCCTTCCCTTCCGCCCCCATGGCTCTCGCCCCATTCTGGGACATCCCCACGCCATGGCCATAGCCCCCGCCAACAATAGTATATCCTACCACACTTCCACCGGATTTTTCAATATCTATTACAAAATAGGCACTGGGCAAAAGGGAGGGAACGGATGCCGGCTTGCCGTCCTGCCGGATGGCCTCACCGCCCAGGTTCAGCACATACCTGACATTATACTCAGAAACTACTTTATAAACCCCTTCATCCGTCTCTATAAGCAGCTCATCTATAACGCCCCCTTCGTTCCGCTTAAAGCAGCGGATATTGTACACTTCTTTAAACTTTTTCGTTTCCCGGCCTTCAAAGGCTTCCGGTTCCTCCTCAGGGGTACTCTCTCCTGTAAACGTGAAAACCTTCCCCGCCTTTTGCCGTTCCTTCAGCCTTTCATAAAGCAGGGCAGTGGAAAGCCCTTCCACCTGGTACTGCCACCGGAACCAGGCTTCCTCTTTCTCATAAGCATGGTCATCCCTGTTTGTGATGTACTCCCTGAAGTTTTCTTCCTCCGCCAGCTCTTTGGGGGTAAAAGAAGTACCATCCCCCTGCCCGATATGGACGCTTTGCAGGTAGGGAATTTCCTCCCTCTGGCTTTGGCCCCACACCCCTGCATCTGTCCCAAACCCACAGGAAGTGGAATAATAATAGGTGCTTACAGGCTCCCCTTCATAAAAAAGCAGCATGCCTGTGGTTTCCTTAACCGCCTTGGTAGAATTAACGTTTTCCGCAATGTTATTATAAACCTGATACCCTACGCTGTCGTCCACGTGGGCACCCAGGCTCCCATAGCCGGGATGAGCCAGATAGCGGTAGCCATAGGTCCTGGCACACACCGCCTGGGCTTTCAGGGCTTCTATGGGATAAGAGGCTGGCATTTCGCTGGGAACCACCGAGTATAGATACTCTTCCAGCAATACCTCGTTGATCAGCGCAAGTCCCTGGTCCTTTCTGACAATCTCCATCCGTCCCCTGTAAGCAGGCGTCCCCTGGCTGCGTGCCAAAGAGGGAACCGCAATTTTCCCTGTGTTTACCACAGGCGCTACCTCCACCCGGTTGCCTTCCAGATACCTGCTGCCCTCTTCAATCACCAGCTCCTGCCCGGCGGCGATAATTTCCTGCTTCCTGTCCTGATAGGTCCCGTAATATACTGCCATATCGTCCTGGCTGGTAAGGACGATTTTGTCATGATAAAGCCCCGCAAATCCATTATTTTTCACAGCCACCCGGATGGTTTCCATCTTTTCCTTCCGGGTATTTAAAAAAGCGCACACCGCCCCGTCCTCAAGCACAAAATCTGAGAAGTCATAGCCAATCAGCAGTTCTGACCTGTCTGCTTCCCGTAATTTCTCATAAAGCTTATATCCCACGCAATTTTCCCTGATGGGAATCTTTCCATAGCCTTCCACCTCCAGGGCATCCTGGGATATGCCCAGCAGTTTACCGCTGATTCTCTCATTTTTAACCGAAAGGCTCCTTGCCTCCCCCTCCCAGAAACCAATGTCCCCTACCTGCTCCCGGAAAAGGGCAGGGTTCTCCGAGGCCAGCCGGGTGTCCGCCAGGATTTCATATCCCCCATAAAAAAACTGGATACTGTTCTCTGCGGCTTCCATGACCCATACATTGGAAAGCAGGCTTTTATCCTTTGTAATTTCCCTCAGGGTAAGCAGACGGTTTTCCCGTACATATGCCCTTACAGTGGCAAACTTTACCTGGGCAAGCTCCTCTGACTGGCACTCATAAATTTTTCCATTTATGTCAATGACACATCCCTGGCCGATTTTTTCTTCCCCCGCCAAATCCCCGCTGCCACAGAGAATTTCAACTTTTTCTTCCCTTATGGCTTCCTTCAGCCCAAAGTATTCCAAAAGCTGCCCATAGCTTTCATACCAGTCCTTTTCCAGGACCTTGAATTCCCCTTTATATTTTTTCTGATAGCTTAGCCTTTCCCTTAACTTCTCTTCCGCTTCCCCCTGTGTTTCTTTGGGCAGCAGGAAGTTTATTACTTTCAAATATGTATCATAGTTTAAATATGTATCATAATTTAAAGCGGTATCTTCGGTTATATCCTGTCCAAATAATCCCTCCAGCGCCTGGGCATCTATATCCGCCCCTGCCGCTCCCAGCTCCTGGACCAATATCCTCACATCCG
>OFGB01002147.1_pt1 | contig 10972 bp, 7 predicted proteins | sample 1521491 | NCBI WGS metagenome assembly OFGB01 (sample SAMEA3504095, study PRJEB24116) | mouse gut metagenome | biome: mouse gut; feature: mouse-associated habitat; material: faeces | place: Denmark | collected 2011
GCTCCAGGGCGGCGTCTTTCTCGATATACTGGCGGTATTCATCCAGCGTCGTCGCACCGATACAGTGAAGCTCGCCCCTCGCCAGCATCGGCTTTAGCATATTGCCCGCGTCCATGGCTCCGTCTGTCTTGCCTGCTCCTACGATAGTGTGCAGCTCGTCAATAAAGAGGATGATCCTCCCGTCGCTGTTCTTCACATCCTCAAGAACTGCTTTCAACCGCTCCTCGAACTCCCCGCGGTATTTGGCTCCCGCCACCAGCGCCCCCATATCCAGGGAAAAGATTGTCTTATCCTTCAGTCCCTCCGGCACATCGCCGCGGACGATCCGCTGAGCCAATCCTTCTACTACCGCGGTCTTACCAACACCCGGCTCACCGATCAGGACCGGATTGTTCTTCGTCTTCCTGGAAAGGATGCGGATTACATTACGTATCTCCGAATCACGTCCGATCACGGGGTCCAGTTTCTGCTCTCTCGCCCGTTCCACCAGGTCTGAACCATATTTGTTCAGCGTATCGTAGGTGTCCTCCGGATTATCGCTGGTCACCCGCTGATTCCCTCTCACCGTAGACAATGCCCTTAGGAAATCATCCCTCTTAATCCCCGTCTCCCGGAAGATATTCTTAAGTTCTCTGTTCGGATGCCTTAAGAGAGACAAGAAGAGATGCTCCACCGAGACATATTCGTCTCCCATCTGCTTCGCCTCGTCCTCGGCATGAATCAACGCTTTATTCAGATCCTGCCCCACAAATTGCTGGGCGCCCTGCACCTTGGTACGCTTCCTCAACGCTTCTTCCGTACGATTGATGATTATATTCCTGTCAATTCCCATCTTCTCCATGAGTTTAAGAATCAGGCTGTCATCCTGAGTAAGAAGCGCATACAGAAGATGCTCCTGTTCGATCTCCTGATTCCCATATTCCAATGCCGTTCGCTCGCACTCCTGGACTGCCTGCATGGATTTCTGCGTAAATTTATTTATATTCATAGTTCAGCCTCCTTTTGAACATGCTAAATGAGTTATTGTTCTATTCACGATATAACAATAACTCATTTTGTTAGCACTGTCAATAGTTGAGTGCTAATTCATCTATAATATTTTATAAATTCCGCGCTTTACGATTATACTCCTCGATTTCATCCCGGATGTTTCAGTTCCGATCCATCTTTGAACAGGAATATATCTATTTCCTTCCGACCCAGACCGTCATCTCGCCGGCTCCCCTGTTATTCCACATATAATATGGAACAAATATCAACCTCTGTTCCTCATAGACCTCTTCTACATCCGATGTATAAAGAGCGCCATTCCATCCCTCATCAGAAAGTCTCCTGCCCCATCCTTTAAGCTCTATTGATCCTTCGAACGCCGCTCCCGGAAGCACCTCTATCTCCTGATCCATGCAAAGCGAAAGCCTGTGCAGCTCCTTTCCGTTATCGATCTCCTCAAGACAGTAGACCAGCGGTCCTCTGGACACGGCAACTTTTCCGATATTTTCTTTCACAGACGGATTCGCCCGATTAACACGTACCGGCATATCAAATGAAAGCTTTATAACGTCGCCCTGCTTCCATTCCCTCTGGAAATGAATATATCCGTCTGCTTCAACAAACTTAGACTCCTCTTCCCCGTTCAGACAAACGCTCGCCTGATCTGCCCATCCCGGCATCCGAAGAGCCAGATCATAGGATTCCTCCCGGCATTCTTCTACTGTGACAGCAACCTCTCCGTTCCACGGCAAACCACTTTCCATTCGAAGAACCATATCATTCACCGGATTCTTCATCCTGCCTCCCACATAAAGATGCAGGTACATAGCACTCTCATTGACGGTAACCGCGTAACTTCCAAGAGATGTAATTAATCTTGCCAGATTCGGCGGACAGCAGGCACATTCAAACCACGGCTGACGTTCATATTCCACATGCTTCTTCAACTGATCTTTCCTGCAGGCTTCCGGATTGACTTCCAGCGGATTTACATAGAAGAACTTTCTGCCGTCCAGCGACATCCCGCTTAAACAAGTATTATAAAGCGCCCTCTCCATCACGTCCGCATATTCGCGCTTTGGCTCCATCTCCAGCATCCGCCTTGCCCAAAAGATCAGGCCGATCGACGCGCAGGTCTCCCCGTACGCAGTATCATTAGGCAGATCATAGTCGAAAGTAAATGCCTCGCCGTAGTCCGACGAACCGATCGCACCAGTGATATACATCTGCTTACGCGCCACATTATCCCATAGTCCTGTACATGCTTCCCACAGGGACTCATCACCGGTCTCCTTTGCCGCCGACGCCATCCCGGAATAAAGATATACCGCGCGGACGGCGTGTCCTTCTGCTTCCTTCTGCTCTCGTACCGGCTTTCCCGCCTGAAAATACTGCTCCTGGAACAAACTATCCTCCCAGTAATATGTATTGCCGTATTTCTCACGTTCTTGCTTAAAATAAAGAGGTTCCTGCCCACGTTCATCGATAAAATACTTCGCCAGATTCAGATATTTCTCTTCATTCGTCTGATGATACAGCCGCACCAACGCCATCTCGATAATCTCATGCCCCGGATAAGCATGCATCTTCCCCTCTTCCGGTCCGAACGTCCTGTCTATACAGTCCGCAAGCCGGATAACCACATCCAGAAGTTTACGTTTCCCGGTTCCTTCATAATAGGCAATTCCCGCCTCGATCATATGCCCGGCACAGTAAAGCTCATGGTTATTCATCAGATTCGTCCACCGTTTATCAAGACCATTAATGATATAATAAGTATCCAAATATCCATCCGGCTGCTGTGCCGCCGCGATAATATCAATCACTTCGTCCGCTGTGCGCTCCAGTTCTTCATCCTTGTGCCAGGATAAGGAATACCCTACTGCCTCCAGCCATTTGGCAACATCGCTGTCCTGGAACACACGCCCCTCAAATCTTCCCTCTTCCAACCCCGCCGCAATCTTAAAATTCTTGATACAATGGCTTGGAGCAGCCCCTTCTATCCGGTCGTTCAGAGCTTTCCACTGGTATGGAATCATCTGTGTACGAACCGTCTCCCTCTTCTTAGACCAGAACGGATCGTCAATCTGGTATAATCCCGCCTGAATCGGTACTGTGTATAATTTACTATTCATCTCTTTCCCTTCCTCTCCTGTCTGACTGTTCGAAAACTCATTTCCGTAGATTCACTATATCAAAAAACAGAAATCTCTACAATAGTATTATTTATACTCCTCACAAAAACATGCAAAAGAGGCCGCTCCAAGATTTGCCGCCTCACAAAAAAACCGCTGCACTGAGGTTCTTCAAATCAATCCTCAATACAGCGGCCTTCTATTTTCTTATTTATCTGTAATCCCGAAGCCGGAATCTCTGAACGGAAACCTTTAATTCCTGCGCCTGCCCATGCAATTCCTCTGCAGAAGTTGCCGATCTCTCTGCCGTCGTTGCATTGGTCTGCACTACGCTGGAAATCTGTTCCATACCAAGCGTAAGCTGGCGAAGAGCTTCTACCTGCTGTGTCGCAGAATTTGCAATCCTCTCAACCAGTTCTGTAGAATTACGAGCGCCGGTAACCCCTACCGCAAGCGCTTCTGTCGTATCTACCGTTAGCGCCGTACCTTGTTCTACCAGACGCATAGATTCTTCAATCAACGCCGTAATATTCTTTGCAGACGCCGCGCTCTTATTTGCCAGACTCTGCACTTCATCTGCTACTACGGCAAAGCCCTTCCCTCTGTCGCCGGCGCGGGCTGCTTCAACAGCCGCATTTAATGCCAGGATATTGGTCTGGAAAGAAATATCTTCGATCGTCTTAATAATACCTCCGATCTCATGAGAAGATTTAGAAATATTCTCCATAGAAGCAGTCAATTCCCTCATCTTGGTATTGCAAAGCTCCAACTGAGCCGCCGCGTCTATCGTACTCGTTCTGGCATTATCAGCATCGGACGACGTACTATCCACCTGCTCCGCCAACTTCTGAATACTGGCAGTCAATTCCTCTACAGCCGAAGCCTGATCTACAGTGCCTCTGGAAAGGCTCTGAGCGCCGGTCGCCACCTGTTGAGATTCTATCGTCACTCTCTCCGCAGTCCGGTTGATCTGTGAAAGAGCTTCGTTGAACGCATCCAGGATCTGTTTCATAGCTCTCTGGATCGGCTGGAATTCTCCGCGGTAATCGTTCCCGATCGACAGATCCATATTTCCCTGCGCCATCTCAGCCAGCTTATGATCTATATCCTGAATAATTTTTTTCAATTCTCCCTTCGTCTCATGGATAGATTCTATCAGTCTTCCAATCTCAGATGTATCTGATTCCAAGGCAAAATCTGCCGAAAGATTTCCAATAGCGATCTCTCCCATCTGATCTTTCACTGCAATCACCGGAGTAAGGACACGTTTTCTGGTGAGCACCAGATTCGTCACCTGCAGAACGCCAACCGCAAATAGCGCGACCACCATGGCAAAAAGCAGATTATTCGCTTTCCTTTCCAGACGCTCCACTTCTTCCCAGCTTCTTTGATCAATAGATTCCAAAAATTCTTCTTTTATAGTGTTGGTTTTCGCAATCGCCGTACTGTATTCCTCGCCATACACGAAATTAATAGCCTCTTCTATCTGCCCTAACTCCACCCTTTTCATAGCTCCCTCTTCCAGAGGAACCAATGAATCGGAAATCTCAGACATCTGATCAATCATCAACTGTTCTTCTTCCGTAATCCCAATCTCCTGCATCGCAGCTATGCCGCCTTCACGGTTCTTCTGATTATTAAGTTCATCCTGATAAGCGTCATAATACTCTATATTTCCCGTCGCAGCATATGCCCGCACCTCGTTCGAAAGAAAGGACGACGCATTCATAAATCGATTTGCAGCATATGTAAGATTAAACCTATCCGTATTCGCGCTATTAAGCTCCCGGCTCACCCAAACCTGAAAAAACAAAAAGATGATGACGATACATAATGCAAAAATAGACGCCCCATTCAAAATTAGCGTCAATGTAGATTGATTCATTCTTTTTTTCATTTTGACCACTCCTTCTGGTATATATCGGCGCAGGATTATGTCCTACCGCCTCTCTTTCCAAAATACTCCCTCACCAGGAAATCGCCAAAATCCTTATCTCAAGTGAAACAGTATTTTCAAAAAGTCACCATCTTTATTTTACATAAATTCATCGGAAATTTCAACATTATTATTGAAAATACTCCCTCAATTTTAGTAATTAGTTACAGTCAACAGATGAAAAAAGAGACTGGGGAAATAATCCATTTCCTCCGGTCCCTCATTAATTCCCGAATCATTATTAATTCTTTATTTTCTCGAAGAATTCATCAATCTTATTCTTGATCTCACTCGGCTTTAAGTATTTTGCCAAATATCCGTCCGGCCTCATCGCTGTCAGCTTTCTGACAGTATCCAGATCCGTCCGGCCGGTCAAAAAGATTACCGGTATTCCCTTAAAGGCGTCCTCCGATCGAATCATCTCCAGTACCTGCTTCCCGTCGCAGACCGGCATCTCATAATCCAGCAGCACCAGATCCGGCCGATCCAGGATAATACTCCTAAGCGCCGCTACCCCTGAGTTTGCCAGCATTACTTCATATGTCTCCTCCAGAAGTTTTTTCATCCCCTCGCGTATAGTCAAAGAATCGTCTACCAGAAGAATCTTAGGCTTTGCGGGTTCTTTCTTCTTCTCCATAAGATATTTCTCAATCTCTGCCACCGCGTTCTCTGCCCCTATGGGCGCCGCAATCTCCTTGTCCAACAGATGGGGCGCAATCGTACTATATGCGAAATATCCCCCTCCCGTATCGATCAGCAGGCTGACCTGTAGCTTTTCTTTCTCAAATACCTTCTTAAATTGTTCATATGTAAGAAGATTCTCCTCCTTTAGTTCGTAGCCGTCCATCTCCGACAAATGCTCCATGATCCGGCCCACAAACTGGCGCGCCATAAATCTTGTGGCATTGAGCAGCATAGTATCCAGCTTATCCGTCTTTACCCCCATAATCTTTCCTACCGTATTGATCAGCAGCCTGTCTTCAAAGACCATGAAAATCTCACATTTTTCCTCCACCTGCTCCTTGCCATAGACCAGACGGTAATACACCCCTTTTCCAAACTTCTCTCCGCCGTAGATATCGCTGATCACATGAGACTCCAGACTAAACATGTCATAAATGAGCTGAATGATCACCTTCTTCATGGCCTCCTGCTCCTCTTTCGGAAGAAGACCGCTCCATCTGTCAACGCCGCCATTCACGATGGCACGGTCTTCCGTCAAAGTGTGACCGACCAGCCATCCGGCGCAGACTCCAAGAAAATGATTGACCGAATTAGCCGAATAATCCATCTGCTCCAATTCCTTTTCAAGCGCCGGCAGAGTTTCTTCCCGAAATACCTGATGGATATGCTTGTGTGTCTTAAGCCCTTCGTAATTAACAGACTCCATGTATTCCTCTTCTTCATCAAAATGATTCATCGCATGATCTTTAAAAAACTTGATTCCCTCCTGGCATGCCCACTGACTCTTCTTCTCTTCATCACTGAACACCAATAATTTGTTAATAATCTTAAAAAGTCTTTGATGCTCTTTGTCAAGTATATCTACTCCAATATTATACTCATCCTTCCACACCAACTTACTCTCCATTTATAGGCCTCCTTTTAACACTATTTGATTATCCTTAAATATTATAATAGCAAGTACCAAAGAAAATATCAATTACTCCGCCAATTTTTCAACAAAATTTACCACTTATTACTGCACGTCTTTTCATTCGTCTATTAGAAAGCTTTTGTTTACTGTCAGTTGACTTTTATACAAAAAAGTCGCATAAGGTTCGATTGATAGGGTATCCTTTTTTTATTATAATGAAGAAAAGACACAAAAAGATTACAAACATATAGATTACACAAGGAGAGCGACAGCATGGATGATTTAAGATTACCCAATAACATTATCAGACTTCGGCACGAACGGAAAATTACACAGGAAGAGCTGGCAGATTTCCTCGGAGTGACCAAGGCGTCCGTATCCAAATGGGAAAATGCACAGAGTACGCCGGATCTTCTGGTTTTACTCCAACTCGCCGCCTATTTTGACATGACCATCGATGAACTGATCGGGTATGAAGCGCAGCTCACACAGGAACAGATTCGCCGTTTCTATGCGAAACTTTCAGCAGATTTTGCAGAACGTCCTTTTGATGAGACTTTGGAGAAAATACGTTCTCTTGCTCATCGGTACTATTCCTGCTACCCCTTCCTGCTGCAGCTTTGCGTCCTGTACCTGAACCATTTTATGCTGGCAGGAACAGAAACGGCTCAGATACAGATCCTGGAGGAAGCCGTCTTGTGGTGCAGCCATATTATAGACAACTGCGGCGACGTAAATATCTGCGGCGACGCTTTGACTTTGAAAGCCAAAATATCCCTCTGTCTTGGGAACGCAAAGGAGGTCGTCGGTATACTTGAACCGGCTGAAGATCCCATCCGTCTCTCCGGCCAGAAAGGCTTGATTCTGGTTCAGGCTTATCAGATGACCGGGGAGTACGAAAAGGCCAAAAGTCATGTTCAGATCAGGGAATACTTAGACCTGCTCAATCTGATGTCCGACGCAATGACGTCCCTGGCTCTGTACACAGATGACTTCGAAAGATGCAGGATAACTATATGCCGGATAAAAAATATAATGGAATTGTATCAGTTAGATCAACTCCACCCTAATCTTGCGGCACAGTTCCATTACCAGGCAGCGGCATTATATGCGGCGAACGGTGAAGTAAAAGAATCTTTGGAGGCTCTCCGTCTTTTTGAGCAGTGCGCCCTCCGCCTTCTGCACTCTGAAAAAGTGCTGCTTCAGGGAGATTCTTACTTCGATCGGTTAGATGAATGGATCGCACGCCTTCCGCTGGGGAATATGGCGCCAAGAAGCAAAGAATTCATTCCCCGGAACATACGTGATTCCCTATGTTGCCCTGCCTTTGAAAGCATCAAAGAAACTTCTGAATTCCAGAGAATTCTGAACCACTTTTCACGTTAGAAGCTCGGAATCTCTTTTTGCCCTATTTTGTTAAGACGATTTATGCGCATCCGACAGATAATCAACTGCAAGGACAGGTTCAAGAGATCTCCAAAAATACATAACAAGGCAAAGGAGGAAAAAATATGCCTGATATCAACGAAATGTTACCATTTATTATCCCCCTGGCGATCGCAGAGATCATCCTGCTCGTCTATACGCTTTACCACATTCTGACTCACCGGACATATCGGCACGGAAACCGGGCCTTATGGATCATCGTTGCGATAATAGGAATGCAGTTTATCGGTCCGATCCTTTATTTTCTGCTGGGAAAGGAGGAAAACTGATATGGAGATGCTCACCCTCTCCCATGTAGCAAAACATTTTGGAGAAAAGCAAGTACTTCTCGATGTCAGCTTCTCGGTTCCGGAACATACGGTGTTTGGATTCGTCGGTCAAAACGGCGCAGGAAAGACTACCGCCATGAAGATGATCTTGGGTCTTCTCACAGCAAGCAGCGGAGATATTACGGTTAACGGAATACCTGTCCGTTATGGAAATACTCCGACAAACCGCTTTGTCGGATATCTCCCCGACGTGCCGGAATTCTATCCGTATATGACTCCGACGGAATACTTACGCTTCTGCGGGGAAATATCCGGTATGAAATCTAACGAAATCAAAAGCCGCAGCGATGAGCTCCTGCGTCTGGTAGGACTTGAACAGGAGAATCACCGGATCAAGGGATTCTCCCGGGGAATGAAGCAGCGCCTTGGGATCGCTCAAGCCTTATTGAACCGTCCCAAACTGCTGATCTGCGACGAGCCGACCTCTGCCCTTGATCCGGCAGGCCGGAAAGAATTGCTGGATATTCTGACAGCGGCAAAATCTGAAACTACTGTGCTTTTTTCCACCCATATTCTCTCGGATGTCGAACACATCTGCGATGAGATGGTTTTTCTTCATGATGGAAGGATCGCTCTCAAGGGATCTTTGGAAGAGATTCGGAAGATACGGAAAGATTCAGCGATAACCGTGGAAACAGAATATTCGAGAGATGCGCAGGCTCTGCGGCAGACATTTCCTTTTCTCAAAATGACCGATAAAAACAAACTCTTCCTTGAAGATACAAAACAACTTCCAAAACTCCTGCACTGTATTGCAGACAGAAATTATCCTATCGTGCGCATCGAACGCCAGGAGGCTGCCCTGGAAGATCTGTTTATGGAGGTAATCAGAAAATGAAAGCTTTTCTAAAAAAAGAATGGATGGAATGGATACGAACCGGGCGGGCTCTGATTCTGGTGTTAGTCTTTACAATATTGGGGATTATGAACCCTGCATTTGCCAAATTGACTCCCTGGCTGATGGAGATGATGTCCGACTCCTTGTCAGAAGCCGGATTCATAACTACGGCCGTCCAGATAGACGCCATGACCTCCTGGACACAATTTTATAAAAATATCCCCGCAGGATTAATCGTCTTTCTCTTACTTAACAGCAGCAGCTTTACCGCAGAATATGAAAAAGGAACGCTGATTCCAGCGATAACCAGAGGACTGCCGCGCCGGAAAATCCTGGCGGCCAAATCCATACTTCTATTTGGCTCCTGGACTTTGCTGTATGCTCTCTGCTTTGGGATCACTTACGGATATAACGCATATTTCTGGGATAATACGATAGCCGGAAATCTGTACTTTGCCGCTGCCTGCACCTGGCTGTTCGGTATGTGGACAACTGCGCTTCTTATATTATTTTCATCCATATCGAAAAGCAGTACTCAGGTACTCCTGGGAACCGGCGGCGCGGCTATGGGATCCTATCTCCTAAGCCTGTTCCCGAAACTTAATACATTTCTCCCGGCAAAGCTTATGGAAGGAATGAAACTTCTGCAAAAGACCGGCAGCCCGGAAGATTATTTGACAGGTGCAGCAGTATCCGGAATCACGATCCTGTTATGTATGGCGCTGTCCATTATTTTTCTTGACAAAAGACAGTGCTGAAATATACAAATAAATTAAAATAAAAAAAATGAAAAAAAGTGTTGCAAATTGATTAGAACTATGGTAGTATAAATCTCGGTCACAACGAAACAGATTTGTGTACCATAGGATGGCTCCGTGGTCAAGCGGTTAAGACATCGCCCTTTCACGGCGGTAACACGGGTTCGATTCCCGTCGGAGTCATTTAGCAGGGCTTAGTCCAATTTATATATTGAGATTAAGCTTTTTTTATTTCCGAAGTTAAGAAATCAGAGATAACCTAAATTCATATGAATAGACCATACAAAAAAAGTAAGCCGAAGTGTAAATAAGTACTTGACTTTTGGCCAAGTAACAGTTATACTAACTACCAGTGTGAATGTGAATTAAAACTGTTTGGTACATTCATTATGTGTGCCGATGTGGCTCAATTGGCAGAGCAGCTGATTTGTAATCAGCAGGTTATCGGTTCGAGTCCGATCATCGGCTTAGTCCTATAAGGGACTTAATGATTTTGGACCTTTAGCTCAGTTGGTTAGAGCAATCGGCTCATAACCGATCGGTCCTGGGTTCGAGTCCCCGAAGGTCCATTTACATCTTGCGGCACATAAGCGTCTAAAAGACAGACGCTAAGTGCTCATAACGCTCACCCGGTAAGCTTGAGAGTACCTCGCTAACGGCGGTGAGATGTATCGCACGTAAGCGTCTAAAAGACAGACGCTAAGTGCTCATAACAAGGCCCAGTGGCTCAGTTGGTTAGAGCGCCGCCCTGTCACGGCGGAGGTCGAGAGTTCGAGTCTCTTCTGGGTCGTTAGCTTAAGCTATTGCCGAGATATTTTCGAGGCTGGTGTAAGCTGATGATTGCTGATACGGCAAGATATTTTCAAGCTTATCGGCATGGTTGTTATCTTATGGGATCTTAGCTCAGCTGGGAGAGCATCTGCCTTACAAGCAGAGGGTCATA
>OFGB01002152.1_pt1 | contig 10954 bp, 11 predicted proteins | sample 1521491 | NCBI WGS metagenome assembly OFGB01 (sample SAMEA3504095, study PRJEB24116) | mouse gut metagenome | biome: mouse gut; feature: mouse-associated habitat; material: faeces | place: Denmark | collected 2011
TCCCTTGCGACAATGCTCGGGAAGATGATTGATATCAGTCCGCCGGAAGCGACGCTGGTGGATCTGATGACGATAAACGGGGGACAGGATATCGCTCCGTTCCTTGGAGGAACCTTTGTTAAGATTTCTTTCAGGATGCAGATCGGCGAGTTGGTAGACAGCACGATTATGCAGTTATACCCCTGTGATTTTGCGAGATATCTGTGTAATACATTTATGAACGGCGGGATGAACATTGAACAGGAGTCGGAACCCGCGCCGGCGCCCGCAGCAGAAGCGCCGGCACCCGCGCCCGCACCGATGCCTTCCATGCCGCAGCCGGATATGGGGATGGCAGGTATGGGAGCGCCGGCGATGGGTGCACCTGCGCCGGATATGAATATGGCAGGCATGTATCCTCCCTACGGGATGCCGATGCAGCCGGGATACGGAATGCCGCCCTATGGCGGGATGCCGATGCAGCCTGCGCCTGCTCCTATGGCACCGGCGATGAATATTCAGCCGGCACAGTTCCAGAGTTTTACCGGCGGAGCAGCCGGAGCGGGAGCACCCGCCAACATCGATCTGATCATGGATGTGGCGCTGGAAGTTACCGTAGAACTGGGACGTACCAAAAAATCCATCTCGGAGGTTCTCGATTTTACACCGGGAACAATTATAGAGCTGGATAAGGTGGCAGGTGAACCGGTGGAGGTTCTGGTGAACGGGAAAATGGTGGCAAGAGGCGAGGTTGTTGTAATCGAAGAAAGCTTTGGTGTCAGGATCACAGAGATCATAAAATAAAGGTACAGCGAAAAACGAATGTTATGTAAAGCAGCATAGAAAAGGGATAGGAGTAAAGAAATGGCTAAAAACGTGTTAATTTGTGATGATGCAGCGTTTATGAGAATGATGATTAAGGACATTCTTACCAAAAATGGCTACAATATTGCAGGAGAAGCCGAGAATGGTCTGAAGGCAGTGGAGAAATATAATGAGACCAAACCGGATCTGGTACTGATGGATATTACCATGCCGGAGATGGATGGCATCCAGGCGCTGAAGAAGATCAAAGGTTCCGATCCGGGGGCGAAAGTTATCATGTGTTCCGCAATGGGACAGCAGGCGATGGTTATTGAGTCCATCCAGGCGGGCGCAAAAGACTTTATCGTAAAGCCTTTCCAGGCTGACCGTGTGTTGGAAGCGGTGAAAAAGGTTATCGGGTAATGATGCTTTTGACAACTGATGCATTGAGCGGGATAGCACAGTTTATTACTGTACTGATTCTTTTTGTTGCGGTTCTGTGGGTGACCTGGGCGGTGACAAAATGGACCGCCGGATATCAGAAGGGAAAGTGGGCAGGCGGCAATATTGAAATGCTCGAGAGTGTTCGTATTGCCTCTGATAAGTATGTCCAGATAATCCGCGTGGCGGATAAGTATCTTGCCGTAGCCGTGGCAAAGGACACGGTTACTTTTCTGGCAGAGCTGGATGAATCGGCGCTGATGCCAAGAGCGGATGAGGCAGGCGTTAAGATGAATTTTCAGGAATTATTGGAGAAAGTCAGGGAAAAGAAAAAGGAATGAAAAAAAGATTTTCCGGACTACGGATCAGGAAACTGTTATGCCTGCTGTTTACGGTAGGCATATTCTGTATTTGCAGCCCGCCGCAGATGATCCATGCAACGGTGCTGGATATAGATGACGGAGAGACCGGCGATACGGGGACCAGTACGACACTGCAGGATCCGGGAGAAGCGGATACCCCGGAGGAGCTGGGGGAACTGAATATTGCCAATACGGCAACGATTACGGTCAGCAATAATAACGGTACCATAGCCGGCACCTTAAGAATATTGCTCACGCTTACGCTGATCGCCCTTTTGCCGACGATCATATTGATGATGACCTCTTTCACCAGGATCATCATCGTCCTGCATTTTACCAGGGCGGCGCTCAGTACACAGACCGCTCCGCCGAATCAGGTTCTGGTGGGACTTGCGCTGATTCTTACGTTTTTTATAATGCAGCCGACGATGACCGAGATCTATAATGATGCCATCGTGCCCTTTGAGAGCGGTCAGATCGATCAGCAGGAGGCGCTGGAACGGGGGATAGAACCTCTGAGGCGGTTTATGTATCGTTCCACCCAGACGGAAGATGCCAGAGTATTTATGGAGATATCCCGCACGGAATGGGACGGAAAGACACTGGAGGACATTCCGACTTCGGTTCTTGTTCCTGCGTATATGATCAGTGAACTGCGGCTGGCGTTTACGATCGGATTTATTATTTATATTCCGTTTATTGTCATAGACATGGTGGTGGCGTCCACTTTGATGAGTATGGGTATGATGATGCTGCCGCCAACTACGATATCCATGCCGTTTAAGATACTGCTCTTTGTGGTGGCGGACGGATGGAATCTGGTGATCGTAAATCTGGTCAGGTCTTTTTATCCGAACGGATAGCACGGCAGGATGATGAAACTGGAAAATTGTTTGTATTGCGAAGTGAAAGAGCAGGAGGTATAGTATGACAGTAGATGAGGTCGTTGCGATCGTTGATCAGGGGCTCTTTGTTGTGATCAAGGTGGCAGCTCCGGTACTTTTGATTTCCATGGCAGTAGGATTGGCTGTCAGCATTTTTCAGACGGTTACTTCCATTCAGGAGCAGACACTTACCTTTGTGCCGAAGGTGCTGGCCATTTTTCTGACGATTATGCTGATCGGACACTGGATGCTTACGGAGATGGTAAATCTGATGATTAACCTGTGGTCGGACTTCAGTTTATATGTGAAGTAGTGCGGCGCGATGGTCAGTGTGGAGTTAAATTATGCCGATCTGGAATATTTTCTGATGATACTGGTGCGGGTTGTCGGTTTTATTTTCGTAGTGCCCTTTTTCAATATGAGCCATGTGCCGAGAAGATACCGGGCCGCTTTAAGTGTGGCAATATCGGTGGTCCTTTACGGGGTACTGCCGAGACAGGAGATTTTTTACGATACGGTATATGAGTATACGGTCATTGTGGCAAAGGAATTTATAACGGGGATACTGATCGGCATGGGTGTAAACCTGTGTACGACGATCCTGGCACTGACGGGTACCATAGCGGATATGGAAGTAGGATTTTCCATGGTGACACTGATGGATCCGGCTACCAGACAGCAGACGACGATTACAAGTACGCTGTATCAGAATCTGATCATGCTGATTTTGATTATCAGCGGTATGTACCAGTATATTATCGGCGCCCTGGCGGAATCTTATGAACTGATCCCGGTGTACGGGGCGCATATGAATGCGGAAAAGCTGCTGAATGCGGCAATCGTTTTTATGGCGGAATATATCACAATCGGATTTCGGATCTGTCTGCCGATTTTTGCGGCAATTCTGATGCTGAATGCGGTACTTGGGATTCTGGCAAAGGTGGCGCCTCAGATGAACATGTTTGCGGTGGGGCTGCAGCTTAAAATTTTTGTGGGACTGGGTATTATTTTTTTAACATTGTTCCTGCTCCCCACGGTGGCAGATATCATATTTACGGAAGCGAGAAAAATGACGGTCGCTTTTGTGGAGGCAATGATGTGATACTGGAATATAATCTGCAGTTTTTTGCGAAGGAAGGCCCCGGCGGTGAAAAGACGGAGCCTGCCACTCAGAAAAAATTATCGGATGCCCGTAAAGAGGGGCAGGTGGCAAAGAGTAAGGAAATTGCCAATGGTTTTGGGCTCCTTGCGCTTTTTCTGCTGTTGAAAATCTGGGTGGGACATATGGGGATCAGTTTTATGGAACTTTTCGGTATCTATCATCATATACCGGAAATGCTGCATATGCCTTACGGCACGGTGCCCGCCGGCAATATCACCGGACTTATCAGAAACAGCATGATCCAGCTTGTGGTGATCATGACGCCGATTTATCTGGTGGGTGTGGCAGTGGCTTTTATCAGTGATGTGATCCAGGTAAAGTGGCAGCCCACCACAAAGCCGATGCAGCCAAAGCTCAGTAAGATCAATCCGATGAAGGGCTTTAAAAGGCTTTTTTCGGCCAATTCGCTGGTGGAACTGGTGAAGGCGGTGGCGAAGATCGGGATGATCTTATATGTGACCTGGAACTATATGAAGGATAAACTGGCGTTTTTGTTTTATCTGATCGATATGCCGCTGTTTGAGGCAATACGGGAGATCGGGGAAGTCGTGATAGAACTGGGCATCCGGATTTCCGCCATTTTCATGATCATCGCGCTTTTGGATCTGGCATACCAGAAGTGGAAATTCAAAGAAGACATGAAGATGACCAAGCAGGAGGTCAAGGATGAGTATAAGGACCAGGAGGGTGATCCCCAGATCAAGGGGAAACAGCGTCAGCGTATGCAGGAAGCTTCGAGAAGAAGGATGATGCAGGCGCTGCCTGAGGCGGATGTGGTTATCACAAACCCCACCCACTATGCGGTGGCGCTGAAATATGACAGCGAACTGTATGCGGCGCCCATTGTGCTGGCAAAGGGCGCGGACTATCTGGCACAAAAGATCAAAGAAGAAGCAAGAGAATATCATATAGAGATTTACGAAAATAAACCGCTGGCGAGAATGCTGTATACGAATGTGGAGGTGGGGGATCAGATCCCCGCGGAACTGTATCCGGCGGTGGCGGAAGTCCTGGCGTATGTATATCATCTCCAAGGAAAAGCATAGAAAAGCATTATGCTAAGCATAGAAAAGCATTATGCTAAGCATAGGAAAGCATTATACTAAGCATAGAAAAGCATTATACTAAGCATAGGAAAACACTATGCTGCATAAAGAGAACAGTAGAAAGGAGCAAAGGGAATGAAGATCGGGAAAGCTGATTTAGGCATAGCGTTGTACATACTTGCCGCTTTTGTGATGCTTATTATTTCGATTCCGTCCTGGCTCCTTGATATTTTTCTTGCCATCAATATCGGTATTGCATTCCTGATTCTGTTTACGGTAATGTTTACCCAGGAAGTACTGGATATGTCCTTTTATCCGACCATGCTTCTGTTTACGACGATATTCAGAATCGCGCTGAACGTATCCTCTACGAAGCTGATCCTTTTAACCGGCGATCCGGGTAACGTGGTCAGAACCTTCGGCGATTATGTGGGCGGCGGCGATCTTGTGGTCGGCGTGATCGTTTTTATCATTCTGATCCTGATCCAGTTTATGGTAATTAACAAAGGTTCCGAGCGTGTGGCTGAGGTGACGGCGAGGTTTACACTGGACGCAATGCCCGGTAAACAGATGGCGATCGACGCGGACTTAAATACCGGCGCCATCACCGATGCGGAGGCAAAGGAGCGGCGTGACAAGATTCAGGCGGAATCCAGCTTCTTCGGTTCCATGGACGGTGCCGTGAAGTACGTAAAGGGAGATGCCACGGCCGGATTAGTGATTACCTTCGTCAATCTGATCGGCGGAGCGGCGATGGGGATGCTCAGACAGGGCATGGACTTTGGTACGGCAGCCGAGACATATTGTATCTTAACGATCGGTGACGGACTGGTTTCCCAGATCCCGTCTCTTCTGATTTCCCTGGCTACCGGTATCTTAGTGACAAAGGGCGGTAAGGATGCGGACTTTGCCAACGTGATTGTGGGGCAGCTTTTCGGCGTGCCCAGGGCTCTTTATATCGTCGGGGCGACGATCTCCGTGCTGGGTGTGATTACGCCGCTGCAGACCATCGTCTTTGTAACGCTGGGAATGCTTTTTATCGTGGCGGGACGTATGGTGCAGGGAACGCTGGAAATGGCGGGTATCGAGAGCGAAGTGGATACGGAGGAAGCGGCGGCGGAGGAGATACGGCAGCCCGAGAATGTCAATGCGCTTTTGCAGGTTGATCCGGTGGAACTGGAATTTGGTTATGGTATCATTCCTCTTGCCGATGTGAACCAGGGCGGTGACCTTCTGGATCGTGTGGTAATGATCAGAAGACAGATCGCGCTGGAGATGGGTACCGTGGTGCCGATCATCCGTCTGCGGGATAATATCCAGCTCAATCCGAATCAGTATATTATCAAGATAAAAGGAATTCAGGTCAGTGACGGCGAAATCCTCTTTGACCATTATATGGCGATGAATCCGGGCTATGTGGAGGAGGAGATCACTGGTATTCCGACTTTTGAGCCTTCCTTCCATCTGGCGGCGCTCTGGATTACCGAGAGTCAGAGGGAGCGGGCGGAGAGCCTTGGTTATACCGTCGTAGATCCTCCTTCCATTATCGCGACGCATCTGACGGAAGTGATCAGGGCGCATATTGATGAGCTTCTCACCCGTCAGGATGTGCAGAATCTGATCAACAATATCAAGGAGGGCAATCAGGCGCTTGTGGAGGAACTGGTGCCCAAGACGCTGGGACTCGGCGAGATTCAGAAGGTACTGCAGAATCTTCTGCGGGAAGGCATTTCTATCCGGGATCTGCAGACGATTCTGGAGACACTGGCGGACTATGCGCCTTCCACAAGAGATGCGGATATTTTGACGGAATATGTAAGGCAGAGTTTAAAGCGGGCTATTTCCAACCGGTATTTCCCTTCCCATGAGACGACCAGTGTGGTGACGCTTGATCCCAAGATCGAGCAGGAGATCATGGGCAGCGTGAAACAGACCGAGACCGGCGCTTATATTTCTCTTGATCCCGTGCGCATCAAGGCGATTATGAACAGCGTGGGGAAGGAGACGGAAAAACTCGAACAGCTTGGGAAAAATCCGATTGTGATCACATCTCCTATTGTCAGGATCTATTTTAAGAAGCTGACGGAGGATTATTACAGGGATCTGATCGTAGTTTCATATAATGAAGTGGAATCTAATGTAGAATTACAGTCAGTGGGAATGGTGACAGCATAATGATCATTAAAAAGTTTACGGCAAAAACAGAGGAAGAAGCCCTGATTCAGGCGAAGGCGGAACTGGGTGATGGTATTGTTATCATGAATGTAAAGACCGCCGCGCCGAAAGGGTTTTTCAGTTTCCTGAAAAAGCCTCAGACGGAGGTAACGGTGGCAAAGGAAGAGGAGAGTGAGCGCTATCCGGCTGCGGGACAGAAAAAGAAGCCGGAGGAAGTGAGCCTTAAGGAAACCTTCCGGCAGGTGGCAAGGGCGGCAGGAACGGAAGCGCCGCCGCTTCGTCAGCCGGAGGTAACCAGGGAACCCGATGAGAGTCATAATCTGCTGGTGGAAAAACTGGATTCGCTCCAGACAATGATAGAAAAGCGGCTTCAGGAGGAGGAGGAACCGGAACCCGAGGAGGCCGAAGAAGACAGTGAGATGGTTCGCTTTATGAAGCTTCTCTACAACACGATGCTGGATAACGAGGTGGATGAAAAGTATGCCAACCAGCTTGTCGATGAGATGGAACGAAGCGTCAAGCCGAATCAGCCCTTTGACCATGCGCTTGCGGAAGTATATCAGAAGATGATCCTGAAATTCGGAAAGGCAATGCCGATAGAAAAAGGGGGAAAAAGTCCGAGGATCGTTTTCTTTGTAGGTCCTACCGGGGTGGGAAAGACCACAACGATCGCAAAGATCGCTTCCAGGTTCCGGCTCGAACAGAAACGGAAGATCGCGTTGTTTACGGCGGATACTTACCGGATTGCGGCGGCGGAACAGCTCAGAACCTATGCGAATATCTTGGAAGTTCCCTTTCGGGTGATCTACTCCGTGGAGGATTTGCAGATGGGGGTACGGGATTTTCGGGAGTATGATTTTATTCTGGTGGATATGGCAGGGCATTCCCCTCACAATCCGGCACTGCGGGAGAGTATGAACGCTTTTATTTCAGGGCTGGATGAGACGCTCGAAAAGGAAGTGCATCTGGTACTTTCAGCCACCACGAAATACAATGATCTGGTCAATATCGTAGACGCATATGCGGATATGGAAGACTATAAGGTTATCTTTACGAAGTTGGACGAAACGACGAGTTTGGGAAATTTACTGAATTTGAGATTACATACCGGAGCGAACCTGTCCTACATTACATACGGACAGAATGTGCCGGATGATATAGAAGTATTTAACCCTCAGAAAACAGTGAAGCAGTTACTTGGAGGTAAGAACTAGAGATGGCAGATCAGGCGGAAAAACTGAGAAATATAATCAAAGCCCAGAACCAGACAAGACGTCAGGCAGCCAGGGTGATCACGGTCACCAGCGGAAAAGGCGGTGTCGGAAAGTCAAATACGGCGATCAATCTTGCGATACAGTTTCGGAAACTGGACCAGAAGGTTATTATACTGGATGCGGATTTCGGGCTGGCAAATATAGAGATCATGTTCGGAACGGTGCCTAAATATAATCTGTACGATCTGATCTATCAGGGAAAAAACATTCGGGATATCATTACCTGGGGACCGATGGAGGTAGGCTTTATTTCGGGAGGCTCCGGTATTGTGGGCATGGCAAATTTAAGCAGGGACTATTTAAGTTATATTATTCAGAATCTGGTAGAGCTGGATTCCATGGCGGATATCATCATTGTGGACACCGGAGCGGGCATTTCGGATGCGGTACTGGAATTTCTGGTGGCAAGCAATGAGATCCTTCTGGTTACAACGCCGGAACCTACTTCTATCACGGACTCTTATTCTCTGCTGAAGGCTTTAAACCGCCACGGCAGATTTTCACAGGAATATACCAGCATCAATGTGCTGGCAAATAAGGTGAGAAACGAAGAGGAGGCGGAGATGCTCTATCACAAGCTGAATGCGGTGGTTTCGAGATATCTGAAGGTTCCGATAGAATATCTCGGCTTTGTACCGCAGGATGAGCAGCTTTCAAGGGCGGTGATGCAGCAGATGCCGGTTTCCATTCAGAATGCTGCGGCAAAATCGGCGCTTGCCTATAAGGAGATCGCCAGGAAACTGATGAGCGGGGAGAAAGAGAATCCGAAAGTAAAACGGGGTATGATGGCTTTTTTTTCACATATTATGACAGGGAGGAGATAAGCGATGTTATCTGATATTGTATCAGCGGGACAGGTAGTGGAAATGCAGCCTGTGAACAGAGAAGAGGGTACGGAAGGCGAAAAAAAGGTATACCGGACCAAAGTTTTTGATGTGCTTTCCGAGGATCAGGTAGAGATCATGATGCCTATTGAAAAGGGAAAAGTGGTACTTCTGCCGGTGGACGGAGAGTTTGATCTGTGTTTTTATGCGGATAAGGCATTGTATCAGTGCTTTGCGCGGGTGCTGGACCGCTATAAGAGCAATAATGTGTATATCGTGGTCATGGAACTGACCAGTAACCTCCGCAAGCACCAGAGAAGAGAGTATTATCGTTTCAGTTGTGCGCTGGATATGGATTCCAGAGAACTTAAAACGGAAGAGGTTTCGGCGGTGGAGCAGCATCAGCTTTATCTGGTTCCCGGCCTTTCTTTAAAGCACAGTGTTATCGTGGACATCAGCGGCGGCGGCCTTCGATTTATCGCGGATTACAGTTATGATGTGGGTTCCATGATCTACTGCACCTATCATCTGAATATGAAAGGCGGCTCGAAAGAGTATAATCTGGTAGGTAAAGTGCTTTCAAGAAAAGAGATCGAAGACAAACCGGGCACCTATGAACATCGTGTGCAGTATGTGAATATGGACGCGGATGTGCGGGAAGAGATCATTAAATTTATTTTTGAAGAGGAAAGACGACAGCGCCATAAAGCAACCAGTAAATAACAGTAGTAGGGGTTGGATCAAATATGAAAAAAAATATTCTAGTAGTAGATGACTCTGCACTCATGAGAATGGTTATGTGTGATATACTGAAAGCAGATGACAGATTCCATGTAGAAGACAAAGCCAAACACGGCAAGGAAGCGCTGGAACTTTTGAGCCAGAAGAAGTATGATGCCGTGGTTCTCGATGTGAATATGCCGGTCATGGGCGGACTGGAGCTTTTAAAAGAGCTTCAGACGAGAAAGATTCCGGCAAGAGTCATGATGGCAAGCACCGATACCAGGGAAGGCGCGAAGGTAACGTTAGATGCGCTGGAGTTGGGCGCCATAGATTTTGTGCATAAGCCGGGGAATATCAAAAACTGCAGGACCGAGGAGTTTCAGGAGAATTTCCTGACGACGCTGGATGCGGTGGCTTCCAGTAAGGAGCCGGTTTTCGGCAGGGCGTTTAACTTAGACAGTATCAAGACGACGAAAAAGTTTGTGTCCATGGTGAAAAAGCACACTGTGACAGGCAATAAGATCGTGGCGATCGCAAGTTCCACCGGAGGGCCGAAGGCATTGCAGGCGGTTATTCCGAAGCTCCCGAAGGGACTGAACGCACCGGTGGTGCTGGTGCAGCATATGCCGGTAGGTTTTACGAAATCACTGGCGGAGCGGCTTGATTCCTTAAGCGAGGTAACGGTGACGGAGGCGAAGGAAGGCGAGATACTCGAGAAAGGGCATGTATATCTGGCGAAAGGCGGGATGCACATGAACGTTACTTCCGACCAGAGGCGGAGCTGTATCCACTACAGCAACGAACCCACCAGAGAGGGCGTGAAGCCCTGTGCCAATTACATGTATGAGAGCCTGGTTAACAGTCCTTTTGATCAGGTGGTCTGCGTGGTCCTTACCGGGATGGGCGCGGATGGTACGGAAGGAATCCGGAATCTGAAAGCGAAAAAGCAAACTTTTGTTATAGCACAACAGGAAAATACCTGTGCGGTTTACGGAATGCCGAAGAGCGTGGTAAAAGCGGGCATCGTAAACCAGATTGTCGAACTGGACAATGTGGCACAGGAAATTATCATGAACGTGGGGGTAAAGTAACATGGATGTAAGCCAATATCTGGAAATATTTCTGGACGAAACAAGAGAACATTTGCAAAGCCTGAATACGGAGATCTTAAATCTGGAACAGGATCCCGAGAATGAGGATACCGTTAACGAAATTTTCCGTGCGGCCCATTCTTTAAAGGGAATGGCAGGTATCAGGAGATCACGTGACCTTTCTATAGC
>OFGB01002155.1_pt1 | contig 10948 bp, 8 predicted proteins | sample 1521491 | NCBI WGS metagenome assembly OFGB01 (sample SAMEA3504095, study PRJEB24116) | mouse gut metagenome | biome: mouse gut; feature: mouse-associated habitat; material: faeces | place: Denmark | collected 2011
AATTCAAAATTCAATTCTGTTCCGGCGCAGCACCGTCCCGCCGGGAAATCTTTTCGAAATTATGGATGGAGTGGGTAATATTCCCGTGCAGCGTAATGCTCATCTTCTCGACGATCTCTGTATAGTCTTCTTTCATCCCGCGGTCAATCCAGTCCAGCATGACACCCACAAACCCGTATTTATAGAATTCCGCGATAAAACTCTTATCTCCCGGAGCCAGTTTCGCGTCCGCGCACTTTTCCTCCACCACATCGGCGATCAGCCGGTAGGTCAGTTCATACAGATAACTTTCCAGTTTGCTGCGCTCAACCGCCCGGTATACATTCATGATAAACTGCCTGTTCTCCGTCACTACCTCGAAGATTTGCAGCATTCCCTCCTGCCAGGTGTCATAGGTTTTCTTCCCCTGCAGCGCCTTCCTGCCGTCCTCGATGCAGCTCCACTCCACCAGATCATAGATATCCTTGAAATGATAGTAGAAAGACATCCGGCTGATGCCACAGTCCGCGGTCAGATCCTGAATGGTGATCTTGTCCAGTGTCTTGTGCAGCAGAAGTCTCTTAAGCGACGCTTCCAATGCATATTTTGTTGTGTTCGACATGACCTTTGCTCCTCAATATACAGGAGCCGGGCCTTTCGGTCCGGCTTCCTGCAAGCTTTATCAATTCCTGAATCTTCATCCTACTCGATATTCATATATCTCTTTAACAGCAGAATCAACTCGTCAATATTGACCGGCTTGGCTGTATGAGCATTCATGCCACTATCCAGACACCGCTGTATATCCTCGGAAAAGGCATCCGCCGTCATGGCAATGATCGGTATCGTCAGCGCATTTGCTTTCTGGGAAGAACGGATTGCTCTGGTCGCCTCGTACCCGGTCATGATCGGCATACGGACATCCATCAAGATTGCATCATAATAATCTTCTGCCGCTTTCTCGAACATTTCCGCACAGATCTGTCCATTTTCTGCCCATTCCAATTCCAGTCCCAGATCAGTCAACAGCTCATGCAGGACTTCCCAGTTCAAGCTGTTATCCTCAGCCACCAGGATCCGATGACCGGACAGATCGGCTCCTTTCGTTTCTTCTATCTGCAGATCCCCTTCGCTTCCCATGTACTTCTGCAGCCCATAGAAAAGCGTCGATTTAAACAGCGGCTTCGCGATAAATCCACTGATACCCGCAGCACGTGCCTCAGTCTCAAATTCACTCCAGTCGTAAGCCGAGATCAGCAGAATCGGAATATCATCTCCCAGTCCCCGCCGTATCTCCCGGGCTACCTGAATGCCGTCCATCCCCGGAAGCTTCCAGTCCAGAAGAATGATCTGGTAATCGTCTCTCTTTTCATGATGCTCCATGACCAATTTCAGAGCCTTCTCACCACTCAACGTCCAATCCGCCTGAATGCCAATGGAATCGAGCGCATCCACCACCGTACGACAGAGCGTTTCATCATCATCCACCACAAGCATTTTCCATGCCGGGAGAACCATGTCCACTTCTTTGACAGTCGCTCTCTCAAAATCTACCATCACATGGAACTCCGAGCCTTTGCCCAGCTCACTTTCCACCTCAATACTGCCTTCCATGGCGTTAATAATATATTTCGTGATGGCCATACCCAGACCGGCGCCTTCCGTCTTGTGCACTCTCCGGTTGTCCGCTCTGGAATAAGACTCAAAAATCTTGGACATAAACTCCGGCGACATACCAATCCCGTTATCTTTGACTAAGATATGGGTTCGAACGTAATCCTCCCCTTTCGGCGATTCCTCCTGATATAAAGAAAGACGAATAGCCCCATCCTCATGCGTATATTTGACAGAGTTTGACAGAAGATTGAGCAGCACCTGATTCAGGCGCACGCTGTCACAGTACACATCCTCCGAAATAATACGGTCAATATGCACTTCAAAACTCTGATGCTTTGCCTTAACCTGCGGCTGGACAATCCCAACGATACCCTCCATCACTTCCCACAGGGAAACCATATCTGCCGTCAATGTCATCTTGCCGCTCTCGATCTTCGACATGTCCAGTACGTCATTGATCAATCCCAGCAGATGCTTACCCGACAACGCAATTTTCCTCAGACAGTTCTGCACCTGCTCTTTGTCATCCACGTGCGCTGTCGCAATAGCCGTCATTCCCACAATCGCGTTCATGGGGGTACGGATATCATGGCTCATGTTAGAGAGGAATTCGCTCTTGGCCCTGGTCGCCTCTTCCGCCGCCTGACGTGCCTCATTCAACTCATAAATCTGCTGCTTGCTCATTCTGAAATAAACAAAGAAGAGCAGCAGTAACAGGAGCAGGATAGATCCACATGCGAACAGCGTAGCCGCCGTTCTCTCCTCATTCAAAGATTGTACCGTTTGATTCAATGCTCCAAAAGGAAGGACGATCACCAGATTCCATTCAGAGTTCGGAAGGCTCACCGTGCTCACCTGCTGCCTGCCGCCGCCAAACTCCAGAACATCTACATAACTACGATTCTCCTTCAATGCACCGGCAAGATCCTCAACGTAATGTTCCACACTCTCCCGGTCTTCTTCCCCGGTATAAGTTCCGCGCAGATAACTGAAATAATCCGGATACTGTATACTCTCATCCCTTATGATAAAAGTGCCGTCTGTCCGGATAATATGGGCATACATTTCTATGCTCTCCTTCTCCAGGGAAAGCTCTTCGCTGATCTCCAACGCCGGAATCGCCATTACCGTAGCAATACTGGCCCGTCCGTCGCTCATGGGATACTGTGCGTTCACACCGAACAGCACCACCTGTTCTCCCGAATCATCGACCGCTACCGCCACCTTACTGTCCCCTTTCCTGAGAGATCCCAGAAAAGGTTCCGGATCGATCAGCGTTGCCGATTCTCCATATAACGTTTCAAATTCTCCGTCCTCAGAACACAGCGACAACGAGATGAAATCCCTGACTTCCGTCCTGTAAATCAGTTCCTCATAGATTTCCTGCTGATCGCCCTCATCCACCGAAACCACCGTCGCCACTGCTTCCGCCTGCTTTAACCGAAGATTTACAATGGTCTCAAAATGCTTACAGATCCGTTCCCCCATGCTGGTCATGTACATATTTCCCAGATCATCTATCGCTTCCTCACTCTTCCGGCTCATATAAGTGCCAAGTAACGCAAACACCGCAACACTGAAGAAAATAAGTAAAACGAAACCGCACAAAACAAATTTCGTCGATTCTATGTTAACATGGCTTTTTTCCTTTTTGTCCATCAGTGATACCCTTCCATAAAACAGTACGATATATTATATAAATATAGCACATAGTCTTCAATGAGCGCAAGATGTTTCCGGCATTTTAGCACTTCCGCAGCAACAGTTCGTCACGACTCAGCTGCCGCTTCCTCCCACTGACATCTTTTCATATCCACACAGCCATTTTCCTTAAAGACAATCCCTTCTGCCAGCAGCCTGCTTTTCTGCTCTGCAAAGCATACCGCCGTCCTGCCCGCATGATCTACCACTCTGTGGCAGGGATAATCTCCGTAATACTCCGCCAATCCAAGTACTCTGCCTACCAGTCTGGCATTTTTATCCCGTCCGATCAACCGGGCAATCTGCCCATATGAGGCAACCCTCCCCTCCGGGATCTCCTCCACCGCCGAGAGAATCTCATAGATCAGTTCCTCATTCATCTTCGCTGCCATTCCACCGCTCCCCCTTCCCCGCCGTTTCCTGCGCGAAAGCATCTTTGACCCGAATATATTTCACGCACGGCAGTTTCTTCCGGCCCCGCAGCTAAAGATTGCTCTGTCCACGATTCGCACTGCTGCGCAGATAATTCCCAAGGCCTGTAAAACACAGCAGTGTCACGACCAGAAATGCTCCGGGGACCAAAATGATCCACCAGGCATTCGTCAGCATTGCATCTTCCGACAGTGAAAGCATACTCCCCCACGTGATAACCTCCACCGGCAGGCCAATCCCCATAAAACTCAGCGTGGACTCTGCCACCATCGCACTCCTGATGTTCATTACCACCATAAACATAATAGAAGAAATAAAGTTCGGCGTCAAATGTTTCCACAACACATGAAAAAAGCCGCCTCCCATACATCTGGAGGCGATCACATATTCACATTCCCTGCTCTGCCGCACTTCACTTCTTACCACTTTGGCAATACTCATCCAGCCGGTAATGCCGAGTACAAAGGAAATGCTGACCACGTTCGCTTTCCCCAGAATTGCCTGAATCAGAATGACCACCGGAAGAGACGGCATACTGAGCACGATCTCTGTCAACCGCATCATCACCCCATCGATCCATCCCGGTGCATAACCGCTCACCGCACCAAACATAATCCCCACAACTGTGGAAATTGCCGTCGCCGTTATGCCGATAAACAAAGAAATCCTGCCCCCATGCCAGATCATGGAGAAGATATCTCTGCCCATGGTATCAGTCCCGAACAGGAATTCCCTGCCCGGCGGCACGCTGCAATTGTGCAGATCCAGATACGCAGGATCCCTGGACGCCAGCAGATCACACAGAAGACACCCCAGAACGATCAGCGTGAGCACGCAAAGGGCTCCCGTACAACCGCCCTGCGCATCCCCGCTCCGCCCCCTTCCATGCCGCCGCATATGCTCCCGTACCGGCTGCCGGCGGATTCCCACAACTTCAAATTTGTTTTCCATCTTTACCTCCATTTCAACAAAATTTGTGGCGTTTGTGACAGTGAAGCCGAAGGCTGAACTGTTACTGGCGTTTCGGCAGATTACACAAAATGACTACAATCCCGGTAAGCATACACAGCAGCATCAACAGATTATAGTCATGATACCGGGCGCTTTCGTAAGTCAGCGTTCCCAATCCCGGATAAGAGAAAACCATCTCAACGATATAGGTTCCGCCCAGAATATGCGGTACCGAGATCGCCATAAGGCTCAAATACGAGGGCATCACATTCCGCAGGCAGTGCCTGAACAGCACACCCCACTTCGTCAGTCCCTTGGCCCTGGCCAACAGCACATAATCGGCCCGGACTTCCTCCAGTATCCTGTTTCGGATCATATATGCGTAATACCATAAATGTCCCAGCACAACCACCGTGAGCGGCAGAATCAAATGCATGATACGGTCCCGCCAGTCGCCGGCCTGCCCTGCAGTATAAGCACCGCTGCCGGGCAGCCATTTCAGATTCACAGAAAAAAGCAGCACCAGCAGTAAAGATAACCAGAATTCAGGAATGCAGCTGCTGATCGTGCCAATCTTACAGATCGCGCTGTCAAGCAGCCCGCCCTCACAGCGCGCACACAATATACCCAGCAGCAATGCCAGGAAGAAGATCAGTACGAACCCGCATCCACCCAAAAGCAGCGTATTGGGCACCCGTTCACCGATCACACTGACTACCGGCATCTTATATTTATAAGAAATTCCAAAGTCACCATGCAGCGCATTTTCAAGCCAACGGACATACTGCACCGTGATCGGCTTATGTAATCCCAGCTTTTCTTCCGCCTGCTCACGCTCCCCGGAACTCATTTTCTCCACTCTGTCCCCGTAGTAGGATATGAGTGGATCACCCGGCGCCAGGCGCGAGATATAGAAAACTGCCGTCGAAAGAACCAGTATGCTCACCAAAAAGAGTAAACACTTTTTCCCAAAATTCAATATCCAATCCCATTGATTCCCTGTCATCCGTATAACCATACTTCTTTCTCCGTCCCGGTCAGACGGTTTCTCACCCTCGGCACCGCAGACAAAAGCGCTTTTGTATAGGGATGCTGTGGATTCGCAAACAGCTCTCCCGTCTCCCCCACCTCCACCAGTTTTCCCCGATACATGACCCCCACGCGGTCACACAAAAATTCCACCATGGCGAGATCATGTGCAATAAACAGAAAAGAGAAGCCATGCTCTTTCTGCAGGTGCCGGAACAAATTTACGATCTGTGCCTGAATGGACACATCCAAGGATGCAACCGGCTCATCCGCCACCAGCAGTTCCGGCTCCATGGAAAGGGCCCGCGCAATCGCCACGCGCTGCCTCTGTCCCCCGGACAATTCCGACGGACGTCGATCCAGATAAACGGCATCCAGCCCCACATAGTGCATCTGAAATTCCGCTTCCGCCCGCATGGAGCCTCTCGGCGGCACGATGTGCTGTATGCGCAGCGGCTCCGTAATAATATCGCACACCTTCATCCGCTGATTCAGGCTGGAATTGGAATCCTGAAAAATGATCTGCCGCTTCGTCTGAAGCATTTTCCTGTGTTTCCGAAACGCCCCCGGATCACAGGTATCAATCCCCTTGAAGAGAATTCTGGCAGTACCGTCCACATTGCTTCCTTCCGACAGGTTTTCTCCGCGCAACCGTCTTTTTCCCGTGGCCGCAGTACCGCCATCTGGACGGTACAGATTCATGATGCAGCGGGCCACCGTCGATTTTCCCGAGCCGGATTCCCCAATCAGTCCGAAGATCTCACCCCTTTTTATCTGAAAAGAGACATCGTCGACCGCCTTGAATGTCTGCCTGTGCAATGGAAACACATGCGTAAGATGCCGTACATCCAGCAGGATTTCCTCCGATTCCATATTTTCCCCGTTCCCCCGACGGCCACGGGCAGACATCTCTGCCGCCGGAAAGATCACCGGCGATGCGATCTTCGGAGCCCTCTCATCCAACAGCCATGTAGCCGCATAGTGCGTATCACTGATGCGAAATAACGGTGGTTCCTCTTCATAGTCGATCGCCAGCGCATAAAGATTACGACAGGCAAACGCATCGCCCACAGGCGGATGCAGCAGGGTCGGCGGCATCCCCGGTATCGTATAGAGGGTATCCCGTCCCCTGGAAAAATCCGGCAGCGCCCGCAAAAGCCCCCATGTATAAGGATGTCTGGGATCACGAAAAATCTCTTCCGTCGTTCCGATCTCCACGATTTTTCCGGCATACATGACCGCCACACGATCTGCTGCCGCAGCAGCCACACCCAGGTCATGGGTCACAAAAACCGTCGCCATGCCAAGCCCGCGCCGGATCTTCCTGAACAATCCCAGAATCTGCGCCTGGATCGTCACGTCCAGCGCCGTAGTCGGTTCATCCGCAAACAAAATCGACGGATTCCCGGCAAGCGCGATCGCCATCACGCTCCTCTGCCGCATTCCGCCCGAAAAATGATGCGGGTAGAGTTTCATCCTCTCCTCCGCCCGGTCTATCTCCACCAGCTTCATCAACTCCAGCACCCTGTCATGAAGTGCTTTCCCCGTGATCTTCGGGTGGTGCACCTTGACAGCCTCTGCGATCTGCTCCCCAACGGACATGGCCGGATTCAAAGATGTCATCGGATCCTGGAAAACCATGGAAAATAATTTCCCCCGAAGCCTGTGCATCTCCCGCTCCCGACAGTCCGTGATGTTCACACCGCATGCCCATATGCTGCCTGACCGAATCCTGGCTGAGGCGGGCAGAAGTCTCATCACCGCTTTACACAGAGCGCTCTTTCCGCATCCCGATTCCCCCACCACCGCCAGAACCTCTCCGGACTGCAGCGTGAAGCTGACATCCCGGACTGCCTGCACTTCTCCCTGCGGCGTGTCGAAACTGACGGACAGATTTTTCACTTCCAATACCTGAGACATTTTATAACCACGCCTTTCTTTCCTGTAAGTACCCTTTCCATCGATTCTTGCCTCTGCCAGTCCGGTTTCGCTCAGACTCTTTTTCTTCTGCTACGGTTCCTGCATCGTCCATTCCGCAACATTCCAGAAAATACCCACACCGTGATGTCCCATCACCGTATCTCCGGAAATACCCTGAATCCCGGCGTCGGCCACATAATTGGCATCCACATAGCAGATAAAGGCAAATGCAGGATCTTCTGCCAGCGCCTCCTGAAACCGGTCATATGCCTCGGCCCGCACCGTCCGGTCGGCAGACTGCCGGGCTTCCAGCAGATAACGATCCACCTCCGCATTGGAATAACCGCTGTAATTGGCGCCCTTATCCGTACCAAATACTTTATACGTATGGTCATCGGCGTCAAACGGGCTGCCCCAGCCAATCAGATAAGCCATCTGTCCGGCCCAGTCCACCTGCACCGGAATATCCACAGAGCAGTCGATCCCCACTGCCCGCAGCTGTTGCGCCGCCGCCTGTGCGATGTCGATGCGCACCTGATCCCCTGCTCCCACACTGATCACAAAACCGATTTTCTCACCGTCTCTCTCATAAAAACCTTCGTCTCCCATCGTACACCCGGCAGCTTCCAGAATCTCCCGCGCCCGCTCAGGATCAAAGGTATACTGCTCGACATCCCTGTTATCATAGATATTACGCTGCAGCGGCCCATAGGCAGCCACTCCCTGCCCCAGCAGCACCGCATCGATGATCGACTGTCTGTCGATGGCACAGCAGACTGCCGGAATCAAGTCCCTGTTCTTCTTCCAGTACTCGTGTCCGAAATTAAAAAGGATCCCCCGATAATCAGAGGTCTTCATCTCATAACAGACATACTCTTCCATATCCGCAAATATCTGCGCATCCCGCGGCGTCAACAGCGCCAGATCAAGCTCTCCCGCTTTCATCTGCAGCGCCCGGGCAGTATCGTCCGGCACGATCTTAAAGACGATCTTTTCTATATGCGCCGCCCCTTTATAGTAAGTCTCATTCCTTTCAAGCGTGATTGCCTGTCCCATATCCCAGCCCGCCAGCTTGTAGGGTCCCGTACCTACGGGATTTCGGAAAAAGTCCGATTCCTGCATATCTTCGCCCGCCAGCAGATGCTCCGGCAGCACCGCCATGGTCATATAGTCCAGAAATGCCACATTGGGTGCCGCCAGGCGAAAGACAATGGTATGATCGTCGATCACACGGATCTCTTCCACATCCTCATAATTGGGAGCATTCTCCGAACCATTCTCCGGATCCATAATGGCCTCTACCGTAAACTTCACATCGTCCGCCGTAAAATCCCCGCCGTCGTGCCACTTGACATTTTCCTCCAGATGAAAGGTATAAGTACAGGATGCTTCGTCGAACTCCCAGCTCTTAGCAAGCCCCGGAACGACTTCGTTCGCTCCGTTATGGGCCGTCAGTCCATCAAAAAGCAGGATATTGATCTCCCCGTGCTCATCCATTGCCGGATTGATCCTGGTATAATCCCCACTGCCGTAAACAAGCGCTACGGCTTCTCGCTCTGCACTGTCAGGCTCCGTTTTATCCGCATTCTGTGCCGTCTCCCCGCCGCAGGCCGCCAGAGGCAGGCACAGCAGTAATACCATAAAAAATAAAATAAGCCTTTTCATCCGATCGCTTCCCTCTCATCTCTCTTTTATTCCGCATCAATCACAGAATATTACCGTTAATTATGCTTCGCCATATCGGCAAGAATCTGGCTGACGGAAAGATCATTCTCCCGTGCCGCCCTGGCCAGATCTTCATATTCATATTTTTGTCTTGTAACACCATATCCGGTTGAAATTTTGCTTCTGACCTCACCGTACGGTGTCCGCACCGTCTCCATCGACCTGTCAAGTGTATAGCGCTTATATGCCTTTTCCCGAATACCGATGGTGGTCGTATGCCGGAAGAGCAGTTTAACCATTTTCTCTCTGTCTTCCGGCCGACACATCACACAAAAGAGGGTACCGGGCCTGGATTTTTTCATGCCGATCGGCACCGTGTACACATCCAGCGCTCCGGCGGCAAACAGCGCTTCCATGGCGAAACCGACTGCCTCGCCGGTCATATCGTCCACGTTACAGTTGAGTTCCAGGATAATGTCCCCGGCGCTCTCCGTCTCACCAAGCATCGCCCGTACACAGTTGGCCGCCGGAAAATCCTTTTTACCCATACCGTATCCGATGGCCGTCATCTTCATAACCGGCATATCGCCGAACTCCGTCACAAAATATTTAAGCAGCGCCGCTCCCGTGGGTGTGCACAGCTCTCCTCTGATCCCGCCGCCATAGATCGGTACATCCCGCAGAATATACGCCGTGGCCGGAGCGGGCACCGGCAGGATACCGTGGGCGCACTGTACCTGGCCGCTTCCCACATGAACCGGCGACGCGATCACCTGATCGGGTGCAATCCGATCCATCAGCAGACAAACCGCCGTCACATCGGCCACCGCATCCATGGTACCCACTTCATGAAAATGTATGTCTGTCACCGGAACACCGTGTGCATGACTCTCCGCCTCCGCGATCAAAGTATAGACCCCGAGAACATCCTTCCTGACTCTTTCCGGCACGGAAAGATGATGCACAATATGTTTAATGTCGTGCATCCCGCTGTGATGGTGATGGTGCTCATCATGGTGATGCCCATGCGCAGCCTCATCCTCTTCCACACCATTGATCTTTACCGCAATATGCGTACCGCCAATGCCGCATTTGCTCACCTGCTCTTTTTCAATCGTCACCCCCGGAATCCCTACGGCATTCAGTTCCGCAATAAATCCGTCCGGATCCGGAAGCAGTTCCAGCAGCGCTGCCGTCAGCATATCTCCTGCCGCCCCCATACCGCAGTCTAAATATAAAGTCTTCATTTCTTCTCCTCCTGCAATCATTTATTTCTTACGACCCCCATGTCGCCGCCCTGCAGAATCGTTCAGTTCCACCCTTTTCGCTTTTATACGCTTCTATCATCTCTCAGCAGAATGTCCTTTTGCCATATGGTTGATCATTCCCGCCAGATAACCGGCTCCAAAACCGTTGTCGATGTTCACCACCGATACTCCGCTGGCACAGGAATTCAGCATAGACAGGAGTGCGCTCACTCCGTGAAAAGAAGCTCCGTATCCCACACTGGTAGGCACTGCAATCACCGGACAGTCCGCCAGCCCGCCGATCACGCTGGCCAGCGCCCCCTCCATGCCCGCAATGGCAATGATCACGGAGGCGCTCATGATCTCATCCATATGCGCCAGCATCCGGTGCAGTCCCGCCACACCCA
>OFGB01002159.1_pt1 | contig 10943 bp, 10 predicted proteins | sample 1521491 | NCBI WGS metagenome assembly OFGB01 (sample SAMEA3504095, study PRJEB24116) | mouse gut metagenome | biome: mouse gut; feature: mouse-associated habitat; material: faeces | place: Denmark | collected 2011
CTGGTTTTTTACTGCCGCAGCCAGCCGTTTTTCATATGCCTGAAAAACATTCCTTCCTGTCCGGCAGGCGGATGAAATTGTTTTTTCGAAAAAAGATGAAAAAACAAGACAACCGTTTCTTTACAAAGTTTCAGGATATGCTATAATAAATGCGTTTAAGAACAACAGACGGAGGGAATACAGATGATAGATTTTGAAGAAGAATTGAAAAAATTTCAGCCCAGCCTTGAGGTAGAGGAGGCAGAAGAAGCCATATACAGCCATAATCTGACCGATATGACCGATATCCTGCAGGAAATGATAAAAGAAGCAAGACGCAACCGATAATACAGGAAGGAGCTGACGATGCAGTGTTTTAATTGTGGCGCACAGCTGGGAGAAGGGCAGGCCTGCCCGGGCTGCGGCGTAAACGTAAAGATGTATAAAAAACTTCTGGCAATTTCCAATTATTTATATAATACCGGGCTGGAACGGGCAAAGGTGCGGGATTTGTCCGGGGCAGTCGATGCCCTGAAAAAAAGCCTGCAGTATAATAAAAACAATATCGAAGCAAGAAACCTGCTCGGGCTTGTTTATTATGAAACCGGAGAGACGGTGTCTGCCCTGAGCGAGTGGGTTATCAGCCGCAGTCTGAAGCCAGAGGGCAATCCCGCGGAACAATATCTGGATGCAATCCAGAGAGGACAGGACAATATTGCCGCGCAGTATCTGGATGATGTGCAGAGCCATCCGGCAATGTTAAATACCGTAAACCAGACGATAAAAAAATATAACCAGGCGCTTTTATACTGCCAGCAGGACAGCACAGACCTGGCTGTCATCCAGCTGAAAAAAATTCTCTCATCCAATCCAAAGCTTGTAAAAGCACACCAGCTGCTGGCGCTTTTGTATATCCGCGACCGGAAATATGACCTGGCCAGAAAATCACTGCGCACGGCCGGGCAGATTGACCGCAGCAATACCATTACGATGCGTTACCTTGCGGAAATCGATACGCTGACCGCTGCGGGAGAGGAAAAAGAAGTACGCAAAAAGAAAAAAGACAGCCGGGTGGAATTCAGCAGCGGCAATGAAACCATCATCCAGCCAGCCAATCTCAGGGATAATTCCGGCTGGATGATGATTGTAAACATTCTGGTCGGCCTGGTTATCGGCGTGACAGCGACCTATTTTCTGATAGTGCCAAGCATCCGCCAGAACCTGCAGAAAAGTGCAAACACAGCCGTTTCTGAGGCCAATGACGTGGTTGCGTCCAAAAACCAGGAAATCCAGAGCCTGCAGGAGGAAGTCGCAAAGCTGGAAAAAGGCATTGAGAAAGCACAGGGCGAGCAGACGGCTTCCCAGACAAAGGCAGACGGCTACCGCGAGCTTCTCGAAGCATATCAGACATACCAGCAGGGCGGGCTGGAAGATGCAAAGGCGGCGCTGGCAAAGATAGATGGCGCAAAGCTGGATGCCGCGTCCAAACAGCTGTATGATGCCATGCAGGGGGATATTAACACAAAGTATCTGGAAACGACGTATAACGAAGGCCATTCGGCCTATATGTCGCGCCAGTACCAGACCTCTGCCGAGCTATTGCAGAAAGTCGTGGATATAGATGACACTTACAGCAACGGGGATGCGATTTATTACCTGGCACAGTCTTACCGGATTATCGGGGAATACGAAAAGGCGGCGGAGCTTTACCAGAAGGTGATTGAGGATTACCCGTCGTCCTACAAGGCAAATAATGCAAAGAACAATTACCTGCCGGAAGTGCAGGCAAGGCTTGGAACCACGCAGCAGTAAGAAAAGCGGGAATCCGGATGTACAATCGAAAATGGAAACAATACAAAAGACACTGGCCGTAACCGGGCCGGTGTCTTTTTGCCTGTGTGAAGGGAAGGGGCTGAAGGGATGCTTTGCGGATGCCCGGCATAACAGAACCAGGTTTTATTATCTTATCAGGAGGTTTTTTATGGAATGCCATTATGAATTAAAAGCGGGATGCCTGACAATATCCATGCCAAAGGAGTTAGACCACCACAGTGCGGAGCAGCTGCGCATGGAAGCGGACCTGCTGATTGACTCGTACCGGGTGCGCAGCCTGGTGTTTGATTTTGCGGGAACGGAGTTTATGGACAGCTCCGGCATCGGGGTGCTGATTGGCAGGTGCCGCAATATGAATTACTGCGGGGGCAGCGTAAAGGCGCAGCATATGAATGAACGGATTCAGAAAATCTTCCGCATATCCGGCCTGCACAGCCTGATGGAAGCAGAGATGGAAGGGGAGAATGGAAACGGAGGCGGGAATCATGAATGAGAAAAACGAAATGAGCATCCGGTTTGATTCCTATTCGGTAAACGAAGGATTTGCACGGGTTGCGGTAGCGGCTTTTTTATCGGATTTAGACCCGACGCTGGACGAGCTTGCGGACGTCAAGACGGCAGTGTCAGAAGCTGTGACCAATTCCATTATCCATGGCTACGATAACCGGATTGGAAAAATTTATGTCAGCTGCATCAAGCAGAACCAGCAGATACAGATTGAAGTCGTCGACTATGGAAAAGGCATTGAGGATGTCGGCAAGGCAAAGGAGCCGTTTTATACGACCCGGCCGGAATTGGAGCGTTCCGGCATGGGCTTTGCATTTATGGAGGCATTTATGGATGATGTCGAGGTGGATTCCGCACCGGGACAGGGCACGACGGTACGCATGGTAAAGCAGCTGGGGACAGGGGAATAGCAGCCATGGAGGAAACAATGGTTCTGCTCCTTGAGGCGCAAAAGGGAAATCGGGATGCAAAAGAGGAGCTGGTCAGGCGCAATCTCGGGCTGGTTGGAAGCATTGTCAGGCGCTTTGAACACCGTGGGCATGACAGGGAGGAGCTGTTTCAGATTGGAAGCATTGGCTTAATCAAGGCCATTGATAAATTTGATGTTACATACGAGGTGGCGTTTTCGACTTACGCCGTGCCTTTAATCAGCGGTGAAATCCGGCGGTTTCTGCGTGACGACGGGCTGGTGCGCGTCAGCAGGACCCTGAAGGAAAACGGCTGGCGCATCCGCCGGGAAGCCGAGCGCATCAGCCAGGAAAAAGGGCGGGAAGCTACGGTAGGAGAGCTGGCACAGGCCTGCGGGCTTGGCCGTGAGGATGTCGTGATGGCGCTGGAAGCAAACCAGGAGGTAGAATCCATTTACCGAAGTGTCTGCCAGGCTGACGGCAGCGAGCTGTACCTGGCAGACCAGATAGCCGGCCAAGGGGGCGCGGGCGGGCAGGGAAATGCCCCGAAAACGCTGATGCAGGGCGGGCCGGCCGACCCGGAAAAGGAAAAGGTGCTGGATGATATTCTGATACGCCAGCTGTTAGACGGGCTGGAAGAACGGGAGCGCAGGCTGATTGAACTGCGTTATTTCCAGGAGCTGACACAGGTGCAGACGGCCGTGGAGCTTGGCATGAGCCAGGTGCAGGTCAGCAGGATGGAAAAGAAAGTGCTGATGAAGATGCGCAGGGAGGTTTTACGGTAAAAAAGTGATTCTGGAGTGAGCAAATCCCATTCGCGAAGCGAATTTAAGATGGATTTGCGAAGGTTACTGGTCACAGAGTGAACAGTAACAGCAGGGAATGTACCGGCATAAATAAAACAAAAAAATACTTTCCATATAAGAAAAGATGTGTTATACTACGCTCTAGAGCGTGTCTGGAAATGATTTTTCAGGCACGTTCCGGGCCAGATATCTGCCATACCGGGCATGAAAGCAATTACATGCACTGGAATATACAGGAACCGGCTTGCGGTTCCGTGAGAGCATACAGGTGAAAGGAGAATTCATTATGAAACACATTAAAACTTTAAATACCACAAAGCTGCAGAACACAGTAAAAAAAGGCGGCTGCGGCGAGTGCCAGACTTCCTGCCAGTCTGCATGTAAGACATCCTGCACAGTTGGCAACCAGACCTGTGAGCAGGCGAAGTAGCATACCGTAAATGTATTCATGCGTGCCTGCAAATCTGTTTCCGGGACAGGCTTTATCCGGAAATGCATTTGCAGGCATGCTCTGGGAATAGCATGGAAAGAAGAAAAGACCGTTCGCAAAGCGTGCGGTCATTTGTGCGTTTTGTACGCACCGTTTAAGGAGGATTGATTTATCGTTGAATCATCAGGTTCATTCGTATAAAAATAACGGTTATCAGATTGTTCTGGATGTAAACAGCGGGGCCGTGCATGTTGTGGATGATGCTGTGCGCGATGTGCTGGAATTGTATCAGGAATACTTTGAAAAAGCTGGCGGGACAAGCTTTCCAAAACAGTGCATGGATGAGGGCTGGATAAAGGAAAATCTGGTAACCCGCCTGCAGGGCGTCCATACAGAGCAGGAGATTCTGGAAGCGGCAGCAGAAATAGGGGAGCTGGTAAAGGCCGGGGAATTATTTACGCAGGATGCATGCCGGGAAGCGGCAGCTGCCTTTACAGGGAATAAGACGGTTGTGAAAGCGCTCTGCCTGCATATTGCACATGACTGCAACCTGGCCTGCCGCTACTGCTTTGCCGAAGAAGGGGAGTATCATGGCATGCGGGCGCTGATGAGCTATGACACAGGCAAGGCTGCCCTGGATTTTCTGATTGCCAGCTCCGGGAACCGCAAAAATCTGGAAGTGGATTTTTTTGGCGGGGAGCCGACATTAAACCTGCAGGTGGTAAAAGACCTGGTGGCATATGGAAGGGCGCAGGAAAAGCTTTACAAGAAAAAGTTCCGGTTTACGCTGACGACGAACGGCGTACTGTTAAACGATGATATTATGGAATTTGCGAACCGGGAAATGGATAATGTGGTATTAAGCATAGATGGAAGGAAAGAGGTCAATGACCGGATGCGCCCGTTTCCGAAAGGGGCCGGAAGCTATGACCTGATTATGCCGAAATTCCAAAGATTTGCGGACAGCAGGCATCAAAAACGCTATTATGTCCGGGGGACGTTTACGCACTACAACCTGGATTTTGCGAAGGATGTGCTGCATCTGGCAGACATGGGGTTTAAGCAGATTTCGATAGAGCCGGTTGTGGCAGACGCATCTGCGGATTATGCGATACGGGAAGAAGACCTGCCGCAGATTTTTGAACAGTATGACCTTCTTGCGAAAGAAATCATCCGCCGGGAGAAAGAAGGAAACGGTTTTCAGTTCTTTCATTTTATGATTGATTTAGAGGGCGGCCCGTGCCTGGCAAAGCGCCTGTCCGGCTGCGGCTCGGGGACGGAATACCTGGCCGTGACGCCGTGGGGGGATTTGTACCCGTGCCACCAGTTTGTCGGCAGCAGCGGCTTTTTGATGGGCAATGTATGGGAAGGCGTAAAAAATACGCAGGTCCGGGAACAGTTTTCCGGCTGCAATGTCTATGCAAAGGAAGCCTGCAGGGACTGCTTTGCCCGGTTTTACTGCAGCGGCGGATGTGCGGCGAATGCTTACAATTTCCATGGGAACATACTGGAAACGTATGATATCGGCTGCCGGATGCAGAGAAAACGCGTGGAATGCGCGATTATGATAAAAGCTGCACTTGCAGGGCAGTAGTTTATACAAGGAAAGGTAAAAAAGAATGAAAAAAGGAAAAGGCATTACAATACTTTGCATTGTCATGGCCTGTATACTCAGTCTGGGATATTATGCATCGATTATCCTGTCTTCTACGGGACGCGGGGAAAACCAGAATATTATCCTCGGGCTGGATCTGGCAGGCGGTGTGAGCATCACATACCAGATTGTGGACGAGGATGCGACGGCCGAAGAAATCAGCGATACGGTCTACAAGCTGCAGAGGCGTGTGGAAGATTACAGCACGGAAGCAACGGTTGTCAGGGAAGGCACAGACCGCATTACGGTTTCGATTCCGGGCGTTACCGACGCCAACGATATTCTGGAAGATCTGGGTACGCCGGGGTCGCTGGAATTTCAGGATCCGGATGGCAATGTCGTGCTGACCGGGGATGATGTAGAGACGGCAACGGCAAGGTATGTGACAAATAACGGCATGAACCAGGCCATTGTAGAGCTGCAGTTTACCGACGAGGCAGCGGAAATATTTTCAGACCTGACTGCAAATAATATTAACAAGCGCATCCCGATTGTGTATGACGGGGAGACCATCAGCAGTCCTGAGGTCAATGAGCAGATTAGCGGGGGCGTTGCTTCGATTGAAAATATCGGCACGTTTCAGGAAGCCGAAACACTGGCATCCCAGATACGTATCGGCTCGCTGTCTCTTGAGCTCGAAGAACTGACATCCCAGGTGGTGGGCGCATCGTTAGGCGAGGAAGCGATTTCTACGGCACTGACGGCAGCGGCAATCGGCCTGGCACTGATTATTGTATTTTTAATTGCATTTTACTGGGTTGCGGGCGTTGCAACTTCCCTCGGCCTTTTGATTTATGCGACAGCGGTGGTAGCGGTTATCTATCTGTTTGAAATCACGCTGACGCTTCCGGGTATTGCGGGCATTATTCTGGGCATCGGCATGGCTGTGGACGCCAATGTCGTTATCAATGCACGTATTAAGGAAGAACTGGCGCTCGGCAAGTCTACGGCGGCGGCAATCAAGACCGGCTACCAGAAAGCGCTTTCCGCGATTATTGACGGCAATATTACGACGCTGATTGCGGCAGCGGTGCTGGCAGTCAAAGGCTCCGGCACGGTCAAGGGCTTTGCATATACGCTTGCAATCGGCATTATTTTATCCATGATTACAGCGCTTGTCGTAACAAGGTATACGATGTACGCGATTCATGCGGCTGGTTTTCAGGATGTGAAATATTACGGGGCGGCAAAGGAACGCAAAGTGGTGGATTTTTTGTCCAAACGGCGTGTATTTTTCGTTATTTCCATTGCTGCCATAGCAGCCGGTTTTGTCGCGGAAGCGGTCAATTCCGCTGGCGGAAAGGGCGCGTTTAATTACAGCCTGGAATTTGCGGGCGGTACTTCTACGACCGTAGACCTTGGCAGGGATTATGAGCTGTCGGAGATTGATTCGGAAATTGTGCCGCTGATTAACGATGCGCTGAACACCTCAGAAGTACAGGTGCAGAAAATCGCAGATACGACGCAGGTTATTTTTAAGACACGCAGCCTGGAGCTTTCCGAGCGCGAAACGTTTGCGCAGCTGTTTGAGGAAAATTATTCCGTAGAATCCAGCGCGATTTCCTACCAGAATGTCAGCCAGACCATCAGTAAGGAAATGACCTCGGATGCCATCTGGGCCGTTGTGATTGCGGTTATCCTGATGCTTATTTATATCTGGTTCCGGTTTGATGATTTCCGGTTTGCATCCAGTGCGATTCTTGCGCTGCTGCACGATATTCTGGTTGTGCTGACGTGTTATGCACTGGTGCGTATTTCCGTCGGTTCTACGTTTATTGCGGTTATGCTGACGATACTCGGGTATTCGATTAATGATACGATTGTTACCTTTGACCGCATCCGTGAGAATATGAAATCCAGGCTGAAGGTGACGGAATCCGAGCTGAAGGAAATCGCAAACAGGAGTATTACGCAGACACTGTCACGTTCGATTAACACATCTGTGACGACATTTGTCATGGTGCTGCTTTTGTATATCCTTGGCGTGGCATCCATCCGGGAATTTGCACTGCCGCTTATGGTCGGTGTTATCAGCGGAACGTATTCGTCTGTCTGCATTGCAACCGAGCTCTGGTTTGAGATGAAAATCCACCAGAAACCGGCAAAGCAGGCGCAGAAGGAGCCGAAGCCGGGTGTGAAGAAGAAAAAGAAGTAACTGTGAACCGAAAACAGGAAAGGAGCTTTGACTATGTACACTTTGGAAGATATTCAGGCTGTTGACCCGGAAACCGCGGCTGCCATTACGGCGGAGCTGGACAGGCAGAACAGCCACATCGAACTGATTGCATCGGAAAACTGGGTCAGCCCGGCTGTGATGTCTGCCATGGGCAGCGTCATGACAAATAAATATGCCGAAGGATATCCGGGACACCGGTATTACGGCGGCTGCGGCTGTGTGGATGTCGTGGAAGAACTGGCCAGGGAGCGTGCAAAGCAGCTGTTTGGATGTGAATATGCCAATGTGCAGCCGCATTCCGGTGCCCAGGCAAATATGGCCGTGCAGTTTGCACTGCTTAAGCCGGGTGATACGGTGATGGGCATGAACCTTGACCACGGCGGCCATCTGACACACGGCAGCCCGGTTAATTTTTCTGGGACGTATTTTAACATTGTTCCATATGGCGTTGGCGCAGATGGCTTTATTGACTATGACCAGTTAATCGAAACGGCAAAGGAATGCAGGCCGAAAATGATTATTGCAGGGGCATCGGCTTATGCAAGAACCATTGATTTTAAAAAGTTCCGTGAAGCAGCAGACGCAGCAGGCGCGTACCTGATGGTGGATATGGCACATATTGCGGGGCTGGTAGCAGCAGGGCTGCATCCGTCGCCGATGCCTTATGCCGATGTCGTAACGACCACAACGCATAAAACGCTGCGCGGGCCGAGGGGCGGCATGATTTTATGCAGGGATGCGGAGCTTGCGAAAAAATTCAAATTTAATAAATCGGTATTTCCTGGCATTCAGGGCGGGCCGCTTATGCATGTGATTGCGGCAAAGGCTGTCTGCCTCAAAGAAGCGCTCGAGCCTTCGTTCCGGACTTACCAGCAGAATGTGATTGACAATGCCCAGGCACTGTGCGCAGGACTGATAAACCGGGGCATCCGCATTGTGTCCGGCGGCACGGACAACCACCTGATGCTGCTTGATTTGACCGGATTCGGGCTGACGGGGAAAGAAGTGGAAGCAAGGCTTGACCTGGCGCATATTACAGCCAACAAGAATACGATTCCAAATGACCCGCAGAAGCCGACGGTGACAAGCGGCATCCGTCTTGGAACGCCGGCAGTGACCTCGAGGGGCATGAATACGCAGGATATGGACCAGATTGCGCAGGCGATTGCCCTTTTGATAAAAGAAGGCGAAGCAGCTGCGGATAAAGCGCTTGCAATTACGCAGGCCCTGACAGCGAAATATCCGCTGAAATAAAACGGGCAGTTTTACAGGCCAATACTGCCGCAGGGAACACTGCATGCCGGCAGGACAGCCTGGACTGCATGGATTTGAACATGGCCCGGACAGCAGCCGGGCTGGAAAGGGTTTGGGGATAATTATGCTGGATATGAAATTTGTCAGGGAAAATCCTGAATTGGTAAAAGAAAATATCCGAAAGAAATTTCAGGAAAAAAAGCTTCCGTTAGTCGACGAGGTGATTGAGCTGGACGCAAAAGCGCGCAGTGCCAAAAAGGAAGCAGATGCATTAAGAGCCAGCCGCAACCAGCTGTCCAAACAGATTGGCGCGCTGATGAAGGAAGGAAAGAAGGAAGAAGCACAGTCTGTCAAGGAGCAGGCTGCTGCCGGTGCAAAGCGGCTGGAAGAACTGGAAGCACAGGAAAAGGAGCTGCAGGAAAAGGTTCTGAAAAATATGATGGCCATTCCAAATATCATCGACCCTTCCGTGCCGGTCGGGCCGGATGATTCCTGCAATGTGGAAATACAAAGATACGGGGAGCCGCTTGTGCCGGACTTTGAGGTGCCGTATCATACGGAAATTATGGACCGGTTTTGCGGGATTGACCTGGATGCAGCCGGAAAGGTGGCTGGAAACGGGTTTTATTACCTGATGGGCGATATTGCAAGGCTGCATTCGGCGGTGATTTCGTATGCCAGGGATTTTATGATTGACAGGGGCTTTACTTACTGCGTGCCGCCGTTTATGATTCGCAGCAGTGTCGTGACAGGTGTCATGAGCTTTGAAGAAATGGATGCGATGATGTATAAAATCGAGGGCGAAGACCTGTATTTAATCGGGACGTCCGAGCATTCCATGATTGGAAAATTCATTGATACCATTCATGACGAGGAAAGCCTGCCGTATACGATGACCAGCTACTCGCCGTGCTTCCGCAAGGAAAAAGGCGCGCACGGCATTGAGGAGCGCGGCGTGTACCGCATCCACCAGTTTGAAAAGCAGGAGATGATAGTTGTATGCAGGCCGGATGAATCCATGCTGTGGTATGACAGGCTCTGGCAGAATACGGTTGATTTATTCCGCAGCCTGGATATTCCGGTGCGGACGCTGGAATGCTGTTCGGGCGACCTGGCAGACCTGAAGGTCAAATCGTGTGACGTGGAAGCATGGTCTCCGCGCCAGAAGAAATATTTTGAGGTCGGCAGCTGCTCCAATCTGGGAGACGCCCAGGCGAGACGGCTGAAAATCCGCGTAAAGGATAAAGAGAAGAACAAATATTTTGCGCACACATTGAATAATACCGTGGCAGCCCCGCCGCGGATGCTGATTGCATTTCTGGAAAATAACCTGAACGCAGACGGCAGCGTAAATGTGCCGCAGGCGCTGCGGGCCTATATGGGCGGTGCGGATAAGCTGGTTCCGGTAAAATAGGCAGCAGGGGAACCGGGTTTTGGAAAACGCCTTGCGGTGGGATTATTCACGCTGGCATCCGGTTCCTGCAAGGCTGTGGCATTCAGGGGAGTTCCTGGATATGTTTTTTAGAGCGTGTTTGATAAATAAATATTGCACAATCCTGCAGCGTGCGTCGAAAAAAACGCTGAAAAACTGTTTTTTGGATAGTTTTATGCAAAATTCATCCAGTGCATTTTTTAAACACGCTCTTGTGCGGCAGCCCTGTCTGGACGGTTCCTGGCTTGCCAGGTTACTGTTCACACAGGACTTTGCAGGGTCTGCCCTATGGGCATTCACTGCAAAAAAAAGTTGAAAAAAATGTAAAAAAAGAGTTGACAAAAGACAGGCTGTGCGTTATACTGACTAAGTCGGTTGCGGGAGTAAGAAAACAAGCGCAGCCAGTCAGAAATGGGATCTTAGCTCAGCTGGGAGAGCATCTGCCTTACAAGCAGAGGGTCATAG
>OFGB01002160.1_pt1 | contig 10939 bp, 7 predicted proteins | sample 1521491 | NCBI WGS metagenome assembly OFGB01 (sample SAMEA3504095, study PRJEB24116) | mouse gut metagenome | biome: mouse gut; feature: mouse-associated habitat; material: faeces | place: Denmark | collected 2011
TTGCTGTGAGATTGCTGCCCGCATTGTTATTTGCATATATTTTTGTTAACACAAGTATAGGTGTTTATGCCGCCCCGGAGGGGGAAACAGACTACGCTGCCCTGGCAGAAGAGAGAAAACAGCTTCCAATCCAGAGCAACCAGACGGAAAACTGGCCGGAAGGCCCGGAAATCGGTGCCCAGTCCGCAATTTTGCTGGAAGCAAATACCGGCGTTGTTCTCTATGCGAAAAATATTTATGAAAAAGCCTATCCTGCCAGCACCACCAAGCTTCTGACCTGCCTTCTTGCCGCAGAGAATTCCCAGAAAAATGAAATGGTCAGGTTTACCCAAAACGCCGTTTTCAGCATTGAGCCGGGAAGCTCCAACATCGGTATTGACGCCGGGGAAGCCATGCCCATGGAAGAATGCCTCTATGGGATTTTATCAGCCTCCGCCAATGAAGTCGCCAATGCCGTGGCAGAACACGTGGCCGGAAGCATGGAAGCCTTTGCAGGCATGATGAACGAAAAGGCTTCAGAGCTTGGATGCCGGAATTCCCACTTCGTCAATGCCCATGGGCTCCACAGCGAAGAGCACTATACCTGTGCCTACGACCTTGCCATTATCGCCAAAGCGTTTTTCCAAAACGAGCTGCTCTCTAAAATCGGCAATACCTCTTACCATCACTTTGAGCCTACCGACACCCAGCCGGACGACATTATCATCAGGAATAAACACCGGCTGGTCAGCGGCGAAATCCCCTATGAAGGGATCAAAGGGGGGAAAACCGGCTATACCTCCCAGGCAAGGCAGACCCTGGTCACCTGTGCAGAACAAAACGGCATGAAATTAATCTGCGTGGTCATGAAGGAAGAGTCCCCTGAACAGTTCTATGATACCGTCAAGCTCTTTGACTATGGGTTCACCAACTTCGCAGCCGTGAAAGTAGCGGAAAATGAAACCAATTATTCCATCCAGAACTCCAACTTTTTTAATACATCCAGCGATGTGTTCGGTAATTCCAAGCCTATCCTCACCCTGAATCCGGACAGCTACCTGATCATGCCCAAGGTGGCTCTCTTTAAGGAGCTGGATTCCACTATTTCCTATGACACGGAAAATGAAAACGAGGTGGCGGTCATTGACTATTATTACCACAACGTCTATCTGGGGACCGCAACAGTGGATTTGGTGAAAGATTTGCCTGCCCCCTATGATTTTACCCACATAGGCGAGAGCGCCAAGGCTCCCCAGGAAGCAGAGCCTTATGTGGTCATTATCAACGTGAAAACAACACTGGCCATAATATCCGCCGCCGCACTGATTTTGATTGCCGGCTTTGTGGCCCATTCCATTATGTGCAGCTACAGCTTCCTCAGCGCCAAAAGCGGCGAAAGCCTGGCAAAAAGGCGCAGGAAGCTGAGAAAAAGAAGCCGGAAGGAGGAACCCGACTTTTCCTCCTCCCGGTATGATACCTATAACCCTTAAGCGCCCCCCTGCCTTTGGGGCGGCTGGGGATGCTTTGGGTTGCCCCTCTTTTGGAGGATCTTCCTGCTCTCCTCCTCTGTTATGAATTTGGAGGTCTTTACCACATAGACCATATCGTTCTCAGACCTCCGTATCCTGATTTTTGACTTCATGTACCCATGGACCGGGCAGAAGGAAACGCTGTAATAGTGTTTTCCATTAGAAGAAAACCAGCGGATCTTCTTCCGCAGGTTTTTGTGGCACAGGTAACATTTCGTGCTGATAACCTCCCGGTCTTCCAGTGCTTTTTGCTTGTCCGGAAATTCCCTGGAAATATACTTCATATAATCGTGAAACATCACATGCACTTCCTCCTGCCTGCAGGAAGGGAGCACATAAGTGTCGATGGAATAGTTCACCAGCACCGCTTCCGGAAGCCTGGCAAACACCTTTGCCGTATAATAGGCATCGCTGAAAGCCCTGTGGAAGGGAATATCCTTCTCAATCCTTAAAAAATCTATGGCATATTCCAGGCTCCGCCTCAGCTTGCTGTCCTCATAGGCAATGGCAAACAGCTTCTGGACATCCAGGAACCTTATAGGCGCATGGCTTAAAGGCTCCATGTGGTAGTAACGCATATTCCTCTGCATTTCATACAGGTCCAGCGGCCCCCAGGTGCAGTAAATAAAACCCTCCCCGCACCAGTTGAGGAATTCCTTTATGACCTCCGTAAAGGGCCTGCCCTTTTCCAGGTCCTTCATATGCAGATGAATCAGGCTGCCGGTTATTTTATGCATCTGATGATACACCCCGGGCTTTACAAGCTGATTATACTCCTTTGTGATCTCCCTGAGGCTGTTTAACTTCACAGCGCCAATGTCAATGATCTCGAAAGGAATTTCCCTTGCCTCCGGCTCCTTCCCGTTATTGCTCTGGTTCCACTCAAAATCAAGCACTACATAATCCATTCTACACGTCCCTCATTTTCAGTAAAGCTACTATCAGGTAATGTATTTGATATCATATCATATTCTCCCAAATTATACAAATAAACTATTCCTTACAAGCAGCAGGCACACTGCCAATATTTGACTCCCCTGCTATTACGTGTTACCATATTAACCAGACCAAAAATCAAATCATATATGAGGTGCTACATGGAGAAAGGAAAATGGAAAAAATTTTTATCTTACTATCAGCCTTACAGAAAAATATTTGCCGCTGATATGTTTTTCGCCTGCCTTGGGGCTGCCGTTACCCTGGTGATCCCCCTGATCATCCGGTATATCACCAGCGATGTGATCTACAGGGAACCGTCGGATTCCCTGCAAACAGTCATGGCGCTTACCGGGGCTATGGTATTGCTGATCATCCTTGAATGCTACTGCAATTATTTTATTGCCTATTACGGGCATATCATGGGAGCAAAAATGGAATACAATATGCGGAATGAAATTTTTGCCCACTACCAGAAGCTGTCTTTCCGTTTTTTTGACAACCAGAAGGTAGGCCAGCTTATGAGCCGTGTTACCAACGACCTGTTTGAAATCAGCGAACTGTTCCATCACGGGCCTGAGGATATTGTCATCTCCGTTATTAAGCTCATCGGCTCCTTTTCTATCCTCCTTTCCATCAACTGGAGGCTGGCGCTGGTTGCCTTTGGGGTGGTACCTGTTATGTTGGCCTATGCCTTTTATTTTAATGTGCGCATGAAACGGGCCTTTGTGAAAAACCGGGCAAGAATTGCAGATATCAATGCACAGATTGAAGACAACCTCTCAGGCATCAGGGTAGTAAAATCCTTTGCCAATGAGGAGATGGAAATGGGCAAATTTAAAGTGGGAAATGACCGCTTTGTGGAGAGCAAAAGGGAAAGCTACCGGTATATGGGCCTGTACCATTCCGGCCTGGGGGCTTTCACCACCTTTATCAGTGTAGCCGTAATAGCGGTGGGGGCTGTGTTTATCACCGCAGGCATGATCTCCATTACCGACCTGATCACCTTCCTGCTCTATATCAATAACTTTACGGAACCCATCAAAAAGCTGATTAATTTTACGGAACAGTTCCAGAACGGCGCCTCCGGTTACTCAAGGTTTCTGGAGATTTTAAGCATAAACCCGGATATTACAGACATGCCGGGCGCCAAAGAGCTGGCAGCGGCAAAGGGGGACATTATCTTTAAGGATGTTTCTTTCCATTATGAGGAACACTCTGAAACCGTCCTCTCCCACTTAAACCTTCACGTAAAGGAAGGGGAATATATTGCACTGGTGGGAACTTCAGGGGTTGGAAAATCTACCCTGTGCAGCCTGATCCCCAGATTTTATGATGTGTCCTCCGGGTGCATTTTAATTGACGGTACAGACATCCGGGATTACACCCTGAAAAGCCTGCGGGGCAATATCGGCATAGTCCAGCAGGATGTGTACCTCTTTACAGGGAGCGTTATGGACAACATCCGTTACGGGCGGCCGGATGCATCGGATGCGGAAATCGTTGCCGCCGCCCAGAACGCCAATGCCCATGAATTTATTATGAACCTCCCCGAAGGGTATGAAACCAATATCGGCCAAAGGGGCATCAAGCTCTCCGGCGGCCAGAAGCAAAGGCTGTCCATCGCCAGGGTATTCCTGAAAAACCCGCCTATCCTCATCTTTGATGAGGCAACCTCAGCCCTTGACAATGAAAGCGAAAAGGTCGTACAGGAATCTTTGGAAAAACTGGCAAAGAACCGTACCACCTTTGTGATTGCCCACAGGCTTTCCACCATCCGCAATGCGGAAAAAATACTGGTGCTTTCAGAAAACGGCATCGCGGAAAGCGGCAGCCACCAAGAGCTGCTGGCAAAAGGCGGCATTTATGCAGAGCTTTACAATATGCAATTTAAAACCAGGTAATTTAATCTATCCGTCTGACCACATCACCCTTGGCGAACTCCTTGTCGGCAGAGGTGATGACCAGGCTTTCCCCATCCAGGGAAGGGGATTCGATTGCTGCCCAATCACGGTTCTCATCCCGTACCCTTACCGTTACCTCTTCCACATAGTATTCCCTCCCAAGGATCCCTTCCCGTTCCCTCAGAACATACACAAACTCCCTGTTATCCAATCTATGGACCGCTTCCGGGGATATACAGTACCCATACTTTTCCCCTCTCTCAGAATGGGTCAGCTTTCCTGAAAGCCCCGGCACTCCCATCCCCTCCGGAAGGGGGATAAATGTCTCAAAGCTGCCCGGCATGGACTGGCTTTCCGAAAAATATTCTATGGTAGTTTCCATCTCATTCCTGCTGCCATCCAGCGTAATGGAAACCTCATCCCCAAACCCTATGTACTTTTTCTGTTCCTTATCAATGAGTACTTTCAGCTGGCAGGGGATGCTGTCGTCTGTCATCAGGATCGCTGCTGAATCCGGCACCCGGCTCCCGGCCTCCACATAGATATCAGTAATCATGCCTGCCGCTTCTGCCGTCACATTTCCCTGGGTGTTTAAAACCTTCTGATAAACTGACAGGTCCCCCCGCAGGCTGGTTATTTCCGTCTGGGTAACAGACAGGGTGGCGTCAGAGTTTTCCGGGAACTGAATATCCTCAAGGTTCCGCTGGATTTCTTTCATCGCGCTGTCACGTTCCCGCATGGCGTCCGCTTCCCCATAAGCGGCGCTTTGCAGTTCATCCAAAATGGCCTGCCGTTCTTCTTCGGTTAACCCCTCTTCCTCTAAATCTTCCATCCTCCTGGCGTACACATCCGCCGCCCGCCCGATATCTGTGTTTTTCTCTCTGGCCGTAGTGTCATAATCTTCCCTTGCCCTGGCTTCCTCTAATTCTTTTTTCTGCCTGGCAAGCTCCTGGTTTTCCAGGATGGAATTTACCTGTAGCTGAAGCTTATCAATTTCTGTCTGCTTATCCTTCATAAGCTCCCTTAAATCATCCAGGTTAATCCGGAAAAGCACATCCCCTTCCTCCACCCTGTCGCCCACATGGACAAGCAGCTCCTCCACCCGGAGCCCCCCAAGGGCAGTAACTGCTTTTTTCCCCCCTTCCACCACGATACCGTCCGCTTCTACAATATGTTCAATATATTTTTCCTCCGGTTTTGAGGTACTTACCACAGGAAGCTTTGTAGTATAGAAGCTTTTTGATATCACTGTGCAGAGCCACATAAATCCCAGGAAAAGGACAAATCCCACAACAATCTTTTTCTGCATTCCATTCAACCCCTATTCTTTTTCCATTATTCTTTCAGGCCGGAATAAATGATTCCCTGCTCCAGGTAATCCTGCCCCATGACAAATACAAAAGCTGCGGGTATCAGAGTAATCAGCGAGGCGCAGAAAGCATAGCCTGCCTGTACCCAGGTAATCTCCGGCAGGTACAAAGATAACGGCCAAAGCGCTTTGTCGTCCAAAAAGGCCATAGGCTGTTCCATCATATTCCAGTATTCCAAAAATCCCAGCACCATGGCAGACAAGATGCCGCTTTTCCCCAGGGGAAGCCCCATGCGGAAAAAGACCGTAATCTCTGCCGCGCCGTCCACCCTTGCCGCCTCAAAGAGCTGCCCCGGAATGCACCGGAAGCCCCCATAGGTTAAAAAAATCGGGAACGTAGAAAATATGGCGGGCAGGACCACCGCCTGCTGGGTATTCAGCAGTGACAGCCTGTTAAGTACCAGGTAGCTGGAAAGCATGGTCACCTGGAAAGGCAAAAGCATCAGTACCACATACAGCGCAAACAGCAGTTTTCCTGCCCGTACTTTGTACACCGCAAAGGCCCAAGCAGCCGGGACACCCACAAGAAGCTGGCCTGCCAGAATGCATGACACCATTTTCATGGAGTTCCAAAACAGCACAAAAAACTGGGGCGTTAGGAACAGCAGCTTTCCATAATTATCAAAGGAGGGAAAATCCGGCACCAGTTTCCATCTGATAAATTCTGTCCCCTCCATAAAAACCGGGCCCAGATAATCTTTCAGCTCATATCTGTCCATCACAGACCCGGTAATTAAAACCATTACCGGAAGCGCCACAAATATCCCCGGGAGTATCAATGCAGTTATGACCAATGTTTTTTGAATACCTGTTAACAATCCGGACTTCATAAATTTTCCCATTTCTTTAAACTTCTTTATCCCACACCTTCTGCAGCCCCAGAATCACAGCAAACAAAAAGCCCCCTGTGCATACCGCTGCTGCCGCCATTTTATCAAATTCCAGATTCACAAACCAATTATTGAAAGTATGCTGCAGCAGGTAAATGCTCTTATGGGGATATGCCCCCGCCACCAGATAAGCCTCCCTGTAAATCTTAAATGAATTTAAAAAAGACAGGATCACAATGGTGTAAAGGGTTCCCTTTAAGTTGGGGAGGATGATGTAAATGACCCGCCTAAGCCCCCCTGCCCCATCCACCTTTGACGCCTCTATCAGTTCTTCAGGGATACTTAATATACCCGCAAGCCAGAGAACCACCGTATAGCCGGTATTTTTCCAGATATAACTAAACACCAAAACCCAAAAGGCAGCTTCTGTCCCCAGATAATCATTATGTATCTCCCCCCAGGCACATGTCCACTCCCCGATTTTGGAAAGAAACAGGTTTAAAAACCCCTGTTTGTAAAAAAACATTTTCCAGACCATGACAATGGTTGCCGTAGGCATAGCCAAAGGAAACAGATAAACAGATTTGACCAGCCCGGCATTCTTTAGCCTGCCCAAAGGGAAGGCAACCAGAAACCCTATCAGTACCAGAAGGGGAATACACACAAGGGTAAAACGGATGGTATTGGAAAGGGCTACCAAAAACGCCTGGTTTTGAAATATCGTTTTGTAATTATCCACGCCCGTATATTTTCCCGTGACTGCCGTTGTGAAAGACCTTTTAAACACGTCCATAAAAGGGGCAAGCACAAACAGGGCCACGCCTGCCAGGCTGGGTGCCATAAATATAAAAAATGCCCTTCTGTCTTTTCTCTTCTTCAAACCCATGCCTCCTATTCCACTCTGCCATAACTGCCTTCACGGTTCCTTTACCGCAGAGCCATTTACGGCCGCAAAAATCTTGCGTCCGCAAATGCTCTGGGCAGCCTGGCTGCCTTCCTGCATGTTTATTCAGACATGTAAATAGAAACTCTCTGTTCTATGGCATCCACTGCCTCCTCCAGGCTCTGCTTTCCCTGGATATAGCTGGTGCCTTCATTATAAACCGCTTCCTCCAGTACCTGGTCTGGCACATAAGGTACCCTGACCTGTTTCAGCCATTTTTCCGTCATCTCCTTCTGCCCGTCGCTGAACCAGTAGATATCAAAAGAAATAAAATCACCCTCCGGGCTGCCTGTGCTCATATAGCTATAAATCCCTTCTGCGCTTAAGTATTTCTCATCTATGGTAAAGAGCGCCTCAAGGCCGCCCTGTGTTACTGTAAACCCTTTAAACAGGGAAGACTGGTTACTCTTTCCGAACAGCGTTTTAATCATTTCCTTTGCCGCATCCATCTGCGTGGAGGCAGCATTGATGCCTACCAGTGTTTTGGGCACAAATACATCTTTGCTATGGCCGTTTAACGGCTTAAACGCATGGTCTTCAAATCCCTTTACTTTATTGATGGAAAACAATTCCGTAATCTGGGTTCTGTAAGAGGCCGAGCCGCACTGGACCGGAATGCCCTCCCCGATAATGGCATACCATCCTATACTGCCAAGGAAATCGGAATCTTCCAGCTCCACGCCGTAATATTCCATGATATTTTCACTTCTTTTCCTGTAACCGTCGATAAATTCCTCTTCCAGGCCGTCCATCTGGGCGTCATAAATCCTTTTCGTCTGCTGCAGGAAATCACTGATCCTTTCCTTATTGATCCCTCCTGTCTCCGTTTTCCATTCCGGGGCTGATACCATGGCAAACAGGCGCATGATCCCCTTTTCCGAACAGATTTGGAGAATATCACTTCCGGGATTTTCCTTCCTGAGCCGCTCCACCAGCTCCGCCAGGCTTTCCAAATCTTCCACGCCGGAGAGATCCCCTTCTTTCCCGCTTATCAGGGGAAGCATGATTTCACAGGGCAGCATGTAAACTTTCCCGTCCTTCCGGAAGGCTTCTATAATATTGTCAAAGGGTTTACTCTCTGCATCCATTTCATTGATGCACTCTGTCAAATCCAATAACATCCCTTTGTCAATATAGGAACCGGCAGGCATACCGTCCAGGACCAGTACATCCGGCCCCTGCCCTGCCATAATCTGGGTATTCAACTTTTTCAGTGCATCCTCCCTGGTAACAGAGCTTTCCTCTCCCATGCCAACCTCATATTCCACATATATCCCAGGATTATTTGACTGGAAGAGCGTAACTGCCTGGCGTATAGTATCGCTGTCCTCTAAGCTGTAAAGTTTCAGCCGCTCATTAGGCACTGTGGGAATATCCGGGTTGTAAGTAAAGCGCACCAACTGTTGCCCGGTGAGCAGTGCCAGGAATTCATTATCCGCAAGCGCAGCCATGCCGAAAAAAATGTAAGCCGGATTGCCAAAAATGGACAGGTTTGCGTCTATCACCTGTTCCATGGCTCCCCCTCCGATCACATGGCGGTGCAGCCCCTTATCCCCTGCAAGATAGAGCACATTCTCTTCTCCCGGGAAAAAGAACATGGTATAGCAGTCAACGGTGCTGTAGTTCCTGTTTTTATAATTTTCATTTACAAAATCTACTAATACCTCATCTGCCACATATTCTTTCTTTTCTATATCATACAGCAGCATTTCATCCATGTGTTCCCCGTCTATCACCATCACATTCCCAACAAACTCCAGGTGCTGGGGCCTTCCGTTAACCGTAAGGAACTTCTCGCTGCTGCCATCCTCTTTGATCTCATAGATATTTCTGCCCAATGTAGTGACAAAAACTCTTCCTGAACCTGAAAACCATACACTGCTGATCCAGGAATCTTCCTCCACGATGGGTACCTGGAAGGGAATTTTAGTACCGTCCGGCTTTACCAAAAGTCCTTCTGTATTAATATTCCCATTTCCTTCCCCTTCCTCCTCCTTGCTGCCATCTTCATAAATAATCCCAAAGGTACCGTCTGCCCCACAGGATATGGAAGTAACATAAGACTTTTTTTCCTTTACGATTTCCGTAAGCCAGTCCATTTCCTCCATTTCCCAGGTAGTGCCATTATCCCTGGATATAACCTTGCCATTATAGCGGTCAGGTATCACAAGCGTCCCATCCTGCAGCCTGGTGATCCTAAAAGAACTTAAGCAGTATTCTGACATATCCATGGTACTTTCCACATACCTGCCCATGGCAGTATTTTCCCCTGTCCCATCCTGGCTGTCTGATCCCTCTTTCTTACCATCATCCTGTTTTCCATCCTCCCCGCCGGAAACGCCCTCCCCCTCATTTGCCTGCCCCTCCTGCGTGCCTGTATCTTTACTGCCAGTCCCGCATCCTGCAAGGGACAGCGCCACCAATGATACAGCGCACAAAAGTGCAATAAACTTTTTCTTCATACCCTTCTCCTCCTTTTCCTTTCCCGTCCTCCGGAAACCCTCCCGGCCCGGCAGAATCTGCCATTCACAGGCATCGGCAAATTGTTTTGCCTCACTATCCTGATCATAGCAGGGGAATCTCTAAGTTTTCTCTAAAACAAATATTTTATATAAATTTATATATTATTACACTGTCAGCCATATATTCTTTATCCGGGGTTACAAAATATCCCTCCAACGAAAGGCTTGATCCCTCCTCAATATCAGCAAAAGACGCTTCTGTTTCCGTAACATCCGAGTCTCCGTTAACGCCGCCGTTCTTTACTGTATGCAGCATGTATCTGGTGTCTTCAGAAAAGTTCACAGTAACCAAAACTTCTTCCCCACTGCCTTCCGCTGGCGCATACATCAATAAAACCCCTTCTTTCTCTTCTGTAAAACTCCTACTGACTACAATACTGGCATCTCCTATGCTCTTAACACTTCCCTCTAATTTTTCCGCATTGTCCCTTGCGGTATTCCCATCCCCTGGCACCTCTTTACTGCCCGGGTTATCCATGTTTTCTCCCTCCGGCGCAATTTCCCCTTCCGGCGGCTGGCCTTTTCCCAGATCTGTTTTTTCCACATCCACCGCCACCACAGGCTGTCCCGTTTTCTCCCCACAGCCTGCCACCGCCAAAAGAGAGATGGCGCATAGAATAACCACAGCTTTGATTTTCATAATCCTCATTCCTCCTAACTGATTTTGGACTATCATAGCAGGGAAGTCTCTAAGTTTTCTCTAAAGAAAAGCAGTTAGGAGAATTTCTCCTAACTGCTTCCTTCCAAGCTCTTATAAACCTGGCCAATGGCCTTAAACCAGCTTTTTAGCCCCTATATTTGCCCATCACCTATTGATATGTTATAATGCTTATGTTGTCCAACCTACACCCGGCAACGGGAGGAGGTGTTTACATGGAGTTATTCTTCACATTTCTTGTGACTGTCGCAGCAGGTGTGGTTTGCCAC
>OFGB01002165.1_pt1 | contig 10913 bp, 10 predicted proteins | sample 1521491 | NCBI WGS metagenome assembly OFGB01 (sample SAMEA3504095, study PRJEB24116) | mouse gut metagenome | biome: mouse gut; feature: mouse-associated habitat; material: faeces | place: Denmark | collected 2011
TTATTGTGAAGGTGCTGCGGCTAAAATACAGACATTTGAAGACCGGAAATCTGTATCTGATCATGGACGCCGTGGTGGTAGCATTGTCGGGTATTATGTTCCGGAATCTGGAGACCGCGCTCTATGCGGCGGTGGCAATTTTTGTCAGTTCCGTGGTGATGGATACGGTGCTCTACGGAAAAGACGGGGCGAAAATGATTTATATTATCAGCGACCATCCAAAGCAGATTACGGAAAGGCTGCTGGCGGATCTTGATATCGGCGTTACCGCCCTGCAGGGAGAGGGGGCATACAGCGGGAAAGAGAAAAAGGTGCTGATGTGCGTGATGAGAAAACCCCTTGCGCCAAAAGCACAGCAGATTGTCAAAGAGGAAGATTCCGAGGCGTTTATGATCGTTTCGGATGCAACGGAGATATTTGGAGAAGGGTATAAAAGTTATTTCAGTGAAAGGTTATAATATGATATCAGTGCAGAATGCCTGAAAGACCGGATGAAAGGAAGAGTAGATATGAAGTCGATCAAATCAAAAATTCAAATTAGTATGTTATCCGTAATGCTGATTGGTTCTGTGTTGATCGGAGTGATTACCGCTTTTTTAAATGCCAGTGGAATTGACAGCATGATGACCAAGACGCTGGGACCTGCGACGCAGATGGCAGCGGATGCGGTTGAGTGGCGTATGGACAGTTACTGGACGGCCCTTGAGGAAGCGGCCGCCTCCGATATTTTCAGGGAGTCCGATCCGATGGCTCCGGAACTGGTGCCTGTCAGAGAAGATATTGCCGTGCGCAACGGTTTTCTCTACACAGGCAAGATGGATGCCGAAGGGTTTTCGTCTACCGGTTACAGCTATGCCGGGGAGGATTATTTTCAGCAGTGTAAGGCATCCGGGAAACCGTATATTTCCGATATTATAAACGACGGACAGCAGTTGATCTTTCTGCTGGAAGTTCCCATTATCACCGACGGCAGGTTTGACGGTGTGGTCTATGGCGGCATCGATGCCGGTTTTTTGTCGGAGATTGTTGTCGGTCTTGCCATGGGGGGATGACGGTGTGGCTTATGTGCTGGACGGAAAAGGCAATGTGATCGCCCATCGGGAGCAATCCGTAGTAGAGGAAGGCTCCAATATGATAGAAACCGCCAAAACAAATCCGGATATGGAGGATGTGGCAGAGGTGAATCAGCGCATGATCCAGAGGGAAACCGGTTTTGGAAGTTATCAGTTTTACGGCGATAATAAACTGGTTGGGTATGCGCCCATCGGCGGTTATCAGAACTGGAGCATCGCCATTGAGACCAGCCAGCGGGAATTTAAGTCTACGCTGGATCGAAACATTCTGCTGACATTGCTGGTGGTGGTGCTGGTGGTCATTTCCACGTTTCCTGTGGCAGTAAAGGTAGGAAAGTCAATCTCCGTGCCGATTCAGAAGTGTGTTGTCAGGCTTGAGAGGCTGGCGGAAGGCGATTTAAAGACGCCCATACCCGCAGTGGAATCACAGGATGAAACCGCCGAACTGACAAAAGCGTTAGATGCGACGATTCACGGGCTGGACGATATGGTGCAGGATGTTTCCCATCATCTGAGCAGGATGGGGCAGGGGGATTTCAGCGGAAATATCACGCGTACATACCAGGGCGACTTTATAGCCATTGAAAAATCCATCAGGGCGATCAACAGCTCTCTGAAAGAGATGTTTCATCAGATCAATGAGTCTGCCGGTATGGTTGCCGCCGGCGCCAGCTAGGTATCTGAGGGTGCCCAGTCTCTGAGTGAGGGTGCGACGGAGCAGGCGGGAGCGGTCCATGAGCTTTTTGTCACCGTTGCCAATATTGAGGAGAGCGCCAGACAGACGGCCGCATCGGCGGAGGAAGCGGGCGATTTTGTAAATCAGACCAGTGCCCAGCTTGGGATCAGTGTGGATTATGTCAAAGAGATGAATGCGGCAATGAAAAAGATTTCCGATTCTGCGACGGAGATCAGTAAGATTATCAATACCATCGAAAACATTGCCTTCCAGACCAATATCCTGTCGCTGAATGCGACACTGGAGGCGGCCCGGGCGGGCAGTGCGGGCAGAGGTTTCAATGTGGTTTCCGATGAGGTGCGCAGCTTGGCGGCGCAGTCAGGTAAAGCGGCACAGGCGACAAGGGAGCTGATCGAAAGTTCCATCGCCGCCGTAATGGAAGGCGGTGAGGTGGCGGAGAAAGTGACAAAATCTCTGGAAAAGGCCAGCGCTGTTGCGGAAAATGTGACGGCTAAGATGAATGCCGTGGTGGAAGCGGTGGAGAGCCAGACCGCAGCGATTGCCCAGGTGACGGCAGGGATCGATCAGATTTCCACCGTAGTAGAGAACACTTCCTCCACTTCGGTGGAAAGCGCCGCAACGTCCCAGGAATTGTCGGAGCAGTCCCGTCTGATGAATGAGCTGGTGGGCAGGGTTAAATTGAACTGATGTAACGGAATAAAATGCTATGGAATAAAAACAGCCGGAAACCACCGGCTGTTTTACAGGTGCGGGAGTACCATATCAGAGAACCGGCGTATAATTTTTTGTATGTAGAAAAAAATATTTGAAATATCTGCAACCAACAGTTCCCTCTGTTCGTTCTATAGGTGTGAGGATCACGTCATGAACAGGATAAAAGGAGAGGAGATTATGTTGGATGATTTCATCAGGCGTATGCCCCGGGCTCTCATCGAATCGTCCCCCGACAGATGAAAAAAGCGGACATGCTGCGGAGGATCGCGGACATCAAAGGGATAGAGGAGGATCAATAAAGTATGTACTGTACTTTCTGTGGAAAACAAATTGCAAATGATGCTGTATTTTGTCAGTATTGCGGAAAGCCGGTTCCCCGGAGCGGTACGTTTGCCGAACTGATTGCCGCGGCGCGTACCGGCAGTCAGGATGCCGTCGGCGCTTTATATGAAAAGACTTACAGCAGCGTCTATTACACTGTCAGGTCCATGATCAGGGATGAGGACGTAGTGCTTGACATTGTACAGGATGCTTACATAAAGGCATTCGCCCACTTAGACAGCTTTCAGGGGGACGAGAAATTTTTGCCGTGGGTACGGCAGATTGCTGCCAACACGGCCAGAGATTGGCTGAAAAAGAAGCGTCCCATGCTGTTTACGGAGCTGGGTTCAGGCGATGAGCAGGATACGCCCGCGGAGGAACTGTTTCCGGACGAGCGCAGCGAAAATCTTCCGGATCAGATCATCGATCAGAAGGAGACAAAGCGCCTGATCCGCGAGATCATCGAGGAATTGCCGGAAGATCAGCGCGCTGTCATCGGTATGTTCTACTATGAGGAGATGTCAGTGAAAGAGATTGCCGCCGCCATGGGCGTTTCTGAGAGCGCAGTTAAGAGCCGGCTGATGTATGGGCGGGGCAAGATCGAAAAGAAAGTCCGGGAACTGGAGAAGCAGGGCATAAAACTCTACAGTCTGGCTCCGATCCCGTTCCTGCTGCTGCTTTTCCGCAGCCAGAAGGTATATGCGGCGGAGGTGCCGGATGGCAGGATACTTCAAGCCATCTTTGCTTCGCGGTCCGTGGGCGTTGCCGCGGCAGGGGCAGCGCAGGGCGTGGGTACAGCAGGAAGAGCGGCGGATACGGTTGGAGCAATGGCGGATGCCGAAGCGACAGGTATGGGAAAAACAGCGGCAAACGCCGAAGCAGCGGGGACGGCGGCGGGCGCCGCTTCAGCCGGCACAGCCGCAGCGGCCGGCTCCGGCGCGCTGAAGATCGGACTCATCGCTCTTGCCGCAGCCGCGGTTGTCGGCGTTGGTGCCCTTGGAGCGGTCTGGGCTGTCTCCCGTTTCGACGGGGCTCAGGAATCGTGGGACACCGAAGAGGTTGACGGCCTGGAGGAGCCTGAGGGTTCGGAGGGGGCTGAGAAATCGGAAGAGGAGGAGTCGCAGAAGGAGTCTGAGGCTTTGGAGGAATCTGAGGTTTTGGAGGAGACAGATCCCATCGACGAGGCTTTGGAACAGTACCGCACCATCATCAGCCAGGCGGACAGTTATGATTATAATGAAACCATTTCTGATCTGGAGACAGTCGGCTATCGGTATGCACTGGTGCAGATGCAGCCGGATGACCTGGTTCCGACGCTGCTGTTGGAAAAGGAAGAAGGGGGATGGACATTCGCAGTCTCTACACTCGTTTTTCAATATGATCCGGATACAAAAACCGTGCGTCAGTCCGCCGAAGCGATTCCGGGCGGAACTCGCGATGGACTCTCCATGGCGGGGGACGGAGACGGAATGATGACCATGGGATTTAGCGGCGGAACTGGGGAAGGTTCTGTTACCCGGATCACACTGGACGGAGATTCCCTCAGGCGGGAAACCTGTTGGGAGGGCAGAATCGACCAGATGCCCGATTCGATCGCTTTTATTGAGATCGAATGGTATGAGATCGACGATCTGTCTGCGCTGGACAGTTGGACAACGCCTGATTCAGGCGGGGCACAGACGCCCGGATCGTCCGACAATGGTATGCTTCCTGCCGACGGGGACCGCATCGTTCTTACCGGCACTGTCGATACATACGATTATGACGAGATGCTCTCGCTGTTTAAAAGGTTTGACGCCAACTCTCCTTATTATGAGCAGTATGAATCTGCCCGTGAGTTTTTTGAAGGTGAGTTTTATCGCATGATTGTACTGGATACGCCGCAGACTTTGCGCCTCAGGACCAGCGAAGATGGCTATTTCAACGGCGAAGTCCTGATGATCAATATCCAGGGCATTGATGGCATGGAGCAGTATGAAGGCCGGCATATCATGTTCAGCATCGATCCGACCACTACCCATTGGCCCAACGACTGGATGGTTCCCCTGGGGCAGCCCCTCGCCGAAGATATCCATGTCCTTGACTGAATATTTTCGAAAAGGAACAGCGAAAGGGTGTGTCCGGATAAAGACACACCCTTTTTATCACATTTTGTTACCGTATCACAATTTGGGATTTTCGGTTAAGTATTTGATAAAAGAAGAAACGGCATTGACCTGTTCGTCGCTCAGATAATCGATGGATTCCAGGACCTGCTTTTTTGCCAGAGGCATATCCTGATCGGAAAATATTTCACCCTGACCGTTTTCCAGCCATTCTTTGTTTACATGAAAGACATTTTCGATAAGCAGCAGTATCCGGTCGGGCGGATTTACCTTGCCGTGTATGATCTTTGAAAAGTAGCCGGTGTCAAGATGTATTTTCATAGCAAACTGGCGCTGGGATATATTCAGTTCTTCCAAGAGTATCTTTAATCGTTCATGGACCATCACAATAACCTCACTGAAGTAAGCATATCAAAATATATTGCAAATGTCAACATTGCGCATTGGAAAACCACTTGACAAATTGCATTAAACAATATATAGTGTTGTTATAAACAGCATAGAGGAGGGGAGATCGATGACGAGAGCGCAGCAGGAGTTAAAAGAAGACATTGAAAAAATCAAAGATGATACCACGATTGAAAAAGTGAGGATTTTTATCATGGGGATCCTGGCACAGCAGAGTATCTCCGAGAAGCAGTGCAATGCGGACAAGCAGCCTGTATAGATATGAAAAACTGTGTCTGATATCGTTATTTTTGATTGAGTGCCTGAATGTTATATGAGCTATACATAAAAGAAAAGGAGAATTATCATTATGAAATGTTTTAATCACACCGAGAGAGAAGCTGTCGCAACCTGCCAGAAATGCGGAAAAGGATTGTGCAGAGAGTGCGCTGAAAAGTATACGCCCTGTATGTGTGATGCCTGTGCCGCCAGGACTCGGCAGGAGAAGCAGCAGCAAGCCCGGAATAAGGAGGATCAGCGAAGGCAGAAATATAAGGACGCTCTGATTGACACCCGCAGCGAGTTTATAAAAACCGCTGTTATCGGCGTTCTGGTCGGCATCTTTTTTGTATGGTGGGAGGCTACACATCCGGATGCGTACGACAATCTTCTCGATTATGTGGGATTGTTCTTTGTTGCGTTCTGCATTCCGTTTGGTTGGAAATTTTTAACATACCTGCAGTCATTCTTTCCTGTTTCATTATTTGGAACGTTTTGGTTCTGGATTTTTTACATAGCAATTAAGGCGGTATTATCTGCAATCATCGGAGTCCCCGCCTTTCTTTATCAGCTCGTGAAAACGATCCTGACTCAAAACAAAATAAACAGGCTGACATAACAATATGAAAATTTTTTTGAAAACCTGCAACCGATCGGTTTCCTCAGTCGTAAGAAACGGCAGGCGTTGTGGGAGAGGGCACGGAGGAAAAACCCCCGGGAAGTGAATGCGTTTGAGCTGTCCATCCGGTAAAAATGCTCTGAGAGATAATATAAAAACTCTCAGAGCATTTGTTATTTTACGGTCTGTTCTTTAATATGTAATTCCCTTTTCAGACTGGTGTTGCAGAAACTGCCGATGTTATGCCGTAGCAACACTTTACTTAAAAGGGACATATGTTATAGACCTGGGCGACACCGCCTACGCAAACATTCCCATAATACGTGCTACGATAATACCGCCGCCGGTGCCGATGACGTACCCCATCAGTGCCATCAGGACACCCACCGGAACAAGGGCGCCGCTGTATGCACCGGCAAGAATCGGAGCGGATGCGCTTCCGCCGATATTGGCAAGAGAAGCCACGCCGCAGGTGAACATATCCAGCTTGAAGATCTTCGCAAGGATCAGAAGGATAATGCCGTGGATTGCCAGAATCATAAAGCCTGCGATGATCCAGGCGGGAGCGTCCGTCAGTTCCAGGAAGCTTGCCCGGGATGCAAGGAGCGCTACTACCGAATAGAGCATAACATTGGAAAGTTCCGTTGTGCCTGCCATCTTGCCTACCGGTGTGACAGCGCCGATCAGGCCTGCCAGTGTGATCAGCAGTACGGTCCAGGTAGCCTTGTCAAGGAAAGGCATAGCGCCGTTTAACATGGTGCCGAAATTCTGGCCGAAAGCGGAAATCACCAGGGAAAGTCCCAGCAGCAGAATAATGTTGACAAAGGTGATCTGGGAGTCGTTTGCCTTTACGTCTTCCTCCAGTCGTCTTGACACTTCGTCCAGCGTATTGGTATTTGCTTTGGTCCATTTATTGAACTTGGGTGCCAGGTTGATTGCCCAGAGCAGGAACATTACCCAGATGGAGTAGTCGATGGAATCCACCACAAGGGCATATGCCATTTCCGTCTCCCCGATATCCAGAGCAGCCTGTACGGCGATCATGTTGCCGGAGCCGCCCATCCAGCTTCCGCATAAAGCGCCAAGAGGCTTCCATGCTTCCGCACCGATAGCGCCTTTCATAACCGCGAAGGTAACGATGAAAGCGATGCCGATGGAAACGGATGCGGCGAAGAAGCCGCCCAGCATCTTGGGACCGAGTTTCATGATCTTGCGGATGTCGCAGCGAAGCAGCATCAGGAAGATCATGGCGTAAAGAATGTTGTTTTTCAGTGCGGAGTATGTAGCCTTGGTAGATTCCATATCCCACACCTTCAGTGTGCAGAAAATCATCGTAAGCAGATAGAGCAGTACGATGGGCGGCGCATAGTCGAAAAATTTGGATTTCGTATACTTCTGCAGCCACACGAGCATTGCAGCGATAAAGATCAGCACTGCAATGTAGGTAAAACCATTGGTAATCATAGAGTTTCTCCCCTCTTTTGTTATTTAGCACAATTTCCTTTACAAAAATCGCAACTATCTGTAAAATAATACCATATAACGGTTTCTAAAGCAAATATTTTTTGGAAAGGGAGATAGAATACTATGAAGATTACTGAAATTCGGCTTGGCATATTATCAGTTCCGCTGCGTGTGCCGTTTAAAACGGCGCTGCGTTCCGTAAGCAGTGTGGAGGATGTGATCATGGAGGTCCATACCGACACGGGGGCCGTGGGGTACGGGGAAGCGCCGCCCACGGGCGCAATTACCGGCGATACGACGGGGGCGATTGTGGGGGCGATCCGGGATCATATCGCGAAGACGCTGATCGGCAGGGATGTGGATGACTTTGAGGATCTGTGCATGGCGCTGGACCGATGCATTGTGAAAAACAGCAGCGCCAGGGCGGCGGCGGATATGGCGCTTTGGGATCTGTACGGACAGCTCTACCATATTCCGGTGTACAAGCTGATGGGCGGGGCGCGAAAATCCATTACCACCGATATTACGATCAGCGTGAATGAGCCCGATGAGATGGCGCGGGATGCGCAGGATGCAATCAAAAGAGGATATGACTGCCTGAAAGTGAAGGTGGGGAAGGAGCCGGAGAAGGATATCGCAAGGTTATCAGCGATCCGTGCCGTGGTGCCGAAAGAGACCTGCATCCGCATCGATGCCAACCAGGGCTGGAGCCCGAAGGAGGCGGTACGCATCTTAAACGGGATGCAGGAGAAGGGGCTGGATATCGAGTTTGTGGAACAGCCGGTAAAAGCCCATGATTTGGAAGGTCTTAAATATGTGACCGATCGTTCCTGGGTGCCGGTTTTGGCGGATGAGAGCGTCTTTTCGGCGGAGGATGCCTTGAAGATCATGCAGATGCGGGCGGCGGATCTGGTGAATATCAAGCTGATGAAATGCGGCGGGCTCTATCATGCCTTAAAGATCGCGTCGGCGGCGGAGGTCTACGGCGTGGAATGTATGATCGGCTGTATGCTGGAAGCCAAGATCAGCGTCAACGCGGCGGTACACCTTGCCTGTGCGAAGCAGATTATCACAAAGATCGATCTGGACGGTCCGGTGCTGTGCAGTGAAGATCCGATTCTGGGCGGCGCGGTGTTTGATGAAAAGATCATTACCGTTTCCGATGAGCCGGGGCTTGGAATCAAAGGGATCGAAGAGGGAAGGCTGCGGTATATCTGAAAGATACCGTGGAAAATAAAGTTGAAAACAATGGAGAGGCGAAATAATGGGTGTACTGACAGGCTTAAAGCCGGAAGCGGTTTTTCAATATTTTGAGGAGATCTGCGGGATTCCGCATACTTCTCACCATGAGAAGGCACTGAGCGATCACTGTGTCAGATTTGCGAAGGACAGAGGATATGCCTGCACGCAGGACGAGATGGGCAATGTGATCATTATTGCGGAGGCGACGCCGGGGTATGAGGATGTTCCTGCGGTGATTATCCAGGGGCATCTGGATATGGTGGGGGACAAGGCGGAAGGCTGCGATATCGATATGGAGAAGGAAGGTCCCCGCATTTATATCGACGGCGATTTTATCCGCGCCGACGGGACGACGCTGGGCGGGGATAACGGCATTGCCGTTGCCTATGCGCTGGCGCTTTTGGACGCGGAGAAGGGGAGTATTCCTCATCCGCGGATGGAGGTGGTGCTGACGGTCTGTGAGGAAGTGGGGCTCCTTGGGGCGTCCGCCATGGACTTTTATCCCTGCCGTGCCCGTCGTATGATCAATATTGATTCGGAGGTGGAAGGGATTCTGACTGCCGGATGCGCCGGCGGGAGAAGAGCGCGCTGCCATATACCGGTGAAGCGCACGCCCTGCAGCGGGCTTCGCTGTAAGCTGGAACTGACCGGGCTGATGGGCGGGCATTCCGGGATGGAGATTGACAAGGGGCGCTCCAATGCGGCGGCACTGCTGGGACGTTTTCTGATGTTTTTAAAAGAAAATATACCCTATAATTTAGTGACGCTGACGGCGGGAGTGAAGGAGAATGTGATACCGAAAAGCGGTTCGGCCGTTATTTTGATTCCGCCGGAGGAAGAGGAGGCGCTGCGCAGGGTGTTAGAGCGTTTTATGCGCTATATGGGAGCGGAGTACGGCAAGGCAGATCCGGATATCCGTCTGGAACTGATGGTCGGAAAGGCAGGGGAATTTCCGGCGCTGGATGAGGATTCGAGGCTGCGTGTGCTGACGGCACTGAACCTGATGCCGAACGGTGTGCAGGCGATGAGTATGGATCTGCCGGGGCTTGTGGAAACGTCCATCAATCTTGGCGTTGCGGAGTTATCGGATGATGAACTGATTTTGCGGCAGTCCATCCGCAGTTCGGTCTCTTCCGCAAAGGAGATGGTCTCAAGGAAGGTGACACTGCTTGCGGAACAACTCGGCGGAAGGGTGGATTTTCAGGGGGATTATCCGGCGTGGCCCTACGCCAGAACTTCAAAGCTGCGGGATCTGTGTGTTAAGATTTTTAAGGAGCGGTACGGGTATGAGCCGAAGATCGAACTGATGCATGCAGGACTGGAATGCGGGATATTGTCCGGGAAGCTGGACGGGCTTGACTGTATTTCCTTTGGCCCGAATCAGTTTGATATTCACACGCCGAACGAGCATCTGAGTATTTCTTCCGCCGCCAGGGTATGGGAATATCTGAAGGCGATTTTGGCGGCGAAATGAGGATAGGAAGATCCTCAATGTCATTTCGTTAACATTGCCGGACGCCGGGAGCGTGGCGACGGAGTATTTTATGTCCCTCCCGGCTGGGCGAATGGCTTAAGGAAAAGGCATTGGAGGATTTCTGGCGGTCTTTTATGTGTTCCGTGCGCATAATCTGTTATATATATGCGGAGGATTTTATGGCATGGAGGGCGGACGGTACGAACACGGAAGACAAAAGGTGCGGGGAAGGGCATTTGAAAGCCGGGAATGGTTCAGGGAAGCGGTTTGGCGGAAAACACGGAAGATGCTTTTCTTTTCCGCACTTTTTGCGGTCTGGACAGGTTATATATTATACGGTCTGAACAGGAAACAGGACAGCAGGGCTATACGGGAACCCGTTCGGAATATTGCGGATATAACGAAGGAGAGCGAGGGGGAGGTGCTGGCGCTCAGCGAGGCGTCCATCAGGAAGGTTTTTGAGATCAGTAAGCTGCAGGCGGCTGATTATATGTATCATACCATAGCGGCGGCATATGGGGAGGATGGGGAAACCGTA
>OFGB01002167.1_pt1 | contig 10908 bp, 8 predicted proteins | sample 1521491 | NCBI WGS metagenome assembly OFGB01 (sample SAMEA3504095, study PRJEB24116) | mouse gut metagenome | biome: mouse gut; feature: mouse-associated habitat; material: faeces | place: Denmark | collected 2011
TGATACGAAAATACATGAAGGAGCTTGGATTTACAAAGGAGCAGGTTGTCCTGTCCGGTCTGTCCATGGGCACATACGGCGCGCTCTATTACGGGTGCGATATCATGCCTTATGCGGTCATTCTCGGGAAACCTCTGGCCAGTATCGGAGATGTGGCGGTGAATGAGAGATATAACCGTCCCGGTACGTTTCCCACGTCTCTGGATGTGCTGATGTGCCAGTGCAATGATCTTGAGGAGGAAGCCGTGCAGACGTTGAATGCGAGGTTCTGGGATAAGTTCGAAGGTGTGGACTGGGGGAATACCAGATTTATCATTTCCTATATGCTGGAGGACGACTATGACGCGAATGCTTATCAGATGTTGATATCTCACATTCAGTCGGAGGGGACAAGCGTCTATGGGAAAGGGCTTAAGGGACGGCATAATGATAATACCGGCGGGATCGTCAATTGGTTTCTGGATCAGTACAAAAAGGTGTTAGATGAGGATTTTGGCAGAGGAAAAAGGAAGAAATGACGGGAGAAAAGTGGACAATATATTGGAATGAATTTTCCTCGGATACTTATCTGTATGGTTCAAAGATATGGTATCACGGGAAAAATCACGTGGAGTTTCAGAACAGGCTGATGCCTCCGGGAACAGTGATCAAGCAATGGTATTCCAGGACGAATTACCAGATGCAGAGAATGGAACCGTCCCTGCCGATGATCGACGGAGAGGGCGGATACCGGGTGACGGTTGATATAGACTGCCGGGAGGGCGAGGCGTGGCTTATACGGCTGATCTTCTATGATAAATATGATGTAGAGGCAGGCAGTGTCATCATCAGGGATGAGATGACGGATTTCCAGTGTCCGCTTAAGACTTACAGCTACCGGATGCAGTTGATCAACGGAGGAATGACACATTTTCATTTTCATTCTGTTACGATCCAGGAGACAGATCTAAAAACCGATGAGGAGAAAGAGGACCTGCGCCGGGGGAAAGGAAGAAAGAAGCTGTAAAATAGATGGGACAGAAAAGAAAAATCAGAAAACTGAGAAAGTTAGTGCGCCGGGTGAGGGCCTGCCAGGAACAGCTGAAAGAGATGTCTGATGAGGAATTATCACATCTGACCATGGCGTTTAAGGAACGGCTTGCGGAGAGAGCCTGGATAACCTGCTGCCGGAGGCATTTGCGGCGATCTGTGAGGCAGACTGGCGGATACTTAAGATGGCGCCGTATGACGTACAGATCCTGGGGGGAATTGCCCTTCACAAAGGTTATCTTGCGGAGATGAACACCGGGGAGGGAAAGACGCTTGTTGCGACCATGCCGCTGTATCTCAATGCCCTGACCGGAAAGAGCGTGATACTGGTGACGGTGAATGATTACCTGGCGAAGCGTGATGCCGGCGAGATGGGGGCGGTATACCGTTTCATGGGACTTACCGTGGCGGCAGGGGGCGGAGAGGAAGATTCTGACGGTGTGCCGGCAAAGGCGGGCATATCCCGGAATGCGGGGAAGAAAGCGCTGTATGAGGCGGATATCGTATATACGACGCACAGTGCGCTGGGATTCGATTATCTGCTGAATAATCTGGTGACGAGGGCGGAGGATCGTTTCCTCAGGGAATTCTATTATGTGATCATTGATGAGGCAGATTCGGTGCTTTTGGACGGCGCGCAGACGCCTCTTGTCATCTCCAGCTCGCCCAGAGTACAATCGAACCTCTACGGGATGACTGATTTTTTTGTTACTACCCTGGTGGAGGACAGAGACTTTGTAAGAGACGACAAGGCGGTGTGGCTGACGGAAGACGGGATCAGATACGCGGAGACATTTTTCCAGATAGATAACTTCTACAGTGAAGAATATTTTGAGATCAACCGGCATGTGACTCTTGCACTGCGCGCCCATGTTCTGTTTGAGAAGGGCGATGCGTATATGGTGTCAAAGGACGATAAGGTGGTGCTCCTTGACAGGGGTACAGGGCGTCTGATGAACGGAATGAAGCTCAGAGGCGGACAGCATCAGGCGCTGGAAGCGAAAGAAGGGGTGGAGATTTCGCAGGAGAACCGTTCTGTGGCGGCGATCACATTCCAGAATCTGTTTCTGATGTTTCCTAAAATGGCGGGGATGAGCGGTACGATGATCGACGCGTCGGACGAGCTCAGGGGCGTATACGGGGCAGAGGTTCTGGTGATCCCGCCTAACCGTCCGAGGCAGAGAGTGGATCTTAAGGACCAGTATTTTCCCAACAAGAAAGAGCAGATACAGGCGGCCGTAAAGGAGACGCTTAGATGTCACGAGATGGGACGGCCTGTGCTGGTCGTGGCCGCCAGTATCGCAGATACCGAGGCGGTGTCCGATATACTGCTCAAAGAACAGGTTCCGCACAATGTACTGAATGCGAATAATATATACTGGGAGGCGCAGATCATCAAAGAAGCCGGGCAGACGGGCGCTGTGACGGTTGCGACTTCCATGGCCGGACGCGGTACGGACATTAAGCTTGGGGAAGGCGCAGAGGAATCAGGCGGCCTTGCGGTCATCGGGATTGGACGGATGGAGAATGTCAGGATGGAGAGGCAGGCGAGAGGCCGGGCCGGAAGACAGGGGGATGTGGGGCCCAGCCAGTTCTTCGTCTCGCTGGAAGACGGCGTGACGGACAGCGGGACATCAGGCCGGTATGACAAGTATATCGAAGGAAAGAAAAGGATCGGGAGACAAAAGCTTCAAAAGATCATTGACAGATCCCAGACCATTGGGGAAGAGACGGCTGTGCTGTCGAGGAAGAATGCGGTAGATTATGATAAGGTCATGCAGCGTCAGAGGAGTCTGATCTATGCGGCCAGAGACCATCTCCTTGACGGCGGAGACATTGAGTGGGGGCAGATCTTAAGGATGGCGGGGAAGAATATCAGGAGATTCTTCGACGGGCAGGAGAGTATGGATAAGAAGAAGCTCACCAGATATATCCTGGACCATATTTCTTATAAGCTTGAGAAGGATATTCCAGATCCTGTGTCATGCGGCCGCAATGCGTCTATGAAGTATCTGCTTGACAAGGCTGTGGAGCGCTTAGAGAAGCTTGAGATGGAGCTTGGGACAGAGGATATGAATACGTTTCTTAGGATTGCGCTCTTAAGCGCCATCGACAACGCCTGGGTGGAGCAGGTGGACTATATGCATCAGCTTCAGTCGGCGGTTTCCGGGAGATCCACAGCCCAGAGGAACCTGCTGTTTGAGTATCAGAATGAGGCGTTTGATTCCTTCTCGAAGATGGAGGATACGGTGTTTGAAAGCGCCATGCGGAGTATTATGCTAAGTAACGTGTACGTGGATGATGAGAGGAAACTGCATATTGTGTTCCCTTAGCACGTATCAGGAGATCCTTTCAGGCGGTTTTGGCTGCGCTTGGGATGGATACGGAAAAGAACGAAAGAAGGAAGAGAGAAAATGGCGGTTTATATATTCGGTCAGGCAAAGGAATATGCGCGCGCTGGATTAGACTATGGGCTGGCTTACAGGCACTGGATGCCAAAAGAGACAGAGTGTCCGACCAGATTTGTGTGCACAGATCTGCCTGGCTGGGACGACATAGAACGATACCGGAAAGCAGGGATAGATGCGGACAGGATACTTGGCGTGCATCAGTATCTGGCGGACGATCACAGTCTCTGTCCGTCTATAAAGGCAGAGGATAAACTGGAGGAATTAAAGAAGTGTTTTAAGGGAGCGGGGGTAGTAGAGAAGGAGTCGGAGATCTGGCTGGTTAAGGACGGTTATGTCATCGTCTCGATCCAGTTAGATGAAAGGGATAAGAGTTTACTGAAGGGAGTCAGTTATTACAGCCAGGCAAAACTCCTTCGTAAGGAAATCTATACGGATCATGTATCTTATGTCAATTATTACATGACGGCAGAGGCTGAACATGGATTGTATGCGAAGCTTACAAGACGTGCTTTTTATAACAGAGACGGAGCGGCTGCTTATGATCAGATCTTTGAGGGGGAGACGGAGTGGTACGTGTTTCCTGACGGCAGGAGGTATACAAAACCGCAGTTGATCGGGAGATTTGTGGAAGGATTGAACCTATCGGAGCAGGATTTGGTTGTCTTAGATGCGTCTGTACCCCGCGAGGTCATGCGGGCGGTCTTTACCTTTGGAAGAAAGGCCCGGATCGCCGCTGTGGTACATGCCGGGAATTATTTTGCGAAGGATGAAGCCGGACAGGATTCATTTTCCAAAGAGTATCCATATTACTGGTTTCCGTATTCCGGACTGCTTGATATGATGATCGTGTCGACAGGGGAGCAGAAGGAAGAATTGATAAGGCTGTTGAAAGAATATCATTGCGATGTCCCGAAGATGCGGATCATTCCTGTGGAAGGGGAATTTACATATACAATCCTGAATGAATCACAAGGGGAGGAGTTTGATCTGTCCTGGGAATTTGCGGGGAAACCGGACGGATTCTGGATTTATGATGAGACAGGGAAGTTGATCTGCGAGACCAGGAATATACATGAGCATCATGTCCTGATCAGGGGATATGGAAAAGAAAGCGGCTTTGTGATAAAGGCATTCGTGGATACGGTAAAGGGGAAGATAGCGGCGGCAAAGTCAGGAATCGTATATTGGAGAAAGAGTTGATGGATGTTCACGGTGAAAAGAGGCAGGGGAGATAGAGAAAGTGGTAGTTTGGTTTAGTAAGGAAACAGACGATATTAAGAAGTTTATAGAGACGGCAGGGAGGCGGGGATCAGACGTTAAAATCATGGTTTTAGACGATGGAGGGAACCTGCTTTATGGGGCGGGTTCTCTCTGTGAATATGTTATTTCCGCGAAAAATCAGGAAGAGTACGATGAAAGGGCGCTGTTTGGCGATTTGTTAGAAGTGCCTGAGTTCCGGGAAATCCGGCTGGAGGGTGCAGAAAGCTGTCTTTATGAGGCGGGGCGTAAGCGGGCGGTCATCTGCTTTGCTGATCCTGTGGAAAAGAAGAATGTTGAGCGGGTGGAATGGAATACGGAAAGTGGATGGATCTTTAAGATTGATTATTATAACAGATATGGAACGAAATATGCAAGTGAGTTTTTGGATGCGGATAAGAATGTTGAGTCGAAGGTATATTATTCGGACAGAAACCAGGAGATGCTCGTCATCCAGCCGCAAAATCAAGTAATTACGCTTCTTGAAAATGGCGTAGTGAAGGCCGTGTTTCACTCGTATGCCCAATTCGTGGAATTCTGTATAACGGAAATCGGAGATGGAGATAAAAACATATTATTTGTGCAGGAAGAAAATTGCAGGTTCCAGAAGCTTGAGGCCGATGGAGAGAGCGTCTGGGATGCGGTTTTGTTCTCTGATCCGGAGCTGTTGGAAAAATATAGGAATGCCGGAGGGAAAAACGGATATCGCTTTTATTCCATACCAGAGGAGTATCCGGTAAATCATGTGAGTAAAAATGCATTGATCCTGACGGCTTCTGACCAGATCGAGAAATTGGACGAGCTGAGTTTGGAGATGCCGGATATGGTATTTCATATAGCGGCGCATACGCAGGTATCGGATAAATTATATAAGCTTGCAGAACGGGAAAATGTGATGGTTTATCCAGGAGTCAGCAAGGAAGCGCTGGATGGTCTGTGGGAGAAATGTGATTTCTATCTTGATATCAATCATTATCGCGAGATTGATAATGCGGTGGATGAAGCGAGCCGGAGGAATCTGGTGCTTATGGGGTTTGAAGATACTGTGCATCAGAGAGAGCTGATGGCAGGCGGATGTGTGTATGCGGTAGAGGATTATAAGAATATAGCGGAGGTGATAAGATATCTGAAAAAGAATCATGCGTTTACACAGAAGTTACTGCTTGCACAGCAGAAGAAGAGGGAGAGAGTGAGTGCCGGGATAATGAATGGAACGGCTGTTGACAAGAAACAAAAGATGTAGAATACAGGCAGGAGGAGGGAACATGGTTTACAATTTTAACTTAGGCATTGGATGGGCGAGCAGCGGCGTGGAATATGCGCAGGCTTACCGTGCAAAGGTACTGCGGGAGATCGGGCAGGAGGCGAAGTTCGTATTTACGGATATGTTTCCGAGAGATAATATCCAGCATATGACGGAGAATATAGGCTTCTTAGATTCAGAAGTCATCTGGCTGTACACTTTTTTTACAGACTGCAAGACGTCCCCGGTGACTTACACGCAGAAGCAGTTGGAGCAGAGCTTCGGCAGCAGGCGTTTTACAGGCACGAAAGAAGGCATGACGGTAAAATACACCTTTCCGGGATCGAACAGTTATTATGTGGCATATCTGGTGAATGAGAAGGGAAATAAAGTGCACCGGGTAGAAATAGTCTCAAACGGCTGTCTGATCCGGAAGGATTACTATACATATTGCAGGATCTATTCTGAGTATTATGCACCGCTGGATAATAAGGCGCATCTGTATCAGCGCAGGTTTTTCAATGAAGACGGAACAACCGCCTATGAGGAGATTACGGATGATGATAAGGTGATGTATCAGTTTCCGGACCGTCTCATCTGCTCTAAAGAAGAATTAGTGGGGGAAATGGTATCGCGGCTCAATCTGACCCGCCGGGATGTGGTGATCATCGACAGAACGACGGGGATCGGACAGCCGATCATGCAGAATGCAGGCCCGGCCAGGATCGGCATTGTGATCCATGCAGATCATTTCAGCGAAGGGAGCACGGATGAGGAGCATATTCTCTGGAACAATTATTATGAATATGCCTTTTCACAGCATAAGCATATCAAGTTCTATGTTGCATCGACGGATACCCAGAACCGCCTGCTGAAGAAGCAGTTCAAGAAATATAAGGGGATCAGCCCTAAGATCGTGACGATTCCGGTGGGGAGCATTGATAAGCTTAGGTATCCAAAGAAGCGCCGGAGGAAGTCTTCTCTGATCACGGCGTCGCGGCTGGCAGATGAAAAACACGTGGACTGGCTGGTGGAGGCGGTTGTAAAGGCAAGGGAACAGGTGCCGGACGTTTCGCTGGATATATACGGTAAAGGAGGAGAGGAAGCGAAGCTTAGGAAAATGATCGGTGAGTTGAAATGCGGTGATTATGTGCGTCTTTGCGGGCAGAAGAATCTGGAGGAAGTGTATAAGAACTACGAGGCATATCTGGCGGGCTCTACCAGCGAGGGATTCGGATTGACGTTAATGGAGGCGGTTGGCTCTGGTCTGCCTGTCATCGGATTTGATGTGCGGTACGGCAATCAGAATTTTATTGACGACGAAGAGAACGGTTATCTGATTGCTGTGGATGATAAGATGGAGAAAAAGGAGCGGATCCAGAAACTGGCGGAGTGCATTGTCAGGATGTTTACAGAGGCGGATTTGGAGGCATTCCATCAGCATTCCTATGAGAAGGCGGAAATGTACATGACAAAGGAGGTGAAAGAGCAGTGGGCAAAACTACTGAAATAGATCTTAGGCCAAGCGACGCTATTTTGCTGTTTGATCATTATGGACAGGACAGCCAGGCGCTTCATACCTCATTTAAGCTGGCGGGATTCGACTGCCCGGCAGTGGTGATCGAGGACGACGGATTTCTGCCGGAGGATGTGATGTCGGTGTACGGATTTTTCCTCGGTGATTTTAAGACGGCGCGTGGAGAGAAGGGCAGACCGAAGTATTTTAATGAGATTTTGGTGCCGGAGTATTGGGAAATCAGCGGAACGAACAGTAGTGGGAAGGTTCAGGATCTTTACAGGGTAAGGGGAAGGATTTTCTATGCAAAACCGGAGCATAAGAGGCTTGTGAGAATTGTGGACTGGTACGACGAAGGGGGCGTGGTGCGTTCCAGCGACCATTACAATCGCTATGGAGCGCTTTACGGCAGGACGATATTTAACGCCAAAGGACAGAAGGTGAATAAGACGTATTTCTCGGCCGACGGGCGGGAGACCATCGTGGAGAACTTTGTCACAGGCGATATCATCCTGAATGAAGGAAATGAGGTGTATATCTTTCATAATAAAACAGAGTTCGTGCTGCATTTTTTTGTGCGGGCGAATCTCAGACAGAGCAGGATCTTCTTTAATTCTCTGTCTACGCCGTTCTTTGTGTCTAACCGCCTCAAAGCTAAGGTGAAGCGGGACATCCTGTTTTGGCAGGAGCCGGAGAGAGATGATATTCCGGGCAATATGCAGGCTGTCTTCAACGGAGAGACCAGCCGTGTGGCAGCGGTCATGGTGCAGAAGAAAAAGTCATACGATAAACTGGCTGCTCTTGGAGCGAAGAAAGATATGCTCCATAAGCTTGGATTTATTTACCCCTTTGAGAGAGAAAATGCCGGCCGGGCAAAGGCTTTAATCTGTACGAATTCGGATAATATCGAGCATTGTGAGGAGCTTGTCAGGGCTCTTCCGCAGATGCATTTTCACATTGCGGCGCTGACGGAGATGTCTTCTAAGCTGACGGGGATGGATTCATATGATAACGTGAGCCTGCACCCCGGAGCGAAGACTGGGTTTTTAGACGAATTGTTTCGCACATGTGACTATTATTTTGACATCAACCATGAGTCGGAGATTGTTTCGGCTGTCCGAAAGGCGTTCTTACACGATCAGCTGATCTTCGCGTTTAAGGAGACGATACATGATCCGGATTTCGCGGCGAAGGAGCATATCTACCCTGCCGATAAGTGGGAGCAGATGTGTGCGGATGTGAAGGCTTCTGTGGCGGACCAGAAGGTGAGGAAGAAGATGCTGCAGAGACAGAAGAAGTCGGCGATGGCGGAGACGGTGAAGAGTTATCAGAAATTGCTGGCAGAATAAGTTGTGTTTTAGCCGGTGAAATGCTAAACTGTATTAAGGTGATACTCCGAATATAGTGGAAGATTCTCTGGAGAGGAGCATAGATAACAGTGTATAAGATCTTGATCGTAGAGGATGACAGCGTGATTGCCCAGGCACTGGCTTCACATCTGAGCAAATGGAATTATAACACGAGGTGTATAGAGGATTTCAAGAATATCATAGAGGAATTTGATCAGTATGAGCCGCAGCTTGTCCTTCTGGATATCATGCTCCCGTTCTTCAACGGATTTCACTGGTGCCAGGAGATCCGGAAAGTATCGGAGGTGCCGATCATCTTCCTGTCTTCTGCCAATGACAACATGAATATCGTCATGGCGATGAACATGGGCGGGGATGAATTTATCGAGAAGCCCTTCGATCTGAATGTGGTGACGGCGAAGGTGCAGGCAATCCTTAGACGGTCGTATTCCTTCCAGGGAACGGTGAATGTGATGGAGTACCACGGCGCTGTTCTGAATCTGAATGACGCGACGCTGGCCAACGGGGAACAAAAGCTTGAACTTACGAAGAATGAATTCCGTATCTTGCAGATGCTGCTTGAGAATGCGGGTAAGATCGTATCCAGGGACAGTATTATCACGAGGCTGTGGGAGAGCGATGAGTTTATCGACGATAACACACTGACGGTGAATATTGCAAGGCTTCGAAAGAAGCTTGAGCAGATCGGGCTGGAACAGATGATACGTACCAAAAAGGGGATCGGGTATATGGTGGAACAATGAGAACAGCAGTTGTGTTTTTGAAAGAGAAAAAGAATGAGATTGTCTTATATGCCGTGCTGGTGGGAACTTTTTCAGTTGTTTCTTATCTGTATGATATCCGTATGGATGCGGTTGAGTATGCGCTTCTGTTATCAGTGGTCTGGCTTCTGTTGTCGGGGATATGGGAGTATCTGAAGTTCGCAGGGAAGCATAAGCGCCTTCTGGAGGCAGAGCGCAGCCTGAATCTGAATAGAAAGGAACTGACTGGTGCAGATCATCAGACTGAGGATGTGGATCTGCTGCGTGTGTCAGGTATATGGACTGCGGGTGCGGATACGCTGATCGAGGAGGATTACCAGCGGATTATTATGAGGCTCTATGAGGCCGGGAGTGAGGCAGAATCGGCAGGCAGGATTGCCAGACAGGAGATGATGGGTTACTACGGGATGTGGGTGCATCAGATCAAGACGCCGATTGCGGCTATGCATGTCCTGCTTCAGGCGGCCTCAGAAAGTCAGGTTGAAGACGAAAGGACAGCCGGGGAGCATTGGAAAGATAAGGAGATGAAGCTTGAACTGTTCAAGATCGAGCAGTATGTGGAGATGGTTCTTACTTATCTCCGGATGGAGGACATGTCTTCGGATATGTCCTTTGAGATCTGTGAGCTGGATTCTGTGATCAGACAGGCGGTCCGCAAGTATTCGCAGATGTTTATCCTGAGGAAGATCAAGCTTGATTATGTGCCTGTGGAGACGAAGATACTGACAGATGAGAAGTGGCTGGTCTTTGTGGTGGAGCAGATTTTGTCTAATGCGTTAAAGTATACACATTCGTATTCAGTGAATGAGAGAAGCTGTAGTATGGAAGATGCAGATATGAATGTGGAGCAGGGGCGCATTTCTATTTATATGGAAGAGTATGAGCCGGCGCAACATGGATCAGGAGTTGATATAACAGAGTCTTATGGGGCGGTGAGCCGTGGGAAGAAGAGATGTCTTGTTATAGAAGACACTGGGATTGGGATCTGTCCGGAAGATCTGCCAAGGGTATTCGAGAAGGGGTTCACGGGATATAATGGCCGTAAAGATAAGAAATCCACGGGGATCGGGCTGTATCTGTGTAAGGCTGTGATGGATAAGCTGAGACATCAGATATGGATTGAATCTGAAGCCGGGGAGGGGACGAAGGTTTATCTGTCTCTGGCACGGGAGAATATGCGGCATGAGTGAATCGTCCCATTCTTATTATCGAGATGGTACTTCTGTAAAATAAAAAGGTGTAAAGACTTGATAATTCAATAAAGACTTTACACCTTTTGGCTGGGTTAGTTATTTAGTTTCGGATCTTGATTCAGCTGTTT
>OFGB01002168.1_pt1 | contig 10907 bp, 14 predicted proteins | sample 1521491 | NCBI WGS metagenome assembly OFGB01 (sample SAMEA3504095, study PRJEB24116) | mouse gut metagenome | biome: mouse gut; feature: mouse-associated habitat; material: faeces | place: Denmark | collected 2011
TGACCTGCTGGGGCGTGATGTCCCGGATCTCTTCTTTCGACTTTGGCCATTGAAAAACCATGTCCGGAAGCAGTTTTTTTGTTGCAAGAAGAAAACCATCTTTATCAAAACGCAGGGCTTTCAGACAGTTCTTTTTCCGGTTGCAGAATAGGAACACACAGGCAGGGGAATAGGGATCCAGATGATATCTCAGACTGACCAGAGCGGCCAGTCCTTCGATCTGTTTGCGGAAATCTGTAGGCCCGCAGGCAAGATAGATGTGTTCCGCTCCCTGTGTGATCAGATTCAGCATGAAGCTTGCAGGATCTTAAGGATCCCTGCTAGCTGTGAGAGTTGTGCATGACTGGCAATCTTCAGATGCAATCCATGAAAGGATAGTTCAAAAGGATAGGATTGCTCCTGTTCAAGTGAAAGCGGAGGAAGCAGTGCCTGCGGGAGTTCCACAAAATCCATAGGCGATACCGCTCTTTCCGGATCTGATCTGCGCAGCAGTTTCTTTTCCCAATATTTATACTTGTCATAACTGATCTGATTGCTGTCACACCATTTTCGGACAGACAGGCCGCTCTGCGTTCTCTGCTGAAAGATTAGCAGCCATTCATCATCGGTAAACTTTGCATTCATTTGAAATACCTCCTTGTGATATAAGGAAAGTATATCAACTGACTGGGGAAGATTCACTACGGTATGTTTTGTGTCGCTTACCCGCTATTTTCCCATATTCGTCAACTTGTTTGTTACTAATCTAGGCGCTTTCTGATTAAATACGTTTAGGTAGATCATTAGTAATCCGGCGTTTGAAGTTCAGTATGGTTTGATATTTTTTGGAGTCAAGACTTGATAGCTTCTCTCAAACTCACCAAAGCGAATTCTGCATATGACAATATTAGAATTTACCTGACCAAATACAGAAAACTATTCTGCTGTGAAAAGTCTGATCTGGTCACCATGGCAAAATCCAAATGGAGCTCATCTACTGCTTCTTTGACAGTTTCCTTCAATTCTGTTTCCGAAACCATTTGAATATCAAGAATAACTGTCTTATCCAATACCATTTCGCTTTTTTCCAAACCATCGTCGAAGGCATCCAACACAGTATAGCTCGCTCCCTTTTTTTCAAAAATATCCTGAATCGTCTCTGTAGCTTCTTCTTTTGATATTATTTGCTTTCCTGCAGTTTTATCAGTTAATTCAAAATACACTATATATTCTGCATCTTCTATCCATGCGCTGTTTTTCGTATGATTTTTATCTTTGGACGATTCCCTGTCAATGCAGCTTCCAATCATTACTGCAGACATCAACGCCAATATTAAAACCAAACTTTTTTCCTAGGTGGTAAAGCTTGTCTGCATATCTCACGCTCCTTTTTTACATTATCTCCAATTACCTTTTCAATATTAAAAACTATCTCTTAATCCAAAATCAGCTTTTTCTATTGTTAGAACTTCAACAGCCCCGATTTCCTTAAAGACTTCCATCACATCCTCATTTACATTCCTGACAATCATCCTGCCCTGCTTATTCATAATCTTCTGCGCTGAGAAAAACACATGGAGACCCTCTGAAGAAATGTACTCCAACTCCTCCAAGTCTATAATAAGTGTTTTCACACCCTTCAAAGAAGTTTTGAATTCTTCCTCTAGTTTTAAGGCGCTACCTTTTTCCAGCCTGCCAATCATATTTACTGTCAATTCATCCTCTTTCAAAGTTCTCATAATCGTCATACTGTTTTTCTCCATTTCTCTAAATATTAGACCGTGGGAATATTCATAAACGGCATAGATCTCCACCCCAATCTAGTGCACTAGTTTAACAATCCGTGATCCCTCGCCAGATTCTCTATACTCCTGTCGTATGTAGCCTCTGCCTCCTTTGAAAAGAAACATGCCGGAACCCCTTCGCCATGATCGCGATGATGCGCAACACAGGCGCAGCACTTCCCATGATTCGGGCAATCGTAAGTGCAAGGACATGGTCCTTTATTGTCACATATGTTCATACTTATCCCCCTTTCTGTAATTAACCGACATACTGTACGCCAGTAATTGTTATTACTACTCTCATGTCACGATATACTATAACAAAAAAACCACTTAAAAAAGTGGTTTTGGCATAATTTGTTATTTTTTAGGTATATTTGGTTATAAGTATTATTTACAAGAGAAGATTATACCGGCAAAACCGGCCTCCTTACAGATCCGGGACGGCACAGACTGAACAGATTCCATTTTACACCCCGCAATCCAGATTACCGCCATATTTTGAGCAGGCGGCAAGAATACTGGTTATGCCGATGCCTTCGCAGGCAGTAGAAATCTGCATTCCAAAACAGACAGGTATGGAAAATCACTCCATACCTGCCTGTTTTACCCGGCGCATACCATGGTCTGTTTCCGGCGTTAATAATCCTACCCCGCCGTCAAACACATTAGCCATAAGTTTGCCCTATTTTCATACATTTAGACTTAGATCTAAATTTACATATATTATTTTACCGCACCGTTTACGACACCATTGATGATCTGTTTCTGGCATACCAGATAGAAGATCAGAATCGGGAGCAATGCCAGCAGATAAGAAGCAAATGCCAGGTTGTAATTTGTACCGAACTGTGTCTGGAATGTCAGCTGAGCCAGAGGCAGTGTATTAGCGCCGGTACCTGACATGATAACCAGAGGAGTCATAACATCGTTCCAGGTTCCAAGTGCAGTAAGTACTGCAACGGTAGCATGCATCGGCGACATAATTGGGAAGATTACTTTCCAATATGTAGACCATGTAGTTGCGCCGTCCACGAACGCCGCCTCTTCCAATGCGATTGGAATATTCTTTAAATAACCGGAATAAAGCATTACGTTCATCGGCATATAGAACACCAGATAACACAATATAACGCCGAACCAGTTGTCAACTCCCATCTGAGCCGTCTGTTTTACTAGAGGCATCATCAGAATCGCAAAAGGCACAAACATACCGCTCACGATGTAAAGATAGGAGAATTTGTAGAATTTACTCTTTGCCATACTTCTGCCGATCGCATATCCCGCAAGAGAGTGGATCAAGATAGCAAGCACTACGGTAACAACCGTAATCATAACACTGTATCCCAGAGAATGCCAGAAATCCGTTACACGCATAGCTTCTGCAAAATTCTCGAGGCTCCAGCTCTTCGGAAGGCTTAACGCCCCTGCAATATCGTTCGTCATCTCTGATGGTTTCTTAAAGGCAATCACAATCGCCATATAAAGCGGAAAGATAACAGTCAGACATCCAACGATCAAAAGAATGGTAAGCGGCCAGTTTGTAACGGCTGCAACTTTATTTTTCTGTTTCATTATAACTGTTCCTCCTTCTTTCCTGTTATATTAAGCTGGAATACAGAGATCGCAACGATTACGATGAAGAAGATCACCGCGTTGGCGCTCTGGAAACCAAACTGTCCGCCGCCCATACCATTATTATAAATCAGGTAAGAGATGGACTCGGTACTCTGTGCAGGACCACCCTTGGTCAACGCCATGATCTGATCGAAAACCATCAGGAAGTCTTTCATACTTAATACCATGTTAATACTGAAGAACGGAATAATCAGCGGGAAAGTCAGCGACTTAAAACTGATCCATCCGGTAGCGCCGTCTATAGCCCCTGCCTCATATACATCCTCCGGTACGGTCTGAAGACCCGAGATATAGATGAGCGTAGTCTGCGCGATAGACTGCCATGCTGCAACAATTACGATAGCGACCCATGCAGTCTTTGTGTTAGAAAGCATACTTCCGGTTCCTGTAAGCGTCGGAAGGATGTATGTAAAAATGTATCCGAAGATATAACCTACAACCAGTCCGCCAAGGATTCTTGGAACAAAATACACGCCTCTTAAAGCGCTCTTTGCTTTGATCTTACCGTTTAATCCAAGCGCCAGGAGCAGTGCGATAACATTCGTAAGGATCGTGGCAAGGATTGCAAATTTGAATGTAAAGAGATAGGACTTTCCTACACGAGCATCTGTAAATAAATCTGCATAGTTACGCATCCCTACCCATTCATAGCTTCCGAAACCCTTAAAGTTCGTGAAACTGTAGATCAGGCCTTTGATCAGTGGCAGAGTGTTAAAACAGAAGAACAATGCCAGGACCGGAACTGTAATTAATAAAAAGGTCTGGTTTCTGCTGAGTTTTTTATTCATTATTCATTCCCTCCCTTTTTCTCATATTCCTGTACTTTACGGATAATATCACGGTTGTACCTTATCCAGTCAGTATCGAACTTATTCAGGAACTTATCTACGTCGCCGTCTAATAAGAAAGTCTGGATCTGAGCATCCACGCTCATCTCAGACGGATAGTAATGATCCTGATAATCAACCATCTTACCCTCATTGATGTAGTCAAGCATTCCGTCAAGAGCCGGAGAAAGCTCAAATTCCGTATCTTTACACGGAACAGCATTCTGATCGTCAAGATAAGTCTGAATCGTAGAATCTTCCAGCAGGAAGCTTAATACTTCGTAAGCAGCTTCTTTATTCTGGCATTCCTGTGTAATACAGAACTGGAGGTCGACACCTGAATTCAGGACGTTATCGTCGGCATTGTCACATCCCGGCATAACAAAAGAATCGATATCCATATCCGGATTTACAGACTGTATCTGAGGAACGGCATAACTTCCGATACAGTACATAGCAGCTTCACCATTTGCAAATGCGGTACATGCGTCATTATAGCTGTAAGCAAATGGGTCGTTCTGTGCATGGTCGAGAAGCTCAAGCATCTTCTCGGCAACTTCCGGATATTCGTCGACAAATTTTGTCTCGCCTTTGTTCACCTGACGGCAGACGTCCGCAGGAGCCAGATCACAGGCAAGTGCGTTCCATGGAGCCAGACACGTCCATACATCCTTGTATCCAAAGTATAAAGACTGCTGTCCGGAAGCCTCTATAGTGTCGCATAGATCCATGAATTCATCCCACGTAGTCGGGATCTCCCAGTCATTTTCCTCAAACATCTCTCTGTTGTACAGAACTCCTGCGGCATTTGCCACGTAAGGAACCGCGTATACGCCGTCCATCGGAACAAACTCTAAGTTCTTGTCGATATCGAGATATGCCTGCTTGATCAGAGAAAGTCCCTCAAAATCTGAAATGTCCATAAGAATCTCTGCATCAAGGAAGTTTGAGAAGTTGACATCACCGCCGATACCGATGATATCCGGGGCATTCTCCTTGATCAAACGTGTCTTCAATACAGTCATGGCATCGTTAGGAGATTCAATATGCAGCACGATGTCATCATGCGTCGCATTGAACTCTTCTTCCATTGCTTCAAAAGCATTGACAGCTTCCGGCTTGTACTGAAGCATGGTGATATGGGTTTTCCCGTCTGAGTTTGCGGATGAACTGCACCCGCCGGCTGAGATAACGGTCCCAATCAGCATTGCTGCCACAAGCATTGTGGCAATTACTCTTCTTTTCATTCCACACCTCTCCTTTTCCTTTTCCTTTCATACATAACCTTAACGGCGCTGTTCCAGTACTCCGGCCAGACAGAAATCAAACTCATGGACAATCCGGACAGATCACCAATGTATTGTCTTAAATCATACTTATCTAAATACAGACAGTACAACGGAAACGGAATGGCTTCGTTAGGTTGCATGAATTTTATATAATTTACAGGTAGAATAATAGCAGTTTGCTGTAAAAAGGTAAATATTCCTATGAGGTTGAATTTTACCCTTATGCGAGATTATGATGAAATTTTTAAACTATAGACGCATTATGATATATAATGCAAATAATAGAAAAAATTTCGTGACTTTCCACAAAAAGTATGCTATATTTTTAAACAAAATAACGAAGTCCAATATCCCGCTGCAGGCAGCGGGGCATCGAATTTGCAGCTCTGCAGAGCAGCAGGGTATTTGACCCTCGCGGCAGCCGCCATATGTGCATGTACACATGCCCACCTGGCTCGTTGTCCGCGGGAATAAAAGCAGTAAAAACAATAGGTACATGTCCGTTACTTCTCGAAAATAAAATTCATTAAAAAGCGGGGGAAACGTATAATGAAAAATCTTTTGTTTTCAGTATTTCAAGACGAACGTTTTATGGATCTTACGATATACCAATATGGGTATGAAAAGTGTGAACCACTGCATTCTTTTGGACCTTATGTGAGAAATAACTATCTCTTTCATTACGTAATGTCCGGAAAAGGGCGTCTGCATGCCAACGATGAAGCAGGAAATACAACGTATTATGATATTGAAGCAGGTAACGGATTCATCATCGAACCAGGATATGTGAATACCTATTATGCAGACAACGACCAGCCATGGGAATACATATGGGTCGAATTCGGAGGCCTTCGTGCAAAAGAATGCATGGAACTTGCAGGGCTTTCCTACAAAACTCCTGTATATTCTGTGGCAATCCCTGAATATGGCCCGACTTTACAAGAACGCATGATGACGATCGTCAGAAGCCAGAATGCATCGAATATGGAGAGGATCGGGCATCTGTACCTGTTCATGGACTGCCTGATCAAATACTCCGCATCCAAGAAACAATTGCAGGGCGGAAAACTTAGCGAATTCTATGCCAGGGAAGCAGTCGTGTATATCGAACATAACTATAATAAGGATATTACAGTAGAGGATATTGCCCAGAAATGTAAACTGGACCGAAGCTATTTTGGCAAAGTATTTAAGAAAGTAGTCGGCGAATCGCCCCAGGAATTCCTGATCCATTACCGCATGACCAAAGCGGCGGATGCATTGATCACCGGAGACGAATCTATCGGCGACATTGGCATGGCTGTGGGATACCCGAATCTTCTGCATTTCTCCAGAGCTTTTAAAGGAGTATACGGGGTATCTCCGCGAGAATACCGGCAGAAGAACAAGATTATTGACAGTTACTTTTCGTAGACGCAGCAAAGCTCTGACCAAGCTCTAATCAAGGATGAAAAAAGGCATTGACATTCTTTTTTAAATTGGGTATCATTAACTTTAATGAGTAAACGCGTTAAAGTGACAAATGATAAACGATATAAGAAAGGGGATTTTTCAATGCCTATTACAGATATTTTGGAGAAAAACTGCCGGCTATACGGCGACGACGTATGTCTGGTAGAGATCAATCCGGAGATGCCGGAGACAAGACGTGTGACATGGAAGGAGTATGAACTGATAGAACCGGTCCGCGCGTCTTACTACAGACGAGAAATCACGTGGAATGTTTTTAACGAAAAATCAAACCGTTTTGCAAATCTTCTGTTGGAGCGTGGAATCAAAAAAGGAGATAAAGTAGCAATCCTTCTGATGAACTGCCTGGAATGGCTGCCGATTTATTTTGGTATACTGAAGACGGGAGCGCTTGCCGTACCGCTTAACTTCCGCTATTCTGCTGAAGAGATCCAGTACTGCGTGGAACTTGCGGAAGCAGACGTCCTGGTATTCGGACCGGAATTCATCGGGCGTGTGGAGGAGATCGCAGACAATATCAGTAAACACCGCCTGCTCTATTATGTAGGGGACGGCTGCCCGGGCTTTGCTGAAGATTATACGATGTACTCCGCGAACTGCTCCAGCAGGTCTCCAAAGATTGATATTAACGACGATGATTACGCCGCGATCTATTTTTCTTCCGGGACGACAGGATTTCCGAAGGCAATATTACATACGCATGAAGCGCTGATGCACTCCGCCAAGGTAGAGCAGAACCACCATGGACAGACAAAGGACGACGTTTTCCTGTGTATCCCGCCTCTTTATCATACCGGAGCCAAGATGCACTGGTTCGGAAGTTTCCTGACCGGTGGAAAAGCCGTGCTGTTAAAAGGTACGAATCCTGAATTTATTCTCAGGGCCGTATCCGAAGAGAAATGTACGATCGTATGGCTTCTGGTTCCGTGGGCGCAGGATCTTCTCCTGGCTATGGACGCCGGGAAGATAAAGCTTGAGATGTACCAGCTGGATCAATGGCGCCTGATGCACATCGGCGCGCAGCCGGTACCGCCAAGCCTGATCAAACACTGGAAAGAATATTTCCCGCATCATCAGTATGATACGAACTACGGACTGAGCGAATCTATCGGACCGGGCTGCGTTCATCTGGGCGTAGATAATATCCATAAGGTCGGCGCCATCGGCAAAGCAGGATTCGGCTGGAAGACGAAGATCACCGACGAGCAGAGGAATCCGGTAAAGCAGGGCGAGACCGGAGAACTTGCGGTCAAAGGTCCCGGCGTCATGGTCGAATATTACAACGATAAGAAAGCTACCGACGAGGTTCTTCACGACGGCTGGCTCTATACCGGCGATATGGCAATGGAGGATGAAGACGGCTTCATCTTTCTGGTAGACCGTAAGAAGGATGTGATTATCAGCGGCGGTGAGAATATTTACCCGGTACAGATCGAAGACTTTATGCGCACCAACGACGCCATACTGGATGTCGCCGTAATCGGCCTTCCCGACCAACGTCTTGGAGAGATTGCCGCTGCTGTCGTGTCTTTGAAACCCGGCGTCATCTGTATGGAAGATGATATTAATACATTCTGCAAGAAGCTTCCAAGATACAAACGTCCGAGAAAAATCATATTCGCAGACGTGCCGAGGAATGCTACCGGAAAGATTGAAAAGCCGAAGTTAAGGGAGATGTACGGAGCCGCGCATCTTGTAGAAGAGCAAAACAGAAGATAAAACATGCAGGCTTGCCTGTTTTATTCGTTGTCTGTGAAATAGGAATGCCGAAAGAGTCCGGATAATAAATCATCCCTCTCTTTCGGCATATATATTTGCAAAATCTTTCACCAGTAACGGCGCATCTTTATTTTACCGCTTCTTCGGCAAATTCCGTAGTGACAAGATCCTCATACGGAGCCCGCTTCGTCAGCTCTCCCGCATCTTCCAGAATATCCTGCAGAAGATTGAAGCTCTCTTCCTCAAATATCAGATTCTCCTTCCAGGTATCCTGCTCATAATAACGTGTGACAATAGTTGTAATGGTCTCCTGATCCGTTTCTTTAAACTGAGGAGCGATCATTTTGGCTATCTCTTCCGGATTGTGAGACTGAACGTAATCCATGCCCTTCTGAAGCGCATCCGTGAACCCCTGAATCACCTCAGGATGATCCTCTATATAACTCTTCTTCGCAGAGAACGCCGTATACGGAACATATCCGCTGTCGGTTCCGAGAGAAGCTACCACAAATCCCTTACCCTCTTTCTCAAGACTTGTGGCTCCCGGCTCAAATTCAACCGTAAAATCTCCCTGATTTTCGGCGAACGCAGCAGCAGTAGACCCAAAGTCAATACTCTGGTCAATCGCTACGTCCTGAGCAGGGTCTATCCCGTTCTGCCTTAAGATATATTCAAACACCATCTCCGGCATACCGCCCTTTCGGCCGCCAAGGACATTCTTTCCTTTAATATCATTCCATGAAAAGTCCGCCATCTCTTCCCGCGCAACAAGGAAATTCCCTGCACGCTGAGTCAACTGTGCAAAATTCACGACATAATCATTCGCGCCCTCATTGTAAGTATAAATAGACGCCTCCGAACCCATAAAGCCGATATCCGCGCTTCCTGATATCACTGCCGTCATGGTCTTATCCGCACCAAATCCCGTGACCAGTTCAAGATCGACGCCTTCTTCCTCAAAATACCCCTCTTCAATCGCCACATACATCGGAGCGTAGAAGATAGAATGCGCAACTTCATTCAATATAACTTTCACAGGTTCTGCAGCGTCATCTTCTGTGTTCTTTTCCGTATCTTTTGTTTCCGACGTATCTTCTGTTTCTACGGATGATACATCCGCCCCCGCTTTCTCACCCTTAAAAGAGCATGCGGTCAGGGCAGCAAAGGCAAGCGCGCCGGCCAAAGCTGCTGCAAGCAGTCGCTTTTTCATAATAATCCTCCTTAAAAATTCTAATGCTATAATATATTCAAGGAGATATATTGTGTGCCTGCCAAAGATCTAACCTGTTATCTGATTTCTGTTAATTCTCTTTCCAATAATCTTTAATATATCCTTTTACCTCTTCTCTAGGCATCTTCAGGGCGACTGCAAGTTCGCCGATTAAGAACTTCTCTGCAATATTCAGATACCTGTCGTCCACATTGATCACTTTTTTTCCGGAAGCTATCCTCTTCATTTTACGCGTGTAAGAAGTCTTAATAATCGCAACCCAATCTCTGCACTGATTCTTTAACAGCGCTTCCTTATAAAACGATTCCCTGTGTTTCTCGTCCGAAACCCCGATTAACTCAATCTCCGCAATCTCGTTAAGCAATGTCTGCGCCTCCTCTTTGGAGATCACTTCCCGGATCTGTTTCTTTTCATTCCCCACCGGCGTATATAAAGTCCCCCCTGCATTGTAGAGCGGCTTCAGAGTATAATACTCCTTATCTTTGTCCGAACAACTTATACTCAGTTTCCCAATACTCATCACTTCACAGACGCCTTCCTTATAATGTGCCACATAATCACCAATCTTAAACATAATTACCTCCTTACAAAATCCGAGCGCTCAATTAAATATCAACAATTCCATTAAAAGGATTGCCTGATATATGGCACATGTACACCATATAACAGCGCATGCTCCAAACCGTCTGCACGCTTCCTGCCCGGATGCATCCTGCTACACCGTCGGTTAGCATCCGCACAGCCATTAACATATCCGACAGTTCGAACATACCCTATGGCCTTTACCCTCTAAGAAGATAAATGGCGCACAATCTAACAGTTCCCCTTACTGTCTAAGATTGTACGCCAATATGTCTAGACTAACAGCTATGAAGTTGTACCCCCATGACATATAATCCCTTTATTTATTATATATTATATGTAAGTACACTGTAGATGTCTTCAGACACACCAGAAGAGGGTGTCAGAT
>OFGB01002172.1_pt1 | contig 10897 bp, 12 predicted proteins | sample 1521491 | NCBI WGS metagenome assembly OFGB01 (sample SAMEA3504095, study PRJEB24116) | mouse gut metagenome | biome: mouse gut; feature: mouse-associated habitat; material: faeces | place: Denmark | collected 2011
ATGAAAAAAACCGGCTCCATATTCCCGGAGCCGGTTCCTATAAACGTCGTCTTTTTTTACTTACAATTTTTAAGAATCGCCTTTAAATGATCCCATACTCTCTGGGTAGACGCAAGATTCAAAGCTTCGTTGACCGAATGTACGTCTATGACGTCCGGACCGAAGGATACGCAGTCAAGATCCGGACGTTTTCCAAGGAAAAGCCCGCATTCCAGACCGGCATGTATCACCGACACGACCGGTTCTTCTCCATAAAGCTCTCTATAAGTATCTACCATGATCTGGCGCAGTTCAGAATCTGGATTATACTGCCATGCCGGATATTCATTCGTAACGACGCCTTCTCCGCCCACAGCCATGACGCACTGTTCTAACTGCTCCTTAATCTGATACTTTCTGGTTTCCACAGAACTTCTGATCTGATGTATGATCTGCACCCTGTCTTCCTTCGTCTCCAGGACGCCAAGATTCAGCGAAGTTTCCACCACGCCTTCGATCTTTCTGTTAAATTCCTGCAGCCCGTTCGGGCAAAGCATCAGATAAGAAACGACGCGCTCCGTTGAAACCTTCTCCATTGCCTCACAGTCTGAAACTTCAGATACGGAAACATCCACTTTAAGTCCGGGCTCTTCTCCCATGAATTCATCAATCCAGATCTTTTCCATCTCTTCCGCCGCGGCATGAACCACATTCTCCCTGCCCTTCTCCACCATGATCTCCGCCGTGGTATCAGGTGTGATCACGTTATCCTTCGTCCCGCCGTTGACGCTGATCAAAGAAAAGGACACTTCTTTCGCAAGACGGTACAGGAAACGTCCCATCATCTTATTTGCGTTTCCCCGCTGCTTATGAATCTCCGTACCGGAATGTCCTCCCAATAAACCGTGAATCCGAACAGTAATTTTACTTCCGCTTCTCTTCTCTTTCTGAACGGGAAGAACAACCTCATACCGAATACCGCCCGCGCAGCCGGTCGTCAGAATTCCTTCTGTCTCGGAATCCATATTAATCAATTTCCGTCCTTTCAGCAGGGAAAGATCAACCGCGTCCGCGCCGCCCATACCAACCTCTTCGTCTACGGTAAACAGAGCTTCAACAGGCGGATGCGGGATATCGTCGCTGTCTAAGACTGCCATCGCCATGGCGACCGCAATCCCGTCGTCGCCTCCCAAAGTCGTGTCCTTCGCCTTCAGATATCCGTCTTCAATATAAAGATCTAATCCGTCCGTCTTAAAATCATGGGCAGATTCCGCGGTCTTTTCACACACCATATCGATATGGCCCTGGAGAATTACAGGTTCACAATCCTCATAACCCGCCGTTCCCGGTTTTTTGATAATGACATTGTTCATTTCATCCTGAATTACTTCCAGATTACGTTCCTTTGCAAAGGAAACACAATAATCACTGATACGCTTCGTATCAAATGTTCCATGCGGAATCTTGCAGATCTCCTCAAAAAAATACAATACTTTCTGAGGTTCAAGGTTCTCTAATACTGCCATTTCTATTCCTCTCTTTCTATGCCTGGGCTATTTCATGCACAATTCCCTGTACATAATCTCTATTATGTGCCAGTCTTCATAAAAAATCAACCAAATCCATAGAATATATCAAAGAGAAATATCAAAGGATATTATTTCATGAAACAATTGCTTTCTATAACATGCATGATCGGCCTTTTTATCTGTATGCTTTTATTTCCGAAAAATACTTTTCAAGGCGCAAGCAGCGGGCTTATACTCTGGTTCGACACGGTTCTTCCCACTCTTCTTCCTTTTATTATCTTGTCCAATCTTCTGATCCGCACAGGAGCAATCGACCTGATCACGCGCGTCACGTCTCCCGTCTTCTGCCGTCTTTTTCGTGTGTCGCCCTACGGTTCTTTCGCTGTGTTGATCGGATTTCTCTGCGGATGCCCTATGGGAGGCAAGATAACCGCAGATCTTTTAAACATGAACTACATATCCGAAGAAGAAGGACGTTATCTGTTGTCTTTCTGTAATAATACGAGTCCTATGTTCATTATAAGCTATATCATATGGCAGAATCTCAACCGTTCCGCCATGACCTTGCCGCTCCTTAGCATTACTCTGTCTGCCCCGGTCCTGATGAGTTTTATTTTTCGCTTTCTGTACCGTATACCGAAAGACGTCTCCCGGCACGGCCGTCCATACTCTCCCCTGCACTCTCAGGACTTTTCCGGCGCGCTGGATACATGCATTATGAACGGGTTCGAAACGATTACACGTATCGGCGGATATATCATACTTTTTTCCATCTGTATCTGCCTCGTCGGACAGTTCCCTGTCCGTATACCGTTTCTTAAGTCCCTGATTCTCCCTTCTCTGGAACTTACGACCGGTGTGACGATGATTTGCCAGAGCAGCCTTCCGGCAAACGCCAAGATTCTGCAGACTCTGACCCTTGCCGCTTTTGGCGGATGGTGCGCTGCCGCGCAGACCAAATCTATGATACAGAATGCAAAATTGCCCTTCTTTCCCTACATCGCAGAAAAGCTGGCAACCGCGTTGGTCACCAGCCTTCTTATATATGGCTATCTGTTATTATGCTGATCTGCATCGGATAATCCTTATTCCAAACCTTCTTCATCAGGTATATATTCCGGTTCCGGCTCGGCGCTCTCGTATTCCGTACCGCCGTACTCCGCCTCAAGCCCTTCCGCAGACTGTTCCGGAATCTCAAGCTCCGAACGATTGTTACGAACCATATCATAACACTCCTGCAGAGAATTTACAAGCCCGTCATACTTCGTAGTATAACTGTCAAGTGTATGACCGATAATACTCTCTGCGTTCGCCAGCAGATCATCCGTATACTGCATCGCGCCAATCCGAATATCATTGGCGTCTCTTGTCGCATGATCCAGAATCTCCTGCGCCTGTTCCGTAGCTGCCGTTACGATCTCATTTGCCTGGGAATATGCCTGCTGCATAATCTCATGTTCGCTGACCAGCTCGCTGGTATGAATCTGCGCTTCCTCTATCATGCTGTCCGCCTTTGACTGGGCGTCTGCCAGAATCGCATCCTTATTTGCAATAATCTTCTGATAACGCTTAATCTCATCCGGAGTCTTCATGCGAAGCTCCCGAAGCAATTCGTCCATCTGGTCCTTATTCACGATGATCTTAGACGTAGACAACGGCTGAAATTTGCAGCTGTCAATATATTCTTCAATCTCATCAATAATCTGTTCAATACGACTACTCATACATCTACACTCTCCTTCTTCATCTTCTCTGTAATCCTGTCCGCGACAATATCCGGCACAAACTGCGAAATATCCCCTCCGAAAGCAGCCACTTCTTTTACTGTGGTAGAGCTCAGATATGAATATTCCAAACTAGTTGTCAGAAATGCGGTGTCCACTTCCGGCGCCATCTTGTGATTCGTCTGCGCCATCTGCAATTCATATTCGAAGTCCGTAATCGCCCTCAATCCGCGTATTACCATCCCCGCATCCATCTTGCGGGCAAAATCTACCAACAATCCTTCAAATGGAATAATCTTTACATTCGGTATATCTTCCGTCACTTCCTTTAACATTTTAACACGTTCTTCTACGGAAAACAACGGACTTTTTGCTTTATTATTCAAGACTCCGATAATTAATTCATCCACCAGCCGCGCCGAACGCCGGAGCACATCAAGATGTCCGTACGTGACAGGATCGAAGCTCCCCGGATAGATTGCTCTCAACATATCCCTTTCCTTCCTGACGGTTCCACAAACACATGCTTATTCGTCTTGTATTCTTTCGTTTTTATTATAGAAAACCCAAATTTTTTCACATATTCAAAGTCGGCGTCTTTTGAAGATTCGACAATAATCACTCCGTCGGAAGATAAAAGAGAGGATTCTGACAGATATGACAGAACCTTCTGTTCCAGTCCCTGTCCATAGGGCGGATCCATGAAAATATAATCGAACTGCTTCTCGCCTTCCAGCTTATAAAGCGCCGTCATGACATCCATAGACATCGTCATTCCTTTTCGTTTCAGATGTGTGCGCTCCAAATTTTCTTTGATATATTCCATCGCTTTCGGATTCTTCTCGACAAATACCGCCTCCATCGCGCCTCTGCTTAACGCTTCTATTCCGATTCCTCCGCTCCCGGCAAACAAATCCAGGAAAATACAGTCGTACAGGTAAGGAGCAATCATATTGAATAAGGTTTCCTTGATCCGGTCAGTGGTGGGACGTGTATCCATCCCCTCCAACGTCTTCAATTGTATTCTTCTGGCGCTTCCTGCAATCACTCTCATAGGATTCCCCCTCTCTTCATTTTTAACCCGGCTTTATCAGCGAGACGTCCCCAAACGCCGGTAACGATTCAGACATGCATATATCTCCTGCTTTCTTGGCATAGCCAGATTCCCCGGAAGATAACCGCCGTCGCATATTACCTTAAGTCCCCGCTGATTCAGCTCCGCCCAGAGCGCCTCGACTGCCTGTCCGAGGGTCTTTCTTCCGTCAAACATCTGCTCTTCCAGATATTTAACCATATTTCCAAGGGCAGTCAGCTGCTCGCTGTCCATCAACTGTTCCACATATCTCAAATCGACGGTCTCGTGATTCAGCATAACGCCGTCTCTCCCCATCGTCTTGATCTTGACGCGTCCTTTATGCTTAAATTCTGTATTATGGCGTACCTTACGGTCAAAAGAAGGCTGTCCCACACCGTCCTTTGGCAGTTTGAGCTTTGGATAATCTCTGGCGGCTTCTTTCGCAAGTTCCGTGATCTCTTTTGGAACATAACGGTCCATCTGTACGATCGTATCCGCAACCTCAAAATACGCGCCGGAACTTCCCGCTACGATGACCGTAGAGATTCCAAATCTCTCATATAACTCTCTGACCCTCTCGATAAACGGCGTGATCGGCTCCATATCCCGGTGAATCACCCGCTGCATCAGTTCATCCCGAACCATAAAATTCGTCGCGCTCGTATCTTCATCGATTAGAAACGCCGTCGCCCCGGCTTCCATGCTCTCTACGACGTTCGCCGCCTGAGACGTGCTTCCGCTGGCATCCTCCGTATCAAAAGCAACCGTATTCTTTCCGTTTGGCAAATCATTGATAAACATCGAGATATCCGTATGTTTGATGCTGCGTCCGTCCTCCGCCCGAATCTTCATAGCGGCGGCATCTGTTACTACATATTCTCTTCCGTCGCCGATAATATGGGGATACACGCCTGTCTCCAAGGCTTTTAAGAGTGTGGACTTTCCGTGATATCCTCCGCCTACGATCAGCGTGACCCCCTTTGGAATACCCATGCCGCGGATCGTTCCCTTATATGGAAGTTCCATCGTGACTTCCATAGATTCGGGGGACACAAACGGAACGCCGCCTTTCATCGGACGCTGCGATACGCCGGATTCTCTTGGAAGAACAGAGTCGTTCGCCACAAACGCTACCAGTCCTTTTACCTCTAACTGACTTCGGATAAATTCCTGATCTTCCGATAATTCCATGACCTGGCGTATCTTCTTCTTATCAATTCTTCCGTAATACAATGCCTTTTCCACACAGACCGGAAGAAAATCATACAAGATCTTCTTAAGCTCTCCTGCATTGATCGTCCTTCCGTTCGCGGGGAAACCAACCTCAAACCTTACCGTGATATCTCCGTTTCCGGAATCGATCTCACATGCCGTCCGTTCCAAAATCTCCTGGGAACACCGTGTTACGCTAATGACGCCGCTCTTTCCCGAGCCTTTCGCCTGAAAAGAATACTGCTGTATCTGTTTCCAGAAATTACGGATCAATTCATCCTGCAGCGCGATCCTCTTATGTTTCTTATCGAATAATTCCTTTGGAAATCCCGCCAGGCGCCCCGGAACCTTGACGCTTAATTTTGACGGAGACGCAAACGGATCTCCCTGTACGTGATCAATAAAAAGAACATACTTCCCAAATTGATACGCGCCTTTTGTATCCTTATATGCCGGATATCCCCTGTGATCTATACGATCCAACAGTTGCCTCAAATCTTCTGATGTCTTCATCTTCTATCTTACTCCTCGCTCTTTCTGCCAATTATCCCGCTTCCATATTAGCTATAATGCAACGAATTAACTATAATGCAACGATCCTTGCCCTGTGATGAATCGCCGGAAGAAACTTATTCAGGAGATCTTTTGTTTTGAATTTCAGATGGCTGGTATTAATTCCCGGATTGCATCCAAACCATTCCGCGTCAGCCACCTCTTTATCCACAATGACCTGCACATAATCATCCTCATCCGTCAGAAGTCCTGCGACGCTCGCCGATCCCGGCGTTGTTCCAAGGTGCTCCATCATCTTCTCCGGCGGCGCGAACGACATATGTGATACTCCTAATTTCTTACTGAAAGAAGCCGTGTCAAACGCCTTATTCGCCGGCATCACCAACAAGAAGAACGTAGTCTTCTTCTGATTACACAAGAACACGTTCTTACGGATCTCTGTTCCAATCGCATCATCGATGGCGGCGCATTCCTCCATGGATGCTGCAGGATCATTATCTACTTGTTCATATGGTATCTTCAATCGATCCAATGTCTCATACATCTTTCTCTCTAACGGCATACGTTCATCCGTGGGTGCGGATGTCCTGATCTCGCTGATATACATCTTTTATAAACCTCCATAATTGTTCTGTGGTTAATTATAACGAATTCGTACAAGCTTTGCAAGCCCGTTAAGAAACCGTTAAATCCTTACTATTTGCTCCTTTTTCATCAGATTAAAGTTGCGGTTCTTTCTTAGATTATGCTACAGTATATATAACAGGTCAAGTTTTTATTTCCCGCGAACAACGAGTCGGGCGGCTGCCGCAATGTCTTTGACTCGAGAAAGGATCCTTTTTTATGAATTTTTACCAGACAAAATTATCCGAAAAATTAGAAGAAGCATTAAAAGCGGTGCTTCCTATCTTAGGAATCGTACTGTTGTTAAGTTTCACCGTCGCTCCCGTCCCGCCGGCTATACTGCTGTTGTTTTTATTCGGCGCAGTGCTTCTTGTCATTGGTATGATGTTCTTTACGCTGGGGGCGGAACTCGCCATGACGCCTATGGGAGAAAAAGTCGGCACGAAGATGGCAAAGTCCATGAAGCTTCAGGTCGTCCTCTTCCTGTGTTTTCTCCTGGGCTGCCTGATCACCGTATCGGAACCTGATCTCCAGGTTCTGGCCGAACAGGTTCCTTCTATACCGAATCATATCCTGATCCTGGCGGTCGCTTTCGGAGTCGGATCCTTTCTGGCGATAGCAGTGCTTCGTATGCTGTTCTCCGTTGCGCTTCCGCCGCTTCTCATCGTATTTTATATCTTTGTATTCGGGCTTGCTTTCCTTGTTAAGGAAGATTTTCTTGCGGTTGCGTTTGACTCCGGCGGTGTGACGACAGGGCCTATGACCGTCCCCTTCATCATGTCGATGGGCGTCGGCTTCGCTGCCGTCCGAAGCGACAAACACGCGGAGGCAGACAGCTTCGGTCTCGTCGCGCTCTGCTCCATCGGCCCTATTCTCGCCGTGCTGACCCTCGGGCTTCTCTATCATCCCAAAGACGCCGCTTATACGCCTCCCGAGCTTCCGGCGCTTCAGGATTCTATAGAACTTGGCAGGTATTTTGCCGTAGGATTTCCGGAATACATTAAGGAAATTATGGTGTCTCTTTTGCCCATCGCACTGTTTTTTACGGCTTTTCAAATCATCTCTCTGAGATTGAAAAAAAAGACGCTTCTTAAGATTATCATCGGTATTGCCTATACATATATCGGTCTGGTCTTATTCCTCACCGGAGTAAACGTAGGTTTCATGCCTGTCGGAAACTATTTGGGACAGATGATCGCGGCGCTGCCCTACCGTTTTATTTTGATACCTATCGGTATGCTCATAGGCTTCTTTATCGTAAAAGCAGAGCCCGCCGTCTATGTACTGATGGAACAGGTGGAAGAAATCACCTCCGGCGCTATCTCTGGCAAATCCATGGGATTAAGTCTCTCCCTCGGCGTAGCGGTATCCGTGGGTCTTGCTATGGTCCGGGTACTGACCGGAATTTCCGTCTTCTGGTTTATCCTGCCCGGATACGTGATCGCCATTTGCCTGTCCTTCTTCGTACCGAAGATATTTACCGCAATTGCATTCGATTCCGGAGGCGTGGCATCCGGACCGATGACGGCGACTTTCCTTCTTCCATTCGCCATGGGGGTATGCCAGGCAATCGGAGGAAATATTGTCAGAGACGCGTTCGGAATCGTGGCCATGGTATCCATGACCCCGCTGATCGCCATACAGCTCCAGGGCGCGGTCTATAGATACCGTTCAGGGAAACAGGAAACCACAGAAACAGAAACATTATCAGTTTCCTATCTTGATATCCTGGCAGATGATGATATTATAGAGTTATAAACCTATATACATCATCGCGGGAAACACGACATATCAGTAAACAGGAGGGCGCTTTATGAACGCGGTATATATGCTTGGAATCATCACCAACAGAGGAATGCGCGACAAATTCATCCAGTTTTTTAAGCTGCACAATATTCATATTACACTTACGGCCCTGGGCGAAGGCACCGCTAACAGCGCAGTCCTTGATTATCTGGGAATAGAAGCCACCGGAAAGACGGCTTATTTCTCGTTTGTTACCTGGGATACCTGGAAATTGCTGAAAAAAGACCTGTATACACAGGTAAAAATCGACATTCCCGGCAGGGGAATCGCGTTTCTGGTTCCCTTAAGCAGCGTCGGAGGCAAGAAAACGCTGCAATACCTGTCTGTCGGTCAGGAATTATCTATAGAGGAGGAGAGTTCGTTGCAGAATACAGAGTATGAACTTTTGATTGCGATTGCAAACGCAGGGTATATAGAGACCATCATGGACGCGGCCAGAAGCGCGAACGCGCCGGGCGGTACCGTGATCCACGCCAAAGGAACCGGGGCGGTACATGCGAAACGTTTCCTTGGTATCTCTCTCGCAGAAGAAAAAGAGATGATATTCATCGTCGTCCGCACACAGCAAAAGAATTCGATTATGAAGGCTATCATGGAACAGGCCGGACCAACGAGTCCGGCAGGAGGAATCGTCTTCTCTCTTCCGGTCACCAGTACGGCGGGACTTCGGGTTCTGGAAGAAGAGTCTTAAGTAAGGAGGGTTTCCATGAAATATATACTGGCTTCGGCATCTCCGAGAAGAAAAGAATTACTGACAAGAGCGGGATTTGAATTCGAAGTAATCCCATCTTCAATAGAAGAAAAGATCTATTTCGCCGTCATCGGGAATCTGACTGTGTCGTGATCGGCGCAGATACCATCGTCGTATATCAGGGAGAGATATTCGGCAAGCCCGCGGACAAATCAGAAGCTTATGATATGCTGTCGATGCTCGCGGACCGTACCCACCAAGTCTACACAGGCGTATCCCTGATCATTTCCAAAAGAGGAAATGTGCATACCAGAACATTTTATGAATCAACGGACGTCACCTTCTGTCCCATCTGCAAAGAAGACCTGCACGCATACGTGGACAGCGGCGATCCACTGGATAAAGCGGGCGCTTACGGGATACAGGGTGCATTTGCCATCCATGTGAAACGTATCAGCGGAGACTTCAATAATGTAATCGGGCTTCCGATCTGCCGTCTCTATCAGGAACTTATGAAGGAATTTACGACTCCCTTATCTCCATGTTAGTCCGTCAGTACCCTTATACAGAATACGCGTCTCCTTTGTCCGAGCGATAACAATAGCGGTTTTTCAGATCTTTCAGAGTCTTTGCATGTTTGCAGGGACTCTTCCACTCTTCGGCAATCCGGCGTCTTATGTCCGGATCGAATTTCCCCGGAGGCTGTATATCCAATCTCTGATGTACGTCGTCGTTCCTGGAAGCATAATTGAAGGATTCCGTATCCATGATCTGCCGTTGTACTTCTTCCCAGCTCATTGTCCGCCGGCTCAAACATTCCCGTTCGTCCTCGATCCGTCCTTGAGAAAAACTGTACTTTCGGCGGTAATATTCGATATCGCTGATTATCGTTCCATATACATCTTCTTCCAACACATTCCACTGACTGACAAAATTTCCCTCCCTGTCTATAATAAATTCCGAGTGGAAATCCGGAGTAAGCCGTTTCTTATTCTCCCTTCCTCTCTGATACTTCCAATAACTCAATCCCGCCGGATATTTATTGTGAAATCTTGCCGGCTCCCGAAGCATCTTCTCGCCGTTAAGCCCGCCCAACTCTGACTTCGCGTCTGCATAGGTTTTTAAAGCTTCTTCATCCGTCATCCCCTCTTTCTTAAAATTTTTTCTGATATACGTTATGTTGTGACGGTCAATATACATTCGGAACTGATGGATCATCCTCCCTTTTTCACCGTCTAATCCACATAGCCCTGTCTCGCCGTACGCCTTTTCCACATTGGCTGCAATTGCCTTAAATACCCTTCCATGAGGCGGAATCTTCTCTCCTATACAGAATCCCTTTTTCAATTGAAGCATGTTATTTTCGTCGATGTAACCGCCCATCTTATAAATCAGTTTCAAAGTAAACTCAGATTCCTCATACTTTGCCATGAATACGATCTCCTCTTTTCGCCATACTGGCTTTTTTTGCCATTTTTAGTATATTATAACAGACCTTCCATATAATGTTTCTAAAAAATACTACTATTTTTAAAATTTAAACAAATTATTCTAAAACGAAAGATTTTGCAGGATATAGTGTTTCTTTTTAAAACCACTATAAAAAACAGAATTTTTACCACAAAAAAGAGACTGCAAAAACAGTCTCTACTCTGCTACCCCACTATTCTGTATATCATTATGACATGGGCGTTCCTACTTCTATCAGATATCATTATGACATGGGCGTTCCTACTTCTATCAG
>OFGB01002177.1_pt1 | contig 10874 bp, 13 predicted proteins | sample 1521491 | NCBI WGS metagenome assembly OFGB01 (sample SAMEA3504095, study PRJEB24116) | mouse gut metagenome | biome: mouse gut; feature: mouse-associated habitat; material: faeces | place: Denmark | collected 2011
CCGCCTTTATAAATTCGCAGTACCCTGTATACAAGTCAAACAGGCAAGCGTCAACCGTGGAAAACCGCACATCCTCGCGCCCGATCACAAGGGCGGTGTTCATGATCTCAATAGCGGTTTTTGCCGGAAATCCCGTCTCCAAAAGCTCTTCCAGCATTTCCACCACCATTGTGCTCTCCCGGCAGGCCTCCTCCCCGGAGCCCATCCCGTCCGAGAGCGCCACTCCTTTTTTTCCACCCGGCAGGTCTGTCATCAAAAACGTATCGCCGGAAATCTGCTCGCAGTCTTTCCCTATTTTTGCCACCCCCTGAAGCGTCTGATAACGTGCGCTCTCCACACAGGCAATCGTACAATACTGCGCCCCTACAATAGGCCTCTCGCCCTGCTGCGGCATCATAACCCTTCCAATGCACGCCCCTGTCTCGTATGCCAGCTCCTTCGTCGCCACACAGATGCCTTTCGCCGCTTTCACTGTCAGATGAAGTTCATACTTGCCCTGAGGCGTAATGTAAAACACAGACGAAAGCATTTTGACCCCTATTTTCTTCAGTCGGGATTTCAGTTTCTTTTCTAAATGCTCGTCCTCAAAAATTCCCGCGTCCAGCTCCCTGGTCGTATACTGGAGCAGTTTCGCAAAGCTCTTCAGCTGCCCGGCGAAGCCTTCTCTGTTTTGCACAATCCTGTTATTCCAGAGAAGGATCTTCTTTGCGTTCTCATATACCTCCAGCGTCTCGCGCAAAAACCTGGGTGCGAGGATGCACTTTCTCTTTAAGCCTCTTTTCAGCTCCACGTTAAGCTCTGCACCATACTCTTCCACCGCGCAGAGAATCTCATACACCATCTGATAAGTGAAAACCCTGTTCTCGTGCAGGCACTCATCCCGCCTTTCGCAGTTCTCACACACCTTGTCCGTAATCTTCCCGAACATCTCTTCAAACTCTTCTTTTGAAAATGTTCCCTTATATCCTTCCAATGTGAAAAAAGTTTTTGACAGGTGCACCATTGAATCCGCAAATTTATCCATCTGCACTACATACGGATTCACAAATGCACCCTTTTCCCTGATCTCTGCCATCCCGACACTCCCCTTGCCAATCAATTAAAAAAGCTTTAGGAGCCTGCCTTTTGCCCCTAAAGCTTATCATTCGTATCTGCGCTATTTTGCTTTGAATACCGTTTCATCTTTATAAACCATGCCCAGTTTCTCCCTGGCCATGTCCTCTACATATGTGTCCGTGCCTACATATGTCTCCAGCTTATCAATCTCTTTTGTCCTTTTCTTCTCTTCCTCAATCTGCTGCTCCAACTCCGCCGCCTGCGCCTTATACGACTTTTCTTTTGCCCGCAGCGTCATCCCGCTGACTGATACGACCGCCGTCAGCAATATGATTACAGCACCTACCGCAAGCATGCTGCGCTTGTGAACCCGCATGCGCCGTTTCTGCCTGCTGCCCCTGCTATTCTTTTTTATTTTTCCCATATTTTATACTCACCCTTGTCAGCATATCTTTTCTTCCCGCTGATTGATTCTTATCATATCTTTTTTTTTAAATTTTCGCAATGACTTACATTAAAAAAGCTTAATAATCAGCGTAGATTTTTTTTCTCCCTTTTTTCAGTTTCCGCAAAACAACCGAAGAAAAAATCGCCCCAAATACCAGTCCTAGTATAAAATACCATCTGATGCCCCCATCGCTGGTGTAGTAAATTTGCACAAACACATATACAGCCGAGCCAATCCAGAAGATGATGTCCTCACCCCCCATGGCCAGCAGGCTGTGTTTTACAATCTGACGGAAACAAATTATGCCCTGATATGCCAGACGCAGCAGAATACCAGTAATCACCGCCACCAGAAATATGAGCAGTTCCCCTCTGATCTCCGGCATTTATCACCGGAACAGCTTGGAAAACAGGTTCTCCCCCTGTTTCACTCCTGCATGAACCTCCGAGTAGGCGACGCTGTCGATATTGCCTGACAAGTCCACCTCGCCCTTTTCAAGATTCAGGCGGTTCACATGCAAATCCGTTCCTTTCACCATCATCATCCCCTGCTCCGTCTCCAGAAGGATCTCATTCAAATCAAAAGACAGGACGTCGAGAACTCCCGTCACTAAACTCGTCTTACGGTTATTAATGACCAGTTTATGATTTTTCTGTGTGGTTCTCTCTTCCATACCCATCACAACCTTTCTTAATAATCATATGAAAGGTTGTTCGCATTTATTACAAATATTTGAACAGATTTGCAGCCTCTTCCTTTTTCGTGGTATCCCTGAGCTCCAGAACCTCCACTTTGACATTCTTTGTTCCGAACTGGATCTCGATAATGTCCCCAGCTTTCACTTTGACAGAAGCCTTCGCCACTTTTCCGTTGACCAGCACTCTCCCCGCATCACACGCCTCATTCGCAACTGTCCTGCGCTTAATCAGGCGGGATACTTTCAAGAATTTGTCCAGCCTCATCCTTCCACCTCCTTCACGAAAAAAGCAGAGAGCCAAAGACCCTCTGCTTCATCTATCCTCAGAAATTACTCGTTCACAGCATCCTTTAATGCTTTGCCAGCTTTAAACTTCGGCGCCTTGCAGGCATCAATCTTCATAACGCTGCCTGTCTGCGGGTTTCTGCCCTCTCTTGCAGCTCTCTTCGTAACTTCAAAAGTACCGAACCCTACAAGCTGAACCTTGTGCTCTTTCTTAAGTTCTTCTGTTACAACATCAACAAAAGCCTTTAACGCTTTTTCGGAATCTTTTTTTGATAATTCTGCCTGCTCCGCGATTGCTGCTACTAATTCTGTTTTGTTCATGGATAATTTCCTCCTCTTGTTTCACATAGAATCCCTTATTTTATTCTATTATCTTGAATACGACATCCGTGCAAACCGCACAAAACGCCTGTAATTAAAGTTATAAACGCTTTCAAGATAAATGTCAAGGCAAATTCTAAGTTTTCCCGTATTTACAGATGAAAAGCAAATATTTCCTCTAAAAACCGCCTTTTTTCCTCTGTCTGACGGATTGCAATATCCAATTTTTCTATACTCTTTACTGATATCCACGCTTTATTTGAATGATAGTAAGAATTTGCTATTTTCCAAAATTTTTCAGGATAACAGAGCCGGATTCTAAGATACTCAATTTCTTCTTTTGTAAGCGGACGTACCGCCGAATACGCATTCAGCATATTATCTCCCAAACGTACCTTCCATCCCTGCTTTTCCATCACTTTCCGCAAAAAATAATAAAAATCTTCCACCTGCAGGTCTCTTTTAAATTTTTCAAAATTCGTCACGGCAATATGACCTCCCGGAAGCATCAGAATATTATGATAATTATATTCTCCATGCGTCATACATCCGCTCTCTATACTCTCCTTGTAGATTCTGTCATAATTCGATTTTTCCAGCTGCTCCTCTGCTGCCTGCGCCCATTGATACATCTGCTCATAATACTTTAAAAAAGCCGTTTCAAACGCGCCCTTAGGCGATATTCCGCGCATAAATCGACGAACCTTCTTTAATTCCCGGTTATGACGCAGATATTCCTCTCCCATATGATCTCCCGGCGCCGCAGGCTGATCAAAGCTATATTTCATCAGCACGTGCAGTTTGGCGAGGTTCCCTGCCGCCGCCAGCAGCTCCGCCGGTTTTTTAACATCACACTCCCGACCCTGAAACCAGAATTTCAGCAGATATTGCTTTCCTTCCTCCGATGATGCCAGGTATTCCCCTTCTTTGGTTAACATGAGCCGATCTGTATGGGTATATCCCTGTTCCAAAAGATATTCATGCAGCTCATACAACGCAGGAATACGTCTCTTTGACACCTTCACTTCCTTCAAAAGCATCAGCCCTCGATCTGTGTCGCATAAAACAGCACCCCTTGTTTTGCGGGTGCCGCTGACTTCTATATTATACTGTTCTAATACATTTAGTTCATACTCCTGCATATCCATCCCCTGCACTTATATTACATATTCTCTCTAACGTATGATTTGGGAATGAAATATATGCCTCTGATATCATAAAAAATAGATTCTCTTACAATCTCCGCAGCAATTCTTCTTTTTCATTCAGCTCGGGATTCTCTATCACCAGCTCTAACAGCTCTTTAAGCTTCGCCCCAATCTCCTTTCCCGGAGACATCCCCGCATTGATCAGATCCCGCCCGTCCACCGCAAGATCTTTCAGCGACACGCACTGTTTCATACGGCAGATCTCCCGGTACAGCTCTTCGATCTCATCCATGTTCCGTATCTTCTCGTCCCTCAAATAGGTACTCTGCGCCAGCACGTCTGCGCGCCGGACTTCCATATACAGCGGAAACAATTCCTCTCCGATCTTATTCATGGCGCGCCGGACATTCCTTGCCGCCGCAGGCATACGATAATCATGGTAATAAACCAGCCGGGATACCTTATTCAAAGTATCATTATCGAACTTCAGCCTCTTTAGTATGCGCTTTGTAATCTCATAGCTCTCTGCAGCATGCTTCTTAAAGTGCGCCACGCCGTCCTCATCTACCGTCTTGAGGGCAGGCTTTCCCATATCATGCAGCAGCATGGTCAGCCTTAACACTTTATCCCCGCGTATATTCTTCATGGCATGCAGCGTATGTTCTCCCACAGAATAGATATGGTGAGGCGTCTCCTGTTCCGTATCCATGATACGGTCAAATTCCGGCAGAAATATCTTCGTAATCCCCAACTCATATGCGTCCCTAAGCAGTTCCGGCCGGTCCGATACCAACATCTTGATAAGCTCCACCTGTATCCGTTCAGCGCTGATCTTCTCAAGCGTCGGCGCAAGAGCGCTCATCCCCTGCTTCGTATCCTTGTCAATTTCAAATCCTAACTGCGCGGCGAACCTGATCCCCCTCAGAATCCTAAGCGCATCTTCCGCAAAACGCTCTTCCGCATCTCCCACACACCTAATTACACCCTTTTTCAGATCTGAAATACCGTCGAAGATATCTACCAGTCCCTCCGTCTTGTTATATGCCATGGCATTGATCGTAAAGTCCCGCCTTAATAGATCCTCCCTGAGATTCCTTGTGAAACTCACTTCTTTCGGGTGACGGCCATCCTCATACTTTCCGTCAATCCTGTATGTCGTTACCTCAAATCCTTCCTCTCCCATAAGCACCGTAACCGTACCATGTTCAATCCCGGTGTCAAATGTTTTACGGAACAATGCCTTCGTCTCCTCAGGCGTCGCTGACGTCGTGATATCCCAATCCCCCGGCTCTCTTCCAAGAAGCGAATCCCGGATACATCCCCCCACTGCATATGCTTCATACCCGTGATCCTGTAATGTTGTAATAATCCTGTCCACTCTCTCAGGTAACTGAATTCTCCGTTCTTCCAATCTATTCCCTCCCTGCATACCATATTTGCCATTCCATATATATTTAAAATAACCATTCTCTCTGTCTAAGACGGTCAAAGGCGCCGACCGCCCTGCCGTATATGATTACAGACATTTATTCTATCACAATATAATACGAAAATACACAGAATAATTCTATTCCTGCGGCAAAATGCATATGCTATAGACAAAAATATGTATAGGTATGGCATATGTTGAACTATCTATGGGCAGGTATGATACTTGTGGGCATCATATTCGCCGCTTTTACCGGACGGATGCCGGATATTACCAACGCCGCTCTTGATTCTTCCAAAGAGGCAATCACTCTATGTATCACTATGATGGGCGTTATGTCTTTCTGGGTCGGTTTGATGGAAATTGCAGCAAAAGCAGGAATTATAACCTCTGCATCGCGAAAGATCCGCCCGCTGATTCGTTTCCTGTTCCCGGAACTTCCCGAAAACCATCCTGCACAGGAGCATATAACAACGAATATAATCGCCAATGTACTGGGGCTTGGATGGGCGGCAACTCCGGCCGGGCTTCGGGCGATGGAGGAGCTTTCTAAGCTGGAGGAAGACCGGAGGAAGAGACGGCTTCCCGGACCGGTGAGGAAGCGGGGAATCGCAAGTAATGAGATGTGTACGTTTCTGATTATTAATATCTCGTCTCTGCAGTTGATTCCGGTGAACGTGATCGCGTTCCGGAGCCAGTACGGGAGCGTGAATCCGGCCGGGATTGTGGGAGCGGGGATTGCGGCGACATTGGTGAGCACTGCAGTGGCGGTAGTGTATTGCAAGATAATGGATGGAAGGCGGAGAGGATGAGGCTTTTCGCTTTTATATGTTTTGACGGCCAGCGGGTGGATTCCCTGTGTACAAAAATGCAGGAACAAAGTATAAAGTCGACAAATAAAGAGTGGCGTCGACGCCACTCTGTTGGGAACGGAACGGCTGCGCCATTCATACGGAATTGCCGTTCCGATTTAACGAAATCTAAATTGGAGGGGTTCTGGCATGTATAACACTCGAGAAGAAATATATTTTTTTAACTGATTCCAGGGGCGTCCTGATGAATCCGGCTATTCGGATGCTCGATCATCAAGTGGACATCCAACGGTTTTTTCGTTGCTTTTGCTATGTAACTCATATCATTTAAAGACATGGCGAAATTAGGAACGTAGCGGCCATCCATGATATCGATATGAAAGGAATTGATGCCGCCTTCGTCCAGATGCTTTACTTCCCTCTCCAGATTTCCATAATCGGCACACATCATGGATGCCATTAGTTCAAAATGCATATCTGCTATCTCCCGTCATCTTCACTTGATATCTCTTCATCCGCTACGTCTTCCGACTGTTCTATCGTCAACTGACTTTCTTCAATTCGTTGTTCGTCCTCTTCCTCTGATTCCTGCTCCATCAAAATCGGCTCAACATCCCAGGTAACCGTAATCTTCGGATGGACGGCAACGTTGCTCCAATCTGCATTGGAACTGCATTCCCCTGTCAATCCAAAGGAATATGTATCAAAGACTATATCTTCCGACGGCACAGACAATCCATATTCGTACTTGCCAGTCTCAGGATCAAATGTATATACGTAAGCATTCTTTGGAGCTTTCTCCATCTTAACATTGATCGACACTTCGCTGTCTTTTGATATTGGCTGCTCATTCCCCCTATCGTCAACAAGGGCAAGATACACGTAAGGTAAGTTATCTTCCGCAAAGTCCTTATCCTGCACGATCTGCAGATCATCCGCATCCGTAATCTTGGCGGATATCGTTACCATCACCGGAACCGTACTTCGATTTGTCACACCCAGTCTGTCGCTGTATTTTGAAAAATCAACGCCTCCCTCCGTACGATTGTTAAAGAGAAGATTCGCCCCTTCTTCTACAACTCCGCCGCCAAATACAGCCGCATCCGTTTTAAAGAGAAGATTTTGCGGATCAATAATAAAATCAAAAGGACTATCCTCATCTTCTTTCACAGTCGGCAAATCCACAGAGATGATATTCTCCTCCACCGTATCCGTCGGCAAAAGAATACTCCCTATCGCCTCTGTCGACTGATCATTATCCTCTCCCTCACCGCTCTCTTTTTCATCTGCAGTCTGCTCACCGTTTTCCACAGGCAAGATATTTTGTTCCACTGCAAAGACTCTCATGGGACCTATCGCTATTATAACTAATGTAACTATTATTGCTAATGAGTTTCTTATCTTCCTGATATTCATACTTTACTTCTTCCTTCTTTGCCGCAACCTGTCCATTTGAAACTGTAAGAATAACTATAATATCCTGCGCAACCCGCATCAATTGTTTCGACAACTGATGACAAAACTACAACTCCCTATGCCAGAAAATTCTTATCTGCATAAACTACTTTAAATCGATTTCTATGTTTTTCAAAATAAAACGACATCAGTCTCTCTGAGAGAAAACCCGGATAACGATTCTGATAATGATCTTTTTTCTCTCCCCCGTACCCAGCCGCATAAAATAAAATTGGAAATAACCACGTGCACAGTTCATCCAATACTTCTTTTCTCATGATGAACATATTACAGGGAGAATACAGATTTTTCTCAAAAAATTCTTCCGCCTGACTATATTCCGCCCCATGATTCTCTTGCAAATACTGCATCATATATTCCCAGTCTGAAACATCATGACGCTCTCTATAATTATCAGCCACACTCGGCGCAACATATAATGGAACCGGCAGAATTACATCCACCTCATTCCTTCTCATACGTTCCACCCAATCTTCCGGCAGAATAAAGTGTCGTCGATAATGCACCATTCCTACAATATCCTCTTTTGCATTCTTCCAGATCCAGTAGAGGGCAGTCAACTCACAAAACTGCTTATTCCTGGCAGAGATATGTTTTCCGGTATCATCCGTCGCCATGTTATCTGAGAGACGCTCCCGGGTGAGCGCCGCGCCTGCCTGAATCTCTTTTTCATAAGAAGCCAATTCATACGGCTGCTTAAGCGGTTTGTCAAACACTGAACGAACTACATACACTGCCACAGATCTTTCTATCTTCTCATCCAGTTTCTCAATCTTAGAAAAACTCCGCCCCGTATTGGTAAAATATTTTTTCAGATAAGCATTCCGAAGCTGCCGGTCCAGTTCTACTGTTATCGGATGGAGCTTTTTAAACCCAAGACTCCTGAGATGCTCTGTGATCTGAGGATGATAAATCCCTCTTGTCCCTATGTATACCGGATACCTGGTATTCAGTTCCGTATATTCATCCACAAAGAGTACCGGAACTTCCCCTATTCTTTCGGGATTCCGCTCTTCATTACTATATAGAAATGCTTCCACCATAATCTCCGGATACAGTGATTCCAAATATACTGCCAGAGTCTGCGCTCTGGAATGCGCGCCAAAAATATATACTTTCTGCATAATATTTATACTCCTATATCCAAATCCACAAATATTTTAAAGGCACCCTGATTCAATCTCGAGGGGTTCTTCGTCTGCTTTTTTATATAAAATCACTTATAGAATAAAGTGTTTTTTAGCATGAACAATCTTATACTCCTCTTCGTGATACATAAAATAAACCGACATAAGATGCTCCGCCAAAAAACCTATATAACGGTTCTGATAATCGGCGTTCGATAAGGTATACACTCTGCTGCCATCTTTTCCGTATTCTTCACAATGTTTTTCGCAATAAAAAAGTATCGGAAACAACCATTCACAGTAGTCTTCCAAAATCTCTCTGCGCATAATAAACATATTGTAAGCATAATAAAACCGCCCGCTCTGCATCCGTTTAACCGTATCCATATATTTCGGCGCAAGTCGTTCCACTGCTTCCAGCATTACCTCCCAGTCTATGCCGATATGGTCGCGTCGGTACACTGCTTCTACACTTGGGCTGTCCATTATCGGTATGGTAAGTACCACATCAATATCCGAACCAGCCAACAACTTCAACTGTTTCTCATCCATTTCAAAATGCCGCCTGTAATGCCCCAGACCTACATAGCCGGATGTGTCATTTTTCCAAATCCAGTACAAAGCCGTCAGTTCGCAATACTGCTTATTCTTATCCGATATATTCTCTCCCGTATTGTCACATACTTCACAAATGCGCCTGTTCGTCAGGGCCGCCCCTGCCTGAATCGGAATCTCCCACGAATACCGCGAAATATCTTCATTTAAGGGTTTATCCGCATGGGATCTCACCGAATAGATACGGACTGTCCTATAACTGATAATTTTGGTATTTTCTGTTTTCTCAACACACCCGGACAATTCTTCCTCAACTGTCAAATATAACCGATTCTTTAACAGCCTTTCATTCCGGTATATATTCCCGCGAAGCAGGCTCCATAAGTCACTTTCATAGGTCAGAGGAACGAGATTCCTGTACCCATGACTGTTCAGACCCTCCATGGCAGACAACAGATACCTCTCCGCAACTGCAATCAATATCACAGCATCTTTCCGAACCAGCCCTTCCGCCTCTGCATAATTAATTACCGGAACTTCCTTCACTCGTTCCGGATTCACTTCAGTATCCGATACCAGACAATAATCCAGTGGAAACCTGTAGAAATCATCCCGAAGGCATTCTACTATCAGAGACGCTACGTTCCCTGCTCCAAAAACGATAAGCTGGGAAGTCTTTTTTAATTGTTCAATTACATCATTTTCATAGTAATATTTCATAGTCCTCTTCACTTATATAGAAAATAATTGATTCATCTAATGAACTCTATCGCAATAGCATGCAAAAATTCTTCCTTCACAACCGTATAACTGCATCGTTTTATTTCGTTCAATTTTCTTTTAATCTCATCTAACACTCCTCGTCTTACTGAGACGAACATCTGACATGCTTTCTCTTTTGAAAAATCCTGCAATTCAACCACTGGAATTCCTTTAATCTCTGTTTCATTTCCCTTTAAATCTGATACTACAAAAACCGATACCCGGCTATGCAGATTATTTTTCTTTAAAAACTCCCAAAAAAGCTTTCCATATTTACCGGCTCCATATACTGCAATCTTCTCCTGCTTTTTTACCATATGTATAAGTCTGTCCCGATAAAGAGATTGGTTCATACAGAATAACAGCGTGCGAATTGGCTGAATTACATAACTTTTTTCCTTATAGTAATCTCTTATTATTTGATTTGCCTGAATTAACAGAACTAACACATCCAAATTGTCCTCTGTAATATTCTTACAACTAATATCTACATATTCATCTTCTAATCGACATACCGTATTCCGAAACAGTATTTCCAGATTATGCTCTTTGGCAAAACAGAGATTATCAATCAATCCATGTAACAGATCGCACGTTTTTTGTGTGTCAAAACGCTGCTCCATATCCGATAATCGATAACAATATAAATATGTTTCTGCCACCGCAAAACGACCTGCCGCATATAAAGTTCTAACTAAAAAGGGTGGATCTTGAAACCTCCGATAGTTTGGAAAACAAATTTTATTTTCTGTTAAATG
>OFGB01002178.1_pt1 | contig 10873 bp, 7 predicted proteins | sample 1521491 | NCBI WGS metagenome assembly OFGB01 (sample SAMEA3504095, study PRJEB24116) | mouse gut metagenome | biome: mouse gut; feature: mouse-associated habitat; material: faeces | place: Denmark | collected 2011
GATCGTCCTGCTTTTTGGCGGGACGATCCGGCGGCGTTGTTCTATGGGGTTGGGGCTTACTTGACGGCCACGGCCTCGATCTCGAACAGCGCGCCCTTGGGCAGGGCGGCGGCCTGGACGCAGGAGCGGGCGGGGGCCTCGCCGGGGAAGTACTTGGCGTAGATGGCGTTGATGGCGGCGAAATCGCCCATGTCCGCCAGGAACACGGTGGTTTTCACCACATCGGCGCAGGTCATGCCCGCGGCGGCCAGCACGGCGGACAGGTTGTCCAGGGCCTGGGTCGCCTGGGCCTCCACGCCCTGGGGCAGCTCTCCGGTGGCGGGGATCAGGCCCAGCTGGCCGGAGGTATACAGGGTGTTCCCCGCCAGCTTGGCGTGGCAGTAGGGCCCCACGGCGGCGGGGGCGTTGGGGGCGGTGATGGTCTGGTTCATGGGAAGTCCTCCTTCACAAATGTGGTCAGGTCCATTATAACGCGGATGCCTGAAGAATCAATCGGTGTCCTGAATTATTTTCTGCTTCCGGGGCTGTGCCGCCAAGATGGGACGCGGCCTACAGGTTCGCGAACATATCCATCTGCTTTTGAAGCTCCCCGACGATCTCCTGGTTGGCGTCCATCCGCCCGGTGATCCCCTCCATGTCGTCCACCAGGACCCGGGTGCTTCCCGCCGCGCCGCTGATCCCGGAGGCCGCCCCGTCGATCGACCCGGATATGCTGGAGATGGAGACGGCGATCTGGTCAATCGCGCCCTTCAGCCGCTCCACCCGTCCGTTGTACTCCACCATGGCCTGCCCGATGTAGTCCGAATCCTCCCGGTACTGCTGCCCCGCCTGGACGGACCGCTCCAGCTGCTCGGCGATCACCCGGCTCAGATAGCTGGTCAGCTCCCGGGCGTTGTTGGCCAGGTATTCCACCGCCCCTGTGACCACCCCGCTGACCTGCTGGATGTGGCTGGCGGTCTCCGCGCAGGAATCGGCCAGCTTGTGGACCTCCTGCGCCACCACGGAGAACCCGGCCCCCGCCGCCCCCGCCCGGGCGGCCTCGATGGAGGCGTTGACGGCGATGAGGTTGGTGGAGGAGGATATGTTGAGGATATCCTCGGTGAGGGCCCGGATCTGGTCCACGCTGTGGCTCTTTTCAATGGCCCCGTCCAGCATGGTCATGATGTCCGCCGTCTTGTCCTGGATCACCTTTGTCTCCAGCCGGGCGGCCCGCTCCATCTCCTCCGCCCGCTCCCGCATCCCGGTGGAGTAGGCCGTGATGGCGGAGCACTCCTCCGCCATGCGCTGGGTGTCCTCCTGGGTTCCCGCCGCGCTGGCGGTGATGGCCGCCGCGCTGCCCGCCACCTCCTCCAGGGCGGCGGAGAGCTGCTCCGTCAGCCGGGACAGGGTGCGCACGCTGTCATTGGAGTGCCGCGCCCGCTGGCGCACCTCTCCCACCACGCCGCTGATCCGCTCCGAGCTGTCCTGGAGGGTGCCCATGGTGTCCCGGATGGGGGTGAGCACATACCTGCGGATGATCCGGAAAGCCGCCGCCACCAGGAAAATGCCCACCACCAGGGTGATCGCGCTGGTGATCAGGGAGATGACGTACACCAGGGTGAGCCGCCCCTTGGCCTCCCCCGCCTCCTGGCTCACCGCGTCGGACAGGGCGTCGATCTCCGCCTCCGCCGCCCTGCTCCAGTTCGCCACGTCCCCGTTGGCGGTGGCGTAGGCCTCCTGGGTCTTGCTGTCCGCGCTGGCACTGACCAGATAGACCAGGGCGTGCTTAAACTCCCCGTAGCTGTCCTGGAGGGATTGATACGCCTCCCGCTCCTTTTCCGAGACAAACTCCTGGTAGGCCCCCAGCTTTTCGTCCAGGGCGGCCTCCTCCGCCTTGATCTCCTGCACCAGCTGGATCATGGTGGCGTGATCCGCCGCCACGATGTGGGACAGGGCCAGGCGGTGGATATCCATGACGGACCGCCGGATGTCCTCCAGCCGCTCCTCGCTGGCCATGCTGCTGTCCACAATCCGGCCCGCGTTGGCGTGGACGTTGTTGATGCTGAATACCGCCAGAAGATTGGACAGCAGGGTGATCAGGCCCAGCAGGATAATGGGCAGGATCAGCCGCTGCTGAAGTGTCAGTCTGCCTTTCATGCGATCTCCTCCCGATGATGATATACTGACCTGCGGACGGCCCTCAGCGGGCTGTCACGCCCTCGACCATCCGGTCCAGCTGGGTCTGGAGGGACGCGCCGGAGGGGTTCCCCTGGGCCATGCTGGTGGCAAACTCCGTCACGGGGTCCCAGAACTTCCCGCCCACCCGCTGGAGCTGGGAGTAGTTGGACTGCTCCAGCAGGGCGGCGATGGCCGGGGCGGACTGGACCTCCGGGGAGTTGGCCGCGTTGACGTTGGCGGGACCCTGGCCCCGGACCTCGAAGCGCAGCCGCTGGTTCTCCTCGCTGGTGATCCACTCCGCCAGCCGCGCCGCCCAGTCCGTATGTCGGGAATAGGCGTTCACCCCGATGAGCTTGCAGCCGGAGAAGGACGCCATCTGCACCTGCCGCCCCCCGCAGGTGAAGGTGGGCAGCTTGGCGGCCCCCAGGTTGCTTCCCCACAGCTCCTCCAGGGCCACCGCGTTCCACACGCCGCTGATCCCGGCAGCCACGGTGCCGTCCCGCACGCCCTCCAGGAACTCCTGGTCCGTCCGGCTGGAGAAGGCGGGGCTGGCGGCGATGTCCAGCATGGCCCGGGCCACGTCCACCCCCCGGATGGAGCCGTCGGTGCTGTTCCAGGTGCAGTAGTTGGTGATGCCGTCCTCATTCAGCCCCACCTCCAGCCCGGTGTTGCCGAAGAAGGCGTACACATACCAGGCGGAGGACCAATCCATGGTCACCAGCTTCTCCGCCTGGGCCGCCGCCTCCAGCATCCGCTCCAGGCTCTCCACGTCCTCATCGGTGAAGTAGGCCTTGTTGTAGTAGAGGAAATAGCCGTTATCCGCCGTCAGCGGATAGGCGTACAGGGTGTTCCCCACGCTGGCCGCCTCCACCGCGGCGGGGAGGGCCGCGCTCCGGATGGCCGTCTCGTCCGCAATGGGGTCCAGCCCTCCGGCGGCGGCCAGCGCGGCCACCTGATCGTCGGCAAAGGCGAACACGTCCGCGCCCCCCTCCAGGTCGCCCAGCAGCACGTCCTTGCAGTTTGACTCGCTCTGGGGCTGGTAGGTGATCCGGAAGTCGGCCTGTCCGGCGTAATGGGCCTGGAACGAGGCGAAGATCTGCTCCAGCAGGGCCTGGTCCTCCTCCGCGCCCCACACCGTCAGCTCCACCGTCTCCTCCACCGGGCGGCTCTCATCGGGGGGCGGGTTTTGTCCCTGGCAGGCCGCCAGCAGGCACGATAAGCAGATGGCTAACGCTGTTAATAAGATCCGTTTCCCCATGGTGTTTCAATCCTCCTGATCAACGGCTGGGCCGTCCTGTTCCGCGGCCCTTCGCCAAAATCAACGTCCCCGGACAGACGCCGCCCGGCACCCTATTTCAGATGCTTCTTCAGCTTGCGGGCCACCGTCTCAATGTCGATGGGCTTTGCCAGATGGTCGTTCATGCCGCACGCCAGACACCTTTGAATGTCCTCCGAGAACGCGTCGGCGGTCATGGCGATGATGGGCACCGCCGCGTCCCCCCGCTCCAGCCCCCGGATGGCCGCCGTGGCCTCGTAGCCGTCCATCACCGGCATACGCACGTCCATCAGAATGGCGTCGTAGTACCCCACCGGGGATTTTCTGAACTTTTCCGCGCAGATCTCCCCGTTTTCCGCCCAGTCCAGCTCCAGCTCCAGGATGGAAAGCAGCTCCCGCGCCACCTCCCAGTTCAGCTCGTTGTCCTCCGCCAGCAGGATGCGTTTTCCCTTCAGGTCCACGCCGCCCGTCCGCTCGCCGCCGTCCGCCGCCTGGGCCGCGGGCGCGGCCGCCCGCTCCAGGTCGAAGACCACGTGGAACTCGCTGCCCCGGCCCTGCTCGCTGTGGACCGAGATCGTCCCGCCCATGGCGTCCACAATGTACTTGGTGATGGCCATGCCCAGCCCGGACCCCTCCGTTTTCCGGACCCGGGTGTTGTCCTCCCGGCTGAAGGACTCAAAGATGACCTGCTGATACTCCTTGGACATCCCGATGCCCGTGTCCCGCACCAGGAAGTGGGTGCGGACCCGGGAGGCGTCCTCCGGCAGGGCCTCCTGGTACACAGTCAGCTCCACCGCGCCCTGCTCCGGAGTGAATTTGACGGAGTTCCCCAGCAGGTTCAGCAGCACCTGGTTCAGCCGCACGCCGTCGCAGCGCACGTTTTCCGAGAGGATCTCCCGGAGGGTTACGCGGAACCGCTGGTTCTTCGCCGCGGCCTGGGGCTGTATGATGTTGACGATGCTGTCCACCGCCTCCTGCAACGGCACCGTCTCCAGGTTCAGCAGCATTTTGCCGCTTTCAATCTTGGATATGTCCAGCACGTCGTTGATCAGCCCCAGCAGGTGCTTGCTGGACAGGGCGATCTTGCCCAGGTAGTCCCGCACCTGCTCCGGGTTGTCCGTATTGTCCAGGGCCAGGGCGGTCATGCCCACGATGGCGTTCATGGGCGTGCGGATATCGTGGCTCATGCTGGACAGAAACTCCTGCTTTGCCCGGTTGGCCTGCTCCGCCTCCCTCCGGGCCTCCTCGGCGGATCTCCGGGCGGCGTCCATCTCCCCGTTCACCCGCTTCAGCTCGGACACCTGCCCCCGGAACAGCTTCAAATACCGGAAGAACAGGTAGAGCAGCATGGCGATCACCGCGCAGGAGGCGGCGTAAACCAGGGTGAGCCAGCGGCTCCCCATGCCCGAGATGGCGTCGTCCAGCCCCTCGAAGGGGAGCACCGTCACCAGATACCAGTCGCAGTAGGGCAGGTTGGTGCAGTAGATGTGCCGGCGGGAGCCGCCGTCTCTCACCACCGAGGAATAGTCCTCCCCGGCGTGCATGGCGGCCTCCAGCTTCTCCACGCAGTCGTCCCCATCCAGGCCCTGCCCGTCAAAGAGGCTGGCCAGCCTGTCGAAATAGTTCTCGTGGGTGTCGCCCTGGTTCCCCACCACATAGCTGCCGTCCTTCCGGATCACAAAGGAATAGCTCAGCGACTGGTCGGAGTCCAGAAACAGCACCTCGCCCATGTACTCGGCGGACAGGCCCACCACAATCGCCAGACTGTCCCCGCCGCCGGACATGGGATACGCACAGGGGACGGCGAACAAAATCACGCCGTCCCCGCCGCTGTCCACGGCGGAGGCCGCCTTGCGCTCCCCCTTTTGCAGGCTCTCCAGAAAGGACTCCGGGTGGTTGAGCTTCACGGGATCGCCGAAGATCATCTCAAGCCCGCCCTCCGGCGAGTACAGGGCGGCGCACAGGAAATGCCTGGCCCGCGCGCCGTACTCGATCTCCTCCCTGGTGCCGTGGGCGGAGGCCCCGTCTCCCGCCGCGATGTGGGCGATGGACTCCGCCATGGTCAGCCGGAGCTCAATGATCGTCTCAAAGTGCAGGGACACCTGCTCGTTCATCCCGGCCATGTAGGCGGTGCCGATCTCCTCAATCGTGGTTTCGCTCATGCTGTGAATGGACGCGCCCAGCAGGGAAAACACGAAAACCGTCAAACCAATCATTACCACTATGCCGACTTTTAAGGATTTCGGCAAAGCCTTGTCTTTCATAATCCTTTCCAACCCCACAGTTTGTCAGAATTTTTGCCGCGGCAGGCCCGGCTCAGCGGCCCCTCAGCCTGCCCATGGCCTGGAACATCTTCCGGATGTCCACCGGCTTGGACAGGTGCTCGTTCATCCCCGCGTCCTTGGCCAGCGCGACGTCCTCCTCGAAGGCGTTGGCGGACAGGGCGATGATGGGCACGGTTCCCGCGTCCGCCCGCTCCAGGCCCCGGATGACCCGGGCCGCCTCATATCCGCTCATCACCGGCATCATCAGGTCCATCAGGATGCAGTCGAAACTGCCCGGGGCGGAGGCCCCGAAGGCGTCCACGGCGGCCCTTCCGTCGTGGGCCGTCACCACCTCCGCGCCCGCGTCCTGGAGAATGTATTCCACAATTTCGCAGTTGATCTGGTTGTCCTCCACCAGGAGCACCCGCATTCCGGCCACGCTGCCCTGGCCGTCCCGGGGCTCCTCCGACTCCGCCGGGGGATGTTCGCGCCAGCTCTCGTCCACCCGGATGGGGAGGACGATTTCCACCACGCTCCCCCGTCCCAGGCGGCTGTCCACCGTCACCGTCCCCCGCAGCTGGTCCACCAGCTTTTTCACGATGGACATACCCAGGCCCACGCCGTTGTAGTCGGTTCTGGCGTCCTGGTGCTCCTGGGTGAAGGGCTCGAAAATATGCTCCTTGAACTCCTCCCCGATGCCGATTCCGGTGTCCTCCACCACAAAGCGGCAGCGGGCGGTCCCCTCCTGGAAGGCGGTCTCCTCCGCCCGGACAAACACGGAGCCGTGGGGCCGGTTATACTTCAGGGCGTTGTCAATGACGCTCATCAGAATCTGCTTGACGTGAAGGGGGTTCCCGATCACCCTGCCGTGCCCCAGGCCGGACGTGTCCAGCTCCACCCGGACGGCCCGTTCCTCCGCCAGGGGGGACAGGATCGTGACGCAGTCCTCCAGCACGGCGCGGAGATCAAAGGGCTCCTCCACCGCCGCGGGCCGGCCGCTCTCCAGCCTGCTCACCTGAAGCACGTCGTTCACCAGGGACAGCAGGTGCTCCACCGACACCCGGATCTTCCTCCGGCAGTCCCGCTGCCGCTCCAGGTCGCCCTCGCTCTTTTCCAGGATGGCCAGCATTCCCAGAATCCCGTTGATGGGCGTGCGCAGGTCGTGGGACATATGGGAGAGGAACTCGCTCTTGGCCGAGTTCGCCTGCCGCACCCGCTCCAGCAGCTCCATGATGGACTGCTCCTGCTTCTTCCGGGTCACCATGGTCTCCGTGATGTCCTGGTGGTAGCCGTTGAGGCAGGCCCCCGGCTTTTCAAACGTCCTGTCCGGCACGCCGCCGCAGCGGACATAGATTTTGCCCAGCACCGGATGGTTCCAGGGGTAGATCACCTCGCCCCGCCCGGAGCTCAGTATTTCCTCCACCGCCTCCCGCACCATCTCCACATAGTCCGGCTCAATCCGCGCAAACCAGTGCCGGTAGCACTCCTCCGGCCCGATGCCGTCCGCCACGCCCAGAAGAATCCGCATGGTCCGGTCCGCGTACATCCGGGGCGGGCAGCCCTCCTCCAGCTCAATGGTCCAGGTTCCGGTCCTGGCCCCCTCCAGAATGTCCTCCAGGCTCTGCCTGCCCTCCAGGTAGCTCCGCTTTTTCAGCTCCCGGAACAGGTTGCGCCGCTTTAAGGAGGACACGATGAAGTAGGCCGCCGTCTGGAGCATATTGGACGCGTATTCCAGCAGCTTCACCGGGGGATTGTCCACCCCGTAAAAGCCGATGATCCGCTTCCCGTCGTACAGGGGGACCACCACCAGGGAGTGGATGCCCTGCCGCTTCAGGTTCTCGTACTGAAGGGGCTCCGACTCCCGGATGTCCTCCACCCGCTCAATGACGATATGCCCGCCTACGCTGAAATTCCGGTACCAGCCGGCGCACACCTCCGGGGGCACATTCTGAAGGTTCCCCTGCTCCGGCTCCACCCCGTCGGCCACCCATTCGTAGGTGTTGTCATCGCAGCCGGACTCGTTCTGCTCGAATATGTAGGTCCGCTCCCCGCTCAGGGCCTTTCCCAGGTGCTCCAGCAGCACCACCAGCGACTGATCCGGGGTCTCCTCCAGCAAAGCCACCCGGAGGCCCTCGTTGATGATGGTCTCCAGGTTCTGAACGCTCCGCATCCCGCTGGACCGCCTGCGGGTCTCAGGGATCGGGCCGCCCTCTCCGGCAAATAAGCATTCCCCCGTGTAATCCATATGCCAGTCCTCCGCTCTCTCCTCACAGCTTTGCTTTATACAGTCAGAAAAGCCCTGTCATAATACCACACAGGCCCCGTTCCAGTCAATGAGGAGAAGCCACAATCCTGCGGGCGGCGCGGAGAAAAAAAACCCTTCCCTTTCCAGGAAATCTGTGCTATAGTAATCGAAAAGTCTATCGCCCGCCAGCCCAGCGGTACAGGTAATTTTTGGCTGTCGGCGCGAGCGGCTTTTTGCGGCCTTATGGCAGAAATTATCCAAAAAAAGGAGCGACAGGAACGTGACGGGAAAGCGAGCGGACTCCGGCGTCAGCCGGGTGATGAAACGGAGCCTGAATGGGCGGATCTTGAGGAACACCACCCTCAATATCTTGGTTTTGGTGGTCATATGCTGCGTGATTATGGCTGTTTCCTTGCAGTCGCTTGCCAACAGCATCCTGCTGGACAGCCTTCAGCCCATGGCCCGGCAGTCCGCCAAGACCGTGGAGGCCAACATCCATATGCTGGCCGACCGCATGATGGGCATTGCTGTCGATCCCCGGATGACCGGGGAAGCCGCCGCCCCGGGGGAAACGGCGGCAGGCCGCGCGGCGGTGCTGGAGGAGGCGGCGGAGCTGTACGAGCTTTACACCATCGCCCTGTACGATCTGGACGGGCGGCTGGTCCAGGGCATCGACGGCGCGCCGGAGGCTCTGGACAGCGGCTTTTTCGCGCTGCTGAAGGAAACGGACAATCTGACCACCGATGCCTCCACCCTCTTTCAGGGCAGGCTGGGCATCACCATGGGGATCCCGGTGAAGGCGAACGGCGAAACCGCCCTGTACCTGATGGGCGTCTATAAATACGACCTGCTGAACGACGTCATCAGCGGCATCAACCTGGGAAAGACCGGGCGGGCCTACATGGTCAACCGGGAGGGCGTCGTCACCGGCCACCCCGACCAGTCCCTGGCCCTCAGCCAGGCCACGCTGGAGCAGCTCAGCGGCGGCAGCCGGGACGCGGTGGAGCGGGTCACCACCGGAGAGACGGGGGCCACGGAATACTCCCTCAGCGGGGAGCGGATGCTGGTGGCGTTCTCCCCCATCCGGGGGACCCAGTGGTCGCTGGTGATCCAGATCCCCAAGTCGGACTACAGCCATTTCATTAACTGGGCCATGCTGGTGTCCATCCTGGCCACCCTGGCGGGCCTGACCGTCTCCATCCTGCTGATTCTGCGGTTTGCCCGCTCCATCTCCCACCCGGTGAAGTGCGTCACCGACCGGATGGTGGCCTTCTCCAGCGGCGATCTGCACACCGAGGTGCTCCCGGTGAGCACCGGGGACGAGCTGGAGCTGATGGCCCACACCCTGGACGCCACCCTGGAGAGCATGAACCGGTACATATCCGACATCCAGCAGGTGCTGACCCGGGTGGCGGACGGCGACCTGCGCACCGGGCCCCAGGTGGACTATCAGGGCGATTTTGTGCTGATCCGGGGCAGCCTGCACACCATCACCCAGTCCATGAACGAAACCCTCCTGGGCTTCCGCGCCGCCGCGGACCGGCTTACCGCCATGGCGGAGGGGCTGAGCGGCCAGGCCGCCCAGCTCCACCATGCCTCCCTGGAGCAGAACCAGTCCGCCGAATCCCTGGTCCACGAGGTGTCCCACGTGAAGGACCGTCTGGCCGCCGTGTCGGACAGCACCGGGCAGACCCGCTCCCAGACGGAGGAGATCGCCCGCCGCATCCAGGGCGCGAACCAGCAGATGGCCGCCCTCACCTCCGCCATGGACGACATCAGCGACAACGCCCAGCAGATCACCAAGATCGCCAAGGACATCAGCGACATCGCCTTCCAGACCAACATACTCGCCCTCAACGCCTCCGTGGAGGCCGCCCGGGCCGGGGCGGCCGGGAAGGGCTTCGCGGTGGTGGCCAACGAGGTGAAGCAGCTGGCCGCCAAAAGCGCGGAGGCCGCCCAGAGCGCGACGGAGATGGTCACCAACACCAGGTCCATCATCCAGAACGGCGTCGCGCTGACCGCCGATACCGCCGGCTCCCTCCAGGCGATTTCCGGCGTGTCCACCCAGATCAGCGCGATCTCGGACCAGCTGGCGGCGGCGGTGCAGGGGCAGGAGCTTGCCCTGTCCGTCATGGAGGAGCGGATTGCCGCCATCTCCGCCATCGCGGACCGCAACCTGCAAAACGCCGGGGAGACGGAGCAGTCCAGCGGCTCGCTGGCCAGGGAGGCCGAGTCCCTTCAGAGCCAGGTGAAAAAGTTTATTTTGAAGGAGGCGCAGGGGGAATGAAACGGTTTTTTGCCATCTTTTTGAGCCTGCTGCTGATCGCGCCGCTGCTCTCCGCCTGCGGGGGTTCTGCGGAGCTTCAGGACGGGTACTACACCGCCCAGGCGGAGGCGTTCAGCCACGGCTGGAAGGAATATATCACCATTCTGGTGAAGGGCGGGAGCATTGTCTCCGTGGAGTATAACGCGGAGAACGCCAGCGGCTTCATCAAAAGCTGGGACAACGCCTATATGCAGACCATGCTCCACACCAACGGCACCTATCCCAACGAGTACACCCGGTATTACGCGAACCAGCTTCTGGAGGGACAGGGCGAGGGCGGCATTGACGCCATCACCGGGGCCACGTCCTCCCACTCCTCCTTCCAGATCCTGGCCCAGGCCGTGCTGGAGCAGGCCCGGAAGGGAGATTCCAGCATCGCGATTGTCAATACGGAGCACTGAGGGGCGTGGGGCAAGGGCCGCTTCCCCGGACGGCCCGCCCCGCTCCAAAAGCGTCAAAAAACCACCTGCCGGACCTCGTTCCGGCAGGTGGTTTTTCTTGTGGGCGGGTCTTTTCCAAGGGGGAGCGTCAAACGCTGCCCCCCCGCTTGTCAGAGCCTGTTTAAAATCTGGCGGAATGCCAGACAGGGGCGGATTTTTTCGCTG
>OFGB01002184.1_pt1 | contig 10853 bp, 8 predicted proteins | sample 1521491 | NCBI WGS metagenome assembly OFGB01 (sample SAMEA3504095, study PRJEB24116) | mouse gut metagenome | biome: mouse gut; feature: mouse-associated habitat; material: faeces | place: Denmark | collected 2011
AGGAAATCCGCAGGACATTAAGGATCCGTGAAGGAGATCCCCTCGAGATCTTCACGGACAGGGAAGGAGAGATCATCCTGAAGAAGTATTCTCCGATCGGAGAGCTGTCGACCTTTGCCAGACAGTATGCGGAGAGCCTGTCGCAGACGATCGGCTGTCTGGTCTGTGTCTGCGACATGGATCAGGTCATTGCGTCGGCTGGAAACGGGAAGAAGGAGCTTCAGGATAAATATATCAGCAGACAGCTTGAGAAGCAGCTTGGCAGCAGAAGCCAGCTGGCGGCCCAGGCAGGAGAGAAGGCGTATATTCCGGTGACGGACGCCCAGGATGAGGAGTATGAGTATGAGATTATAAGTCCGATCACTTGTGAAGGTGATGTGATCGGTGGCGTGATCCTTCTCTCAAGAGATCCCAAGAAGAAGTTCGGAGAGCTGGAACAGAAGATGGCGGCGTGCGCGGCCGGATTTTTAGGAAGCCAAATGGAACAATAATGGAATAAAGAAGAGGGTTTCATCATACCTTGTGGTAGATACATTGCAAGGAGGGATGGGAATGGAAAGAAAGATTCCAAAAGATTCCAGAGTTATGTGGGTGCTGAAGTCACTTTTGGTTTCCTATGTCATCACAGGGATTCTTCTGCTTTTGCTGGCGGCCGCACTCTATAAGCTGGAGTTGAATGAAAAGGCGGTGTCCGCGGCGATTACGGCGATCTATATCATTGCGACGCTGTTTGGCGGGATCATCATCGGCAAGCTTGCCCGCGTAAGAAGATATCTGTGGGGACTGGGACTGGGGATCGGATACTTCGCCCTGCTTCTTCTGATCACGCTCGGGGTGTACCGCACCCTGAACGGCGACGCGGTGAATCTGGTGACGACGTTCATCCTGTGTGCAGGAGGCGGGATGGCGGGCGGAATGCTGTCATAAGCGGAATAAAGTTATTGCGCAAATGAAGATGTGATGCTATAATAACAGGAGTTAAGCAAAGATAAGGAGGAGCATGACCATGAAGCATGTAAAGACATTAAATACACAGACACTGAACAACAGCCTGAAGAAGGGCGGCTGCGGAGAGTGCCAGACATCCTGCCAGTCAGCATGTAAGACATCCTGCACAGTGGGCAATCAGACCTGCGAGCAGAAGAAGTAATCCACATGTAATAGAAAGACAGCGCTTGTGCGGTTAATTGCAGGCGGAGAATCTCGCGAAGCGGGATTCTTTTTCTGTACCGCAGCATATGAGAGAAAGGGGTTATAGTCTTGATACATCAGTATCAGAATAACGGATATAATATTGTGATGGATGTCGTCAGCGGCGCGGTCCACGTGGTGGACGAGGTATGTTACGACGTCATTTCCGGAATATGTAAGCTTAAGGAAGCAGGCGGACTGACGCTTTCGGATGGACAGGCTGTATGTGCAGGCTGCGAAGCTGACGGCGGATGCCGGGGGAAGTCAGAGATTCCGGCAGAAGCGCTTAAAGCATCCGGAGTTTTGGAAAAGCTTGGAGCAGAGCTTTTAGACCGGTATAGTGAAACGGAGATCAGAGAAGCCCTTTTGGAGGTCATAGGACTGACTGAAGCAGGGCAGTTGTTCGTAGAAGATACATATGAATGTATGATTGAAGAAGTGAAGAAGAGGAAGACAGTGGTGAAAGCCCTCTGTCTTCATATTGCGCATGACTGTAACCTTGCTTGCAGGTACTGCTTCGCAGAAGAGGGAGAATATCACGGCAGACGTGCGCTCATGAGCCTGGAGACCGGGAAGAAGGCGTTGGATTTCCTGATCGCCTGTTCAGGCGGCAGGCATAATCTGGAGGTTGACTTCTTTGGAGGAGAGCCGCTTATGAACTGGCAGGTGGTGAAGGAGCTTGTGGCTTACGGGAGAGAGCAGGAGAAGATCCATGACAAGCATTTCCGTTTTACTCTGACGACGAACGGCGTGCTTCTGAACGATGAAGTACAGGAGTTTGTGAACAGGGAGATGGACAATGTGGTGTTGAGCCTTGACGGACGCAGAGAGGTCAACGATAAGATGCGGCCGTTCAGGAACGGAGCGGGAAGCTATGACCTGATTGTCCCGAAGTTCCAGAAGCTTGCCGACAGCCGTGATCAGGAACGCTATTATGTCCGGGGAACATTTACCAGAGAGAACTTAGACTTTTCGGAGGATATCCTGCATTTTGCAGATCTTGGGTTTAAGCAGATGTCCATTGAGCCGGTGGTCGGGGATGAGAGCGATCCCTATGCGATCCGTAAGAGCGATCTTCCTGCCATCATGGATGAGTACGATAAGCTGGCGAAGATAATGATCGAGAGGGAAAAGGAAGGAAAAGGTTTTAATTTCTTTCATTTTATGATAGACTTAGACGGTGGGCCCTGTGTGGCGAAGAGGCTGTCAGGATGCGGTTCCGGGACCGAGTATCTGGCTGTCACGCCCTGGGGCGATCTGTATCCGTGCCACCAGTTCGTAGGACAGGAAGAATTCCTTATGGGAAATGTAGACGAAGGCATTGTGAAGCCAGAGATCGCGGACGATTTCCGCGGCTGTAATGTCTATTCCAAGGAAAAGTGCAGGGATTGTTTTGCAAAGTTCTATTGCAGCGGAGGGTGTATGGCGAACGCCTATAATTTCCACGAGACGATCCATGATACCTATGATATCGGATGCGAGATGCAGAGGAAGCGTGTTGAATGCGCGATTATGATAAAGGCCGCTCTGGCGGAGGAAGCTTAAGAAGCAGAAAGGAAGTTAGATCATGAAGAAGAACAGAGGCATATTAAGCCTGGCGCTGACATTCGTGCTGGCTGCGTTGATGGGCTTTACGGTGCTGGTTGGTTTCGGTAAGACCGGAACAGGGGCGATGAGGAATATTAAGCTTGGACTGGACCTGGAAGGCGGTGTCAGCATCACATATAAGGTCAAGGACAAGAATCCGTCGGAAGAGGAGATGAGCGACACCATCTACAAGCTCCAGAGACGTGTGGAGCAGTACAGTACGGAAGCGAGCGTATACCAGGAGGGAAGCGACCGGATTAATATCGAGATTCCCGGTGTGTCGGATGCCAATAAGATTCTGGATGAGTTAGGAAAGCCGGGTTCCCTGGAATTTACGACCGAGGACGGCGAGACGGTGATCACGGGCGCCGACGTGGAGACGGCGACTGCGAAAGCCGGCGAGGATCAGATGGGAAACCGGGAGTATTCCATTGAGCTGAACCTGAATAAAAGCGGAAAAGAGAAGTTCGCCAAGGCTACGGAGGAGAACGTAGGCAAGAAGATCAACATTGTGTATGACGGAGCGACCATCAGCGATCCAATCGTCAACCAGGCGATCACAGGCGGACAGGCATATATTACCGGTAACTTTACATTCGAGGAAGCGGATAATCTGGCCGCGACCATCCGTATCGGCGGTCTGAAGCTTGAGCTTGAAGAACTGCGTTCCAACGTTGTAGGGGCACAGTTAGGAGAGCAGGCGATCAGCACCAGCCTGAAGGCCGGAGCGATCGGTCTTGTGCTGATTATCATCTTTATGATCTTCGTATATTATCTTCCGGGATTTGCGGCGGGCATCGCGCTGTTGATCTATACGGAACTGGTACTGCTGATCCTGAACGGGTTCAACGTTACCCTGACGCTGCCGGGTATTGCCGGTATCATCCTTGGTATCGGTATGGCGGTGGATGCCAATGTTATCATATTTGCCCGTGTGCGCGAGGAGATGACGAAGGGCAAGAGCGTGAAGAACTCCCTTAAGACGGGATTCCAGAAGGCGTTGTCGGCGATCGTGGACGGCAATGTGACCACCCTGATCGCGGCGGCGGTGCTGTGGTTCCGCGGCTCCGGTACCGTAAAGGGCTTCGCACAGACGTTGGCGATCGGTATTATCGTATCCATGTTCACGGCGCTTGTAGTGACGAGAGTGATTGTATTTTCTTTCTATGCGGTGGGACTTCGTAAGGAAAGTCTGTATTATCGTCCGAGAAAAGAGAGAGAGCCCATTAATTTTGTCGGCAGATGCAGGACCTTCTTTGTGATATCCATCCTGCTGATCGTGGCGGGAGCGGCCGTGATGGGCGTGAATTCCTCAAGAGGAAAGGGAGCATTTGCATACAGCCTTGAGTTTGAGGGCGGTACTTCTACGAATGTAACGTTTAATGAGGATTATTCTATAGATGAGATTGACGAGAAGATCGTTCCAGTAGTGGAAAAGGTGACGGGCGACCGTAACGTACAGACGCAGAAGGTGGCAGGAACCAATCAGGTCATCATCAAGACGGTTACACTGGAGCTTGACCAGCGTGAAGAACTGAACAAGGCTATGGCGGATGAGTTCAAGGTGGACGAGTCCCTGATCACGGCTGAGAATATCAGCTCAACTGTAAGTAATGAGATGCGTCAGGATGCCGTTGTTGCGGTTATCGTTGCGACGATCTGTATGCTGCTGTACATCTGGTTCCGTTTCAAGGATATCCGTTTTGCAGCAAGTGCGATCCTTGCGCTTCTGCATGACGTGCTGGTGGTGATCGGATTCTACGCGGTTGCGAGAGTATCTGTGGGAAATACATTTATCGCCTGTATGCTGACGATCGTGGGTTACTCTATCAATGCGACCATCGTAATCTTCGACCGTATCCGTGAGGAGCTGCACTATCAGACGCGGAAGACGGATCTTGCGGAGGTTGTGAACAAGAGCATTACCCAGACGCTTACGAGAAGTATCTATACATCACTGACAACCTTTGTGATGGTGGCGATACTCTTTATCATGGGCGTAAGCTCCATCCGCGAGTTCGCGCTGCCTCTGATGGTAGGCGTAGTCTGCGGAGCATATTCTTCCGTATGTATCACAGGAGCGTTGTGGTATGTGATGCGGATGAAGTTTGGCAAGAAAGCATCTGAATAAGGACAAGAAGAAGCAGCCGCCGGCAGATACAGGCGGCTGCTTTTGTGATAAAATATAGCGAGAATGCGGGAGGAGAAAATAGAATGGAACGGTGGGTGCTTTTGAGAAAGGGTGCGGATTTCGAGGGGATTGGACGGAGGTTTCAGATCAGTCCAAGGATGGCGTGTCTGATCAGAAACCGGGAAGTGACCGGGGATGAGGCAATCGACCAGTATCTGAACGGAACGATAGGTGATCTGTATGACGGGATGCTGATGAAGGGGATGGACCAGGCGGTGGATATCCTCAGAGAGAAGATTGCAGACCGAAAAAGGATCCGTATTATCGGAGATTATGATATAGACGGGATCAATGCGGTATACATATTAATGGAAGGAATCAGGAAGCTTGGCGGTGATGTGGACAGTGATATTCCGGACCGGATCAGGGACGGGTATGGTCTGAATGTTGAGCTTGTCAGGCGGGCGCACGCAGAGGGAATCGACACCATTGTCACCTGTGACAACGGGATTGCGGCGGCGGATGAGATCGCATACGGGAAGAGCCTTGGGATGACGGTCATCGTCACGGATCATCACGAGGTGCCTTATGACGAGGAGGGAGAAGAACGGCATTATCTTCTGCCTCCGGCGGATGCGGTCATCGATCCGAAACAGCCAGAATGCGGGTATCCGTTCAAGGGACTGTGCGGCGCCGCAATTGCCTATAAGCTTGTAGAGGCTCTTTGCGAGGCGATGGGAAAGGATGCGGACGAGCTTGATTACCTGATTGAAAATGCGGCCATTGCCACGGTGGGGGATGTGATGGATCTCTGCGGGGAGAACCGTATCATTGTGAAGGAAGGGCTTGAGATGCTTGGTAGGACGCATAATCTGGGACTTCGTTCCCTGATGGAATGCACGAAGATAGAAAGAGAGCGGATCCGTGCCTATCATATCGGTTTTGTATTAGGTCCATGTATGAATGCAAGCGGAAGACTGGATACGGCAAAGAGAGCCCTTAAGCTCCTTGGGGCAGAGGATAAGAGAGAGGCGGACATTCTGGCCCAGGAACTGAAAGCGCTGAATGACAGCAGGAAGGAGATGACGGAAGAGGCGGTTGAGCAGGCGAGGGAGCTGGTGGAGACTACGCCGGCGGGAGAAGATAAGGTCTTAGTCATCTATCTTCCCCAGTGCCACGAGAGCCTGGCGGGGATCGTGGCCGGAAGGATCAGGGAGAGGTATTATAAGCCGGTCTTTGTGCTGACGGATGCGGAGGAGGGAGTTAAGGGCTCCGGACGCTCCATAGACGCTTACCATATGTTTGAGGAACTCAGCAGATGCAGGGAATTGCTGACACGGTACGGCGGACACCGGCTGGCGGCGGGCCTGTCGCTGAAAAGGGAAAATGTAAAACTGCTCAGGCAGATGCTCAACGCAAACTGCACGCTGACGCAAGAGGACCTGTCAGAGAAGGTGGTCATTGATATGGAACTGCCGTTTTCCTGTGTGACGGAAGATTTCGTGCAGGAGCTGTCTCTTCTGGAGCCTTTTGGAAAGGGAAATACCAAGCCGGTGTTCGCGGCAAGAAACGTGGAGATCTTAAGCGGAAGGATCCTTGGGAAGAATCAGAATGTCCTGAAATTACGTGTGCAGGACGAAGCCGCAACCGAGATAGACGCCATGTGCTTCCAGCAGATGGACGTGCTTCTTGATATGCTGAAGGAGCGGTATGGTACGCAGGCGGTGGAGGATATGCTGGCGGGGAGACGAAGCCGGATGGTGATATCCATTACCTTCTATCCGGATATCAACGAGTACATGGGGCGTATAACGCCTCAGATCATCATCACGCATTACCGGTAAACCGCGTGATATGCGGTCTTGAAAAACCCCGGAACTAATGCTATACTTAAAAAGTATTTGAAACAGGAATGGAGAGGTCGTTATGAAGAAGATTGAAGAGTACGTAGTGAGTATCCCGGATTTCCCAGAGCCGGGGATCATATTCAGGGATGTGACAAGTGTGCTTCAGGATGCCGACGGACTGGCATTGTCGATTGAACTGATGCAGGAGAAGTTAAAGGATGTGGAATTTGATCTGATCGTAGGTCCGGAGTCAAGGGGATTTATCTTCGGTATGCCGATTGCTTATAATCTGCACAAGCCCTTTATCCCGGTCAGGAAGAAGGGGAAGCTTCCGCGGGAGACGGTTTCTATTTCATATGAACTGGAATACGGTACGGCAGAGCTTGAGATCCATAAGGATGCGGTTAAGCCTGGGCAGAAAGTTGTGATCATTGACGACCTGATGGCGACCGGCGGGACGAACGAGGCGATCATCGAGCTGATAGAAGGACTTGGCGGAGTTGTGGTGAAGACGGTATTTCTTATGGAACTGGAAGGACTTAAGGGAAGAGAACGTCTGAAAGGATATGACGTGGAGTCTGTGATCGCATATCCGGGGAAGTGATTCATCTAAAAGATTGAGAGGAAGGAGGCGTTAATGTGTCCGGTAAGACAACGTATGAAGCGATTGACGACAGGATTGCGGCGGAAGCGATCATGGAAGATCATTCCAAGGGACTTGAGATTGTAGACGGACATGCGGTAAAAGCGCCGGGAGACTATGAGGATCCGGCACACCTGTATGACATATTAATTGCCCGTATCCGTAAGTACCATCCGTCCACGGATGTGTCGATGATCGAGAAGGCGTATAAGCTGGCGGATGAGGCACATGGCAGTCAGTGCCGTAAGTCGGGGGAACCATATATTGTCCATCCGTTGTGGGTGGCGATCATACTGGCGGATCTGGAGATGGATAAGGAGACGATTGCGGCGGGGATGCTCCATGATGTCGTGGAAGACACGCAGATCAGTGAGGAGGAGATCCAGAAGGATTTTGGGAATGACGTTGCGCTTCTGGTGGACGGCGTTACGAAGCTGGGACGGCTGTCATATTCATCGGATAAGTTAGATGTTCAGGCGGAGAACCTGCGTAAGATGTTTCTTGCCATGGCCAAGGATATCCGGGTGATCATCATAAAGCTTGCGGACCGGCTCCACAACTTAAGGACGCTTCAGTTTATGAAGCCGGAGAAGCAGAGGGAGAAGGCGAAAGAGACGATGGATATCTATGCGCCCATTGCCCAGCGGCTTGGAATCTCCAAGATCAAGACGGAGCTTGACGATCTTGCGCTTAAGTATTCACAGCCCGAAGTGTTCTTTGAGCTTGTGGATCAGATCAACGCAAGGAAGATGGAGCGGGAGGAGTTTGTACAGCAGATTGTAGATGAGGTCTCCGCGCATATGGAGAATGCGGGTATCAAGGCGCAGGTCAGCGGACGTGTGAAGCATTTCTTCAGCATCTACAAGAAGATGGTCAATCAGGACAAGACGGTGGATCAGGTATACGATCTTTTTGCCGTCCGTATTATCGTGGACTCGGTGAGGGACTGCTATGCGGCCCTTGGCGTGATCCATGAACTGTATACGCCGATCCCGGGACGGTTCAAGGATTATATCGCCATGCCGAAGCCGAACATGTACCAGTCTCTGCACACGACGCTGATGAGTTCGGTAGGACAGCCTTTTGAGATCCAGATCCGGACGGAGGAGATGCACAAGACAGCCGAGTACGGTATCGCCGCGCACTGGAAGTATAAGGAATCCAACGACGGCAAGAAGAGTGTGAAGGCTCAGGAGGAAGAGAAGTTAAGCTGGCTGCGCCAGATCCTGGAATGGCAGAGGGATATGTCCGATAACCGGGAATTCATGAATCTGATCAAGGGAGACCTGGATCTTTTTGCGGAGGATGTGTACTGCTTTACTCCGCAGGGGGACGTCAAGAATCTTCCCAACGGTTCCACGCCGATCGATTTCGCTTATATCATCCACAGTGCGGTGGGGAATAAGATGGTCGGCGCCAAGGTGAACGGGAAGCTGGTCAATATTGACTATAAGATACAGAACGGCGACAGGATTGAGATCCTGACTTCCCAGAATTCCAAAGGCCCCAGCCGCGACTGGCTGAATATTGTCAAGAGCACCCAGGCAAAGAACAAGATCAACCAGTGGTTTAAGAAGGAGTTCAAGGAGGACAATATCGTTAAGGGGAAGGAGATGGTGGCCGGTTACTGTAAGGCCAAGTCCATTACCCCCAGTACGATACTGATCACCAAGTATCAGGATGTGGTCCAGAAGAAGTATGGTTTCAAAGACTGGGATTCTGTCCTTGCGGCGATCGGCCACGGCGGTCTTAAGGAAGGGCAGGTAGTCAACCGGCTGGTAGAGGAGTACAGTAAGGAGCACAAGCAGGTGCTTACGGATGAGGATGTGCTTGAGAAGGTGGCGGAGGCGGCGAAGAATAAGGTGCATATCGCCAAGTCCAGAAGCGGGATCCTTGTGAAGGGTATTGATGATGTGGCAGTCCGTTTTTCGCGGTGCTGTAATCCGGTCCCCGGAGACGAGATCGTGGGATTCGTCACGAGAGGACGCGGGTTGTCCATCCATCGGACGGATTGTGTGAATATTATCCATCTGACAGATGTGGAGCGGGCAAGGCTGATCGATGCAGAATGGGAGAGCGATGTGGCAGATAAGGCAGGAGGGCAGTATCTGTCGGAGATCAAGATGTACGCCTACGACCGGAAAGGGCTTTTGATGGAGATGTCACGCATATTCATGGAGGCGAATGTCGACGTGAAGTCTATGAACGTGCGCACCAGCAAGAAGCAGGGGACGGCAACCATCGAGGCGGGATTTATCGTTCACGGAAGGGATGAGCTTGACAGGATCGTGAATAAGCTTCTCCAGGTGGAGGATGTAATAGATATTGAAAGGACGACAGGTTGATCATAAGATGAGAGTAGAGAGATTTTTAACAGGGATTATCAGCACGAATTGTTATCTGGCGGTTAACGAGGAGACGAAGCAGACGGTCGTGATCGATCCGGCAGCCAGTTCGCCTAACCTTATGAACCATATAGAGGCAGAAGGACTTAAGATCGAGGCGATTCTTCTGACACACGGACACTTTGATCATATCATGGGGATTGACGGATTTCTTAAGAAGTATAAGGTCCCGGTATATGTGCACGAGGCGGATAGAGAGCTGATGAACGATCCGAAGCTGAACCAGTCATCCTCTTATACGGCGGGATATACGTTTTCAGGCGCAGAGTATATCCAGGACGGACAGGTACTGCATTTTGCGGGGTATGATTTTGAAGTATTTCATACGCCGGGGCATACGCCGGGGTGCTGTTGTTTCTATGTGAGGCAAAAGGGCGTATTATTCAGCGGAGATACGTTGTTCGCCAATTCTGTGGGACGCACCGACTTTCCGGGGAGCAGTATGTCGGAGCTGGTCCGCTCGATCCGCGAGAAGCTGATGACGCTTCCGGATGAGACGAGGGTGTATCCGGGGCACATGGGTGAGACGGCTATCGGTCACGAGAGGGTGAATAATCCATTCATACAGTAAGGATTAGAAACGGAGCAGAGACAGGATGATTCAGATTGTATGTAAGAGCGAAGCATATACGTATAATGTGTATCATATCGTGAAGGCTTTTTTCCCATCTGAGGAGACGATCAGTAAGGTGGAGGAGAAAGCCTCTCATTATGTTATGGTACGGCTGCCGGATCAAAGAGAGATCGTGGTGGTAAAGGAGCAGGCTGAGATATCCGAAGCCGGCAGTATCAATGAAGACGGGACGTCTTGCGGGGCGGTTCAGACTGTGGAGGAGCGCAGGATAAAGTACTGGATTGATGTCAGGCTTTATCATGAATTGCAGAGAATCACCGGCCGGTCTCTGGCGTGGGGGATCCTGACGGGAGTGAGGCCGGTTAAGATAGCCATGGAAAAAGCAGAGGCAGGGTGGACGAAGGAGCAGTTCGTCCCGTGGTTTCAGCAGGATTGTCTGGTAAGCCGGGAAAAGGCAGGGCTCTCCTGGGAGATT